>MDSV01186514.1_pt1 | contig 20050 bp, 9 predicted proteins | sample 810851 | NCBI WGS metagenome assembly MDSV01 (sample SAMN05326640, study PRJNA326480) | marine metagenome | isolation source: seawater | place: Atlantic Ocean: North East | collected 2012 | reverse complement strand
GATTTCTGAGGATAAACCTGAAGAAGAATCTAATTATTTGAGCCTAATGCATCAGAATATTGATGAACTTGTCATTGCAATTGCCGGACATGACTCAGGGCAGTGAATAAGCCGCCAGGAGTCGTTTATTGATAGAATTCAGAGAATTTCTTCAAAAAGTCCTAAATTGTTAATAAATCAGAAGTATATTTTTTTCAATCTGAAGTGACAATTTGAATTTTTTAGCATATAATTGCGTCCAATTGATCGAAACTGTATAATTTATACTTATTAAAAATGAAAAAATTAATCATTGCTACGATGGGCGTCTTTGCTCTTGGCCTTGGCTTTGTTGCCGCGGCTGACAAGGATGCGAAAACTACTGCGTATGTTGCGCAGATGACTGGTGTCACATGAGCAGGCTGTAAAAAGTATGTCCGTGGGGCATTACAAAAGAAGTTTAATGCGACTAACATCGTTATCACTAACGGAGATAAGCCCAAGACTCAGAAAGTCACTTTCTCTTGTGCAAAAGCTGATGTAACAAAGAAAATTGCTGTAGAAGCAATGGGTAAATCAAAGAACCGTTTCGTTGTTACTGCAATAAAGAAAAAGGGCTGAGCTCTTTTTATCTATTAAAAATTAGCTAAGCTAAATCGATCTTGTGAACCGGCCCCAGTATAACTGGGGCCGGTTTTTTTTAACGGTGATGTGTATGTTATGAAAATTTCTTCAATAGAAAATATCCGAATTATTAGGATAGTTGGTCTAATTATTTTGTGTGGATTATGGCAAATGCCAGGAACTGCTAGCAATGAATCCAAAATAAATGTTCGGGTCGGTGTAGCCAAGGTCGATGTGACTCCGATAGAGCCTGTAGTGCTTGCTGGGTACGGTGGTAGGACAAAGGAATTTGATGGAATTGATACTCCTCTATGGGCTAGGTGCATGGTCATTGGGAAGAATGAACCCGCTGTAATTGTAGTTGTTGATAATTGTGGTATCCCAGGAAAATTGAGGTCTCTCCTTGCTAAGCGTTTGTCCAAACATGGGGTACCAGAGAAGAATCTAGTTGTATCTGTGACTCATACTCATAATGCACCAAATCTCAGAGGCTATGCGCCTATTCTTTGGGCCGGACGCGCTAGTCCAGATCAGGAAAAAGGGATCGACAATTATACTAATTATTTAATAGATAAAATGGAATCAGTGGTTGCTGAGGCCTTAAAGAGAAGAGAGCCAATGCAACTAGAATGGTCGCGGGGAACAGTTCAATTTGGAGGGAACAGAAGAATGATCAGAGAAGGAAAATGGGCAGGTTTTGGTTTTCAGAGAAATGGCCCAGTCGATCATAGCCTTCCCGTACTTGTCGCTCGAGATGGTAAAGGAAATGCCCGGGCCGTGTGGGCTAATTATGCCTGTCATTGCACTACTGTTGGCTCCCGTAATCATGTAAGTGGTGACTGGGCCGGTTATGCAAATCAGATGATTGAGGAGGAATTTAAATCTGCTGTATCTTTAATGACTATTGGCTGTGGGGCAGATGTTGGTCCTCAGCCAAGTGGAGGTTTAGGAGATGCCAAGAAACACGGATCAAGCATTGCTAAAGAAGTGAAGAGTTTATTGGAGAAAGAAATGATTCCTTTACCGGGTGTCACTTCTGTGACCCGCACCACTGCGAAATTGCCTTTGAAGAAACCTTTGCCGAGAAAGCATTGGGAGGATCAGAAAAGTGCAGGTAATTTCCATGGCGAGCTTGCCAAGGAAATGCTTAGTCAGCTTGATTCTAATGGTAAAATTTCTTCCGAAGTAGATTACCCTATACAGTCATGGAAATTTGGTGACCAATTAGCAATGGTTTTCCTCGCAGGTGAAGTTGTAGTTGATTACTCCGTACGACTTAACCGTGAGTTGGATTGGAAACGGTTATGGATAAGTGCTTGGTCAAATGATATGCCCGGTTATATACCGTCCAAAAGAGTATTAAAGGAAGGAGGCTATGAGGCTGAGTTTTCACAAGTCTATTATGGATTGCCGGGCCCGTACTTACCGGAAGTGGAAGATACCGTGGTGAGTGCCGTGACGGACTTACTCGAAGATGATTTTGGAGCTAAGCTAGATCAGGAAATTGCACCATTTCATCGTTTCCCTAGCCTTGAACCTGCCACTTTTAAGAGGATTACTTCGTGGCTAAAGGAACCTAAATCGGAGAAAGATAAGGCGATTGTACAAAGGATCCGAAAACGCATTCGATCGACTGTGCCAGTTGATGCGACGATGATAAGTGGACAGGGTCAGAGGACCGAGTGGCATAATTTTTCTGGTGATTTTGTTGAAAGAACATTCATCCGCCAATCTGAGAAAGGGGTTCGCATGTCATGGACTTTTCCTTTCATTAAAGAGAAGGGCGAGGAAACTATGACTTTGTGTTTCTTGGGTGGCCTTGGTTGGAAGGCTGAACCTGAAACGGGTGGATTTAGGATGCTCATCAATGGAAAGGACCCTATCCAATTTGATGTTACTACTAGCCCTGCCATATGGTCATCATCAGATGAGGAAATCGAACTTATTTATTTGCCTACTTGGTCATCCTCACTTGATTCTGGCGGCTTCTTTTTCCTGCACATTCTGAAACCTGATGATCAAGAAAAAACCGATGTGAAGATTTCTGTAAGCTCAATAGGAGAAGGATCAATGAGATGGTTTGCTTTGGATTCAGAACAGAAGATAATGAATCGCTTGAAGCAGTTAAAAGAAGCCCTTAAGTGAATCCTTAGTTCTTTGCTAATAAATAAGAGGATTACCTAATAGAGTTGATAATCGTAAATCAAATACTTAGTAATAAAGTTAGCTCAAACCAACTACTTTGAATGAATCAAAAGATTGTATTTATTAATTTCTTGAGGATTTTAATCGTGAAGATTGTCTCCACGTTACTGCTATGCGTAAATGTGGCTGCCAATGACGGTGACGCGATACTTGCTAGTTTTGAAGATGAGGAAACCTTAGATGGATGGGCAGTTAGTCCGGACTCAACTATCTCTGCTTCAGTGGAACAGAGCACCATTGGGGTAACCCATGGTAGTCATAGTTTAGCGATAACCCAGGACGCTAAGGGTTGGAACCAACCTGCACGGGGATCTTGGAATATAGATACCGAAGCGTCGATTGCGCTTGAGTATGCGATGACGATTGGGCCGGAATTTTTTTTATTGGAGTATGACGTTACTTTCCTGATAGACAAAATGCCGGCCAACCCAAATTGGTTTCAAACACACTTAGCGATCAGCAACGGAGGGTGGGTTCAGCCAGTTGAAAAGCTGACAAATTGGTCTCCTGCAGATGGTGATTCGATTTTCAGAGTGTCGAAACCATTATCAACCTGGCAGGTTCCCCAGACCGGGCCCTATGTATTCAATTTTTTCGTCAACTACGACGCTAACGTCATTAACGAGCCAGTGACTTTCTACATTGACAATATTCGTTTGGTGAGAACCGGTGGGATCGCTGAGACAATGTTGTTGGATTTCGAGGACGAGACGTCCCAGGGTTGGGAATTTTCTGATAATAGTGCATTTACTGAAATTGAAGTAACGACAGATCCTGAAGAAGTGATCAATGGAGGTGGAAACGCGAGTCTGAAGTTCACATTTTCTGAAGGAGGTTGGGCAAATGGTGCTGCACTTTACAATTATGATAACCCGGCAATTGATGCGGGGCTAACGCTACGGATGGATTTCAAAGTAATTGATTCCGGAATCAATCAGATCTTCATGGTCTTGCAGGAGCCTGATTCTGGTGGTTGGCATCAAAGGGATCAGTGGTTCGGGGGAAACCCATTAGAGGGGACCTTAGAGGTTGACTATAAACGTACCGGCACTGAGCCGATAAATTTGATTATTGGACGAGCCACTCAGGTCCCACTTGACCCTCTTGGAGACGTTTTTGTTGTAGTTGATAACATTCGAGTCCTAGAAGTATTACCGTATGATGCGCCGGCAGTAATTCCATTTGAAATCATTGAGATAAATTATGCCAATGATCAGATGTTGAACTTCACTTGGAATTCAGTCGAGGGCACATTCTATGCTGTAGATTCTTCAGCGGACCTTAAGAATTGGGAAGAAGTAGATGACAGCATCTTATCAGAAGGGACACGAACGACATTTACTAATTCCACTAACAATGCCGATTTTCTTTATTATCGCGTGAGGCAATTACCTGGACTTCCCTAAAGGATCTTCCCGTAGTTATTATTATCAGGCCAGAACAGAATTCGATGATCTGCCGTTATTTAGAAAATATGTATTTCCTATGAGAAAAGCTCATGCACGACTCTGGCATGACTTTCTTCGACGAGTCTGATGTCTCTCGAGCCGCTCCGAAACTTAAGTTCTTTATGATTGAGCCCAAACAAGTGAAGTATGGTGGCCAGCCAGTCGTAATGATTAACAATCCCATCGATTGCATGGTGGGAGAATTCGTCTGTTAAACCGTGAGTATATCCCTTACGAAATCCTCCACCAGCTACCCATTGACTGAAGCCGTAAGTGTTATGATCTCTGCCAACGGTATTCCTGTCACTTAGGCCGCTACGAAATTGAATGACTGGGAGCCGACCCATCTCACCGCCCCAGTGGACGATTGTGCTATCAAGTAATCCTCTTTGCTTTAAGTCTTTAATTAGTGCAGTGGCTGGCTGATCAATTTCTCCGCACCGGTCTGGGAGGGCAGTCTTAATGGAGCCGTGATGATCCCAGTTCTGACCTGCACAAAAGATCTGGACGAACCGCACGCCCCGCTCAACTAAGCGGCGAGCGATCAGGCACCGCGTTCCATAATCTGATGTTCTTTTATTATCGATACCGTACATGTCTTTAATTGCATCTGATTCACCTGAGATATTGAACGCTTCTTTCGCTGCTTCCTGCATTCTTGCGGCCAAACCGTAGCTGGCTAGCCTTGCTTCAAGCTCAGTTTCATTGGGGTGATTTTGAAGGTGCATACGATTGAACTTTTCAAGAAAATCAAGCTGAGCCTTCTGAGGAACACCTTTGAGGTGAGGGGCAGCATTCAGGTTAAAGATTCTCGGATCAGTGGGGCGGACCACAGTTCCTTGATAGATTGCTGGTAATTTTCCCTGGCTCCAGTTTTCACTTCCTTCTTGTGGTAGGCCTCTCGGATCGGTCAGAGCGACATAGGCCGGCAGATCCTGTGTTTCACTTCCGAGGGCCTTGAGGAGCCAACTGCCGAGAACTGGCCTTCCGTGCACCGGTTTTCCGGTAGTCAGAGCGAAATTAGATGGGACATGATTATTTGAACTGGTTCTCATGGACCGGATCAGTGTGATTTCGTCGGCTATTGTACCGAGATGAGGAAGGAGCTCTGAAATTTCCATGCCGCTTTGGCCGTGTCGACTGAACTTCCATCCTGGCCCCATGATTTCACGGCTAGCCTGTGCTGCATTATCAAATTTAAGGTGCCCTTGGAATTGTTGGCCATTAAGACGAACCAGTTCTGGTTTTGGATCGAATAGATCGATCTGGCTTGGTCCTCCGAGCATATACATAGAAATCATTGCCCGCGCTTTCGGATTTGCTGGAGGTGTCTTTGGATTAAGATCGTGACTGGTTGGATTCAGTTCTGGTTTGAGGGGTCCTGTTTCTGCATTTGCAGCTAATAGCCCCTCATGTCCAAGGAGCCACGGGAAAGCAATGCTTCCCAGACTAAAAGAACTTTTTCTTAACCAGTGCCTTCGGCTGATGTATCGGGAATCCATGATTCTTTTAATCTACAAATAAAAAACGGTTAGAAGCAAAGAGTGCCTGACAAAGAGATGCCATGGCTAAATGATCAGAATTCTTTGCAGCATTTTGTTTTGCTAATCTTTCAGATTGGGCATGCAAGTAATCTATGCATGAATGGATTTCTTCTGGCGTTGGTTTTTTTGCAAAGAGCTTTATAAATAACAGATTCAGTTGCTGTGTAAGATCCGGTGATTCAGTCATTATGGATTTTGCCAATGCTTCCGAGATTTTAAGTGATTCATTGTCATTCATGAACCAGAGCGCTTGCGTTGCTACTGTCGTATGTTTTCTCTTGTTACAATTTGGTGTCATGACCGGTTGATCAAAAGTTGCTAAAATGTTTAAGGGAAGTCTTCTCTGGACTTGAACAAAAATACTGCGCCTTCCATTTTCATTGCTCAGGACCGATTTTCCTTCATTATTTTTAGTGACGGGAATTGAAGGGCCTCCAATTGATGAGTCCAGTTTTCCGCTAATCATCAGTAAGGAGTCTCTGATGGATTCTGCTTCTAGTCTTTTCATATTGCTTCTACCAAACAGATGATTGTCAGGATCAATCTTTTCTATTTCCGATCTTCGGGTCGAGGACTGTTTGTAGGTTTTTGATGACACAATAATTTTATGCAACCTTTTGAGATCCCACCCATGTATTACAAAGTCATTTGCGAGCCAGTCGAGCAGGTCTTGGTGGATAGGTTTTTCACCAGCAATACCAAAGTCCCCTCTGTTGCGAACAATGCCATTTCCGAAGTGATGCATCCAAATTCTGTTCACAAATACTCTGGCCGTCATTGGATGAGATCCATCAGTTAACTGCTTTGCATAGTTTAACCTTCTTCCTGTCGTTAATAATTGGTCATCATTTTCCGGAACTATAAGTTCCTTACGATGTTGTTTAAGGGCGATTATTTCTGAAGGCTTGACTACTTCTTTGGGGCTTTCAGGGTTGCCTCTAAAAAAGATCCTGCTGACTGGCTGCAAGTTCTTAGATTCAATAGTTGCTCTGATCTGACTCAGCGGTGGTTTTTTATTACGAACCGCATCAATCTTTTTCTGTTCTTCCTTAAATTTTGCGAATGCTTTACCATCATATTCCACGAGTAGTCCCACGATAAAATTTACAGGCTTTACCATTGGGTGTTTGAGTAGAAGAGCTTTTTGTTTTTCATTGCGGTTCTCCGGTTTTGTCAGCACCGCTTGCCGAGTAGCATCACGTTCTTCTTCAGGTACTGTCTCTAGTTTCAGTTCTTGTATTTTTTGGCAGTGAGCATTGCGCCTTGAAATCAGGTCATCTTCCAGTACTTTTGCTTCAGATTCTATTTTGGCACGCTCTTCCATTACTTCCTGATTCGTTACATCAATGAGCCTCGAATTTGGGGTCTGCCATTGTTTTAACGGAAAGGCCGGATCAAAAATTGCTCTGAAACTGTAATAATCATCAATGCTGATTGGGTCATATTTGTGATCATGGCATTGGGCACAGCCTATGGTCAGGCCGAGCAGGCTTTGGCTAACAATCTTAAGAGTTTCGGCAATTGCATTATTACGCTCAGCCAGAGTATTATTTCTTTGTGTTGTGTCTGGTCCCATTCTAAGAAAACTCGTAGCTGAGAGAAATTCAAGGTGCTTAGAATTGTTCTTGTCAATCGAACCGTTGATCAGTTCGTCTCCGGCCAATTGTTCAACAATGAATTGATCGATCGGCTTGTTTGCGTTGAATGAATTAATAACATAGTCTCTGTAACGCCAAGCATGCGGCCTCTTCGCATCCTGAAGGCCTGCGCCTTCGGTCTCAGCAAATCCGGCCACATCTAGCCAGTGCCGGGCCCACCGAACTCCGTACTGCGGTGATGATAATAGTTCTTCAACTAGCCGATCATAGGCCCCATCGCCTCCCTGAATGAAAATCTCTATTTGTTCTGGCGTTGGGGGGAGTCCCGTCAGGTCATAGCTGAGTCTTCGTATAAGTGTTTCTTTTTGTGCAGGTTCTGAAATATCCAGTCCATGTGATTGAAGTTTTGCGATAATAAATGAATCTATAGGATTGTTTTCTTCTGTGGGTGGATTAGTTCGTTTGATTGGTTGAAATGCCCAGTGACTTAACTCTTCCTGAGTGTACCGAGCTTCTTCAACGTCTACCGGTTCGGGTCTAACTGTTTTGGACCCTTGTTCAATCCATTTTAAGATCTTTTCTTTTTGTTTGGTAGAGAGTTTGTTTTCCCCTTTAGGCATTCTATCATTGGAAATATTTTTCCATAACAGACTCTGATCAGGCTTTTTTGGGTGCAAAGCCGATCCTGATTTGCCACCTTCAATCATTAACCGAACTAGGCGAAGATCCAGATCCCCCTTTTTAACATTATCTTCTCCATGACAATGGAAGCATGCCTCTTTTAGGATGGGCCTGATTTCTTTTTCGAAATAGATAAATTCTTCCTGTGCTTTTCCTAAGCACTTAAAGTTTAATGCTATTAAAAAAAACAAAAATATTAGCTGCGAAGGCAACTGCATTACACTAACAAACACTCTGATCTCATTGTTGTCGATCTCATTTTCACTTCAGCTGCATAATCCAGGCCGTAACGTCTGCCACGTCTTGAGCACTGAGTGTGTGAGAGAAGTTGCTAGGCATGCTTGAATTTTTAGCATCGCTTCTTTTCCTAATGTCTTTCGTGTTCACGGATATTTTTTGACCTGTTAGGAGATAAATTTTAACTGTCTGTTCTGTTTCTTCTTGGATCATCCCAAATAGTTTGCGGCCATCGTTCATTTCTAGGCTCGTTTGCTGAAATCCTTCAACGATGTATTCGTCAGGAAGAAGGATAGAGCGAATGATATATCCCGCGTCGCGCCGTTTGTTAATTCCATTCATGTCAGGTCCAATTGGAACACCTTTTCCTTTCACTTGATGACAGGCAAAGCAGGTACCGCGTCCAAAGAAAATTTCTTCTCCGTGCTTGAGGTTGGCTTCGGTCATTGCATGAGTAGCCGCTGCGATGTTGGTCTTCCGGAGGCCTGTCTTGGTGAGGAAAACCTGATACATGGATTCGCCATCGGCCCCAGAAATCTTGTTGCCACCGAGCATCACCTTACCGGCCTGAACCGTGCGACGATAGACTGGAAAGGATTCGCCGTTGCTCATGCGTACTGTCATAGAGGTTTGCTCCATGCCTGCCACGAGCGCTTTTGATGGAGTGGCGCGACCGTCATAGGCAAGATAGAGAGTCGCTGGCAAATTAATATCGAATTGAAGAAATTCTGGCTCTGTGTTGCTTTTGTCATCGTTATGAGTGCGAAGGTGAGTGGCTCCAGCTAGCGGTTCGGGGATCTCTGTAAAGGTATAGTTACGATCGGCATAGACCAGAGTCCCTCGTTGCAGGCCGTCAAGTTGCGCTCGGTAGGAATCTGCTGAGCCTTTACCGCTGATGCCGCGCACGAAGAGGCGATCTTGCCATTCGGAGTTGCTGATCTTGTGAAGTTCTAATGTCTCAACTTCGGATATTCGGCTCCCATCCTTAAATACGGCTGCTTTAAGCGTTGCGCTCGTAGTCAACATTAATTCCTTATTAGCTTTGAGGGAGTTTTTGGTAGTGGGCTCAGAACCATCGAGAGTGTAGTGAATGTCTCCAGGATTTGCCGAATTGAACTGAATTTGAGTGGAATCACGGAAATGTTCTTCACTCGCGGATACGGTCAGGATTTTTGATAGATCCCCTCCCTCAGCTAAGGCATTGCCAAGGAACTCGTCTGCCCGCTGCTGTAATTCACGATCCCCCTCTTCCATAAGGCCTAATGCAGCCATTCGGCGAATACCAAATCGCTCGTCTTTCAATAATTCGTAGCGTTTTTCTTTGAGCATTTGGCGTCGCATGACCTGCCAGTTGGTGTAATAGGTGACTCGTTCAGTTTCGTATGCAACGGCATCAAGAATGGCTTTACTTTTATTTCCCCAGCCTATCAGGTCAAGGGACCCCATTGCTGCCAATCTGATACGTGGTTCTTGATCTTCAAGCAGCTTGATTAGTAGTGGAGTAGCAGAGGTGACTTTGTTCTCGCCGATTATACGTGTGGCCTGTATTCGAATATTTAACTTATATAGTCTGTCTGCATTGTCCGTGGCTTTCTTTGTGATTTCCCATTGATCACTGGCAAGTTGCTCAATGTTACTTTTATGTTCATGGTTTCTATCCTTACTTTTTTCAATATTACCCATTGCCCACATTGCCCAAGTCGCTTGGGTTTCGGTTAACATTCCAGACTTTATTACTCTGAGTAGGTCATTACTTGCACCAGGGCCTCGGCGTATGAGCTCGTCCTGTGAGTGAACCCGCCAGACGTGGACGTTGGATCCGAGATCCTCAATCAGTTCCGCGAAGCTCCAGTTCCCTATGTCCTTTTTTCGTTTCGCTGTATCCCATGCTGTTCGGGGAATGAGGGTTGACTCTTTATGAGTAAGTCGAAATACACGTCCCTGATATTTCGCGTTTTCCTCAGGCGTCCACTTTTTGTTTGGAACATACTCAGTCCCATAAACGGATCCCCAACCAGCAATGTATAGAGCACCATCGGGCCCGATCTCAATGTCTGTCGGGCGGAAAAGGGAACGACCCTTGGCTCCCTTGTAACCCAAGTCGCCTCCTAAGGTGGCACCACCGTCGACAATCTTTCGCTTTGTTTCCGAAGGCACTTGTAATGCACCGACCCATTTGGGATTGTAGAGAAATATGCAGTTGTTGGTCCAGTCAGCAATTAGGTACTTGTTTTGGTATTTTTTAGGGAAGTGGTCTGAAGTATAAAAAGCTACTCCTGTACCTGAGCCGCTTACACTTGGAAATAAATCTGAGGATGGGGCAATGGCGATGTGCTTACCGATCCAATCGAACTTCCAGGGGTGGCGCATAGAGTAGTGGCCGTGACGAATTGGCATAAAAATTCTCTCTCCCGGACGGCCAGGATCATTATCAGTAGCTAACCAATTAAAGCCGCTATCCATACACATATCCCATGGATTACGCATGCCTCGAGCGAAAAGCTCCAGGTCATGCCCACCCGGACGGCATCGAAAAATACCTCCTTCTTTTTCATCCTTGTTCATTGGGTGATAGCTTTTTGGGTAGGTGTCCCTAGTGTAGACCTTCGTCATCGGGTATTGAGTCTTGTCATTAGATTTGATGCCCTGCAGGTCACGGATTGGCTTTGGCGCATTCGGCTTCACCCAGGTGTTACCCATGGTAAAGTAGAGCCAACCATCGGGGCCCCAGTTCAGCCCGTGCACACTGTGGCGAAGGTTGTTGAGACCGGTGTAGATGACCTGATACTCGTCGGCGACATCGTCCCCATCGGTATCGCGCAGCACAGTCAGTTCCGGGGCGTTGGCTACCCACAGTTCATTGCCTTTCCAAGCCATTGCCTGTACGCAGTTGAGCCCCTCGGCGAAAGTCTTCACTGTCTCGGCGACCCCGTCATCATCCGCATCGATGAGAATCTTGATATAATCAGTTGGTGAATCTTCCTTCGGGTGTCGGTACTGCGGGCCTGCTCCTACGTAAAGTCGCCCATTTCTATCAAAGCAGAGCGAAGAGGGATTGATAATGTGAGGCTCTTTCACAAAGAAGTTGATTTTGAAACCTTCTTCAACTTTGGGTAAAGCATCCTTATCTACCTGCGCATGCAAATATTGAAGGAATAGGAGTGCTAGCAAAGACGCATTTATAATGCTTCTAAATATTCTCAAGTGTATTGTCATCAAATAATGTAACGGTCAGTTGATTTGGTTTTGTGAAAATTTTATTTTTATACGTAGTAAATGTCCGAGTCATCAATGTCGGGAATTCCTATGACTAGGACCCTCATTTTCCCATTAGCACCATGGACGACACCGGGGGGAATGTGAATTATGGTTCCCTTTTTCACATGCTCTTCCTTTCCATCCAGACTAACTGTTCCTTGGCCCTCTAGAACATAATAGAGCTCGGTGGATTTTTTATGGTAATGGAGCTTAGCACCATCAATGTCTACGGCATGCGCCCAAGCAGCAAGGCCTTCATCCTCGTGGCTTAGTAATCTGTATCGATGTCCACATGCACTTGTTTCTTTTACCGATTTGTCCTCGTCCCTGACAATCAAATTAAGAGGTTGGCTTTCCTGATTTTCTTTGTCCGTACTCATAAGTGCATAGTTCGTGTGAGTACTGGCAACGCGAACTTTCTAGTCGATTAATGGTTAGGCGAGGATCTCACCGATCAGATTGCCGTGAACGTTAGTCAATCGCCGCTCAATGCCGTTATGATAGAAAGTCAAATCTTCGTGATTCATTCCCAGTAAATGCATGACTGTGGCATGAAAATCGTGCCATGTCACGGGGTCCTCTGCGGTCTTCCATCCAATCTCATCAGTGACTCCATGACTGATCCCCGGCTTGAGCCCTGCACCTGCCATCCATATTGAGAAACCTCCCTTGTTATGATCTCTTCCGGGGCCAACTTTGCCTTTATCTGACTGTGCGAATGGGGTCCTTCCGAACTCGGTCGTGAAGAGAACAAGTGTTTCATCGAGCATTCCCCGACGATCCAAATCCGCTAGAAGTGCCCCAATAGGTTTGTCAATTCTCGCAGCTTCCTGACCATGATTTTCTTTCACGTTCTCATGAGCGTCCCAGCTCGCTCTTGGATTTCCCCCTATTGGTCCTCCTGAAAAAATTTGTACAAACCGGACCCCCTGTTCCAGGAGCCTTCGGCCAAGAAGGCATCTTCTTCCACAGTCGTCCGTCGGTTCCTTTCCTATCCCATACATTTCCTTGGTTTGTTCAGTCTCACCGCCAAGGTCCGTTACCTCTGGTACGGAGAGTTGCATTTTCGCTGCCAGTTCATAACTTCGGATTCTAGCTTCAAGTAGGTCATCTATTTGGGTATTATCCTGATGTTTCTTGTTCAGATGATTGAGTAATTCTCGCGACTGGAGTTCTTCATTGTCAGAAATTTCTCTTGCAGGGAAAAGGTCTCTGATTGGGTTTTCTCCTTTTCCAAATCGGACCCCTTGGTACTGAGCAGGGAGGAAACCATTGGACCAGTTCGAGGCGCCCCCGTTAGGATCTCCTCGTCCATCAGGTAAAACGACATAGGACGGGAGCGATTCAGATTCTGCCCCTAGACCGTAGGATACCCAAGTGCCAACTGAAGGGTAACCGTTGAATTCGAAACCGCTGTTTTCAAAAAATAAGGCAGGAGTGTGGTTGGCTGACTGAGTTATCATCGAGCGGATGACAGTTATTTTGTCAGCTTGTTTTGCTATGTGCGGAAACATTTCAGAAACCATTAGACCACTCTTTCCTCTTGCTTTGAATTCCCAATCGGCTCTACGCAATGGCCCTACACGACCAAAAAATATGTCCGGTTTTTCGGAAAGTTGTGCTTCCTTACCATGATTTTTTGTTAGATGAGGCTTTGGATCAAAAGAATCGATATGGCTCATTCCACCTACCAAACAGATATGGATGACTCTTTTGGCCTTGGCAGGATAATGAGTCACTAGGGAAGTGCCAGATGCCTGAGCTTGATCTTTCAGTAGGAGGTTAGTGAAAGCAGTGGCTCCTGTGCCCTGAATGCTCCAGTTAAGAAAATCTCGTCGGTTTGGATTCATGTTTAATCTATTACTACAAATTCGTTGCTATTAAAAAGGACGCGGCACAATGCTTGTAATCCGTGATCTTCTGAAAGTTTAAGGCCGAGTCGAATCTCCTCTGGGTCAGGTTTTCTGCCGTACGCCAATTCATAAGCTCTAATGACCTGTTCTTTTATATTTTCTTTATTTTCTTCTTTCAGCTTTTTGGCGAAACCTCCCGCCATCCGAAGCACGAACGCATTATTTAATAGTGCAAGTGCTTGGATTGGGGTCGTAGTAATGGATCGACTTGGAGCAGTAGTTGATGGGTCAGGGCAATCGAAAGCGTCAAGAATAGTGCTTCTCTGACCACGAGGACTGAACCGGTAAACGGTTCTCCTGTTGAGGGAATCATCTTCCTTGTCAAAAGGTGTGTAATAGGTGGTTCCATTCAATGATCTGAAAGTAACGTCCCGGAACCCAGGGCCTCCCATTGCAGTGTTTAATTTTCCTGATACCTTCAGCATGGAATCCCTTAAGCTTTCAGCATCTATTCTTGTTGGTGATTTGCGCCAGACGAGCCGATTATCAGAATCACTCTCTAATGTTTTTGGATTAGGTATCGAGGACTGACGGTACGCCCTTGAGTTAACCATTAAACGGTGCAGATGCTTGAGGCTGTAACCATTTGTTTTGAGTTCTGTAGCTAGCCAATCCAGAAGCTCTGGATGACTGGGCATTCCGCCATTAAAACCAAGATCATTCGGAGTCTTTACCAGACCTATTCCAAAGTGATGATGCCATATTCTGTTGGCAATGACTCTTGTAAATAGTGGGTTATTAGTATGAGTAATCCACTCAGCCAATTTTTTACGCCGTTCCGAATCAGCGGCATCGGCAACGAGGCCAAAATTTGCGTTAGGACCAGTCACAGCTTTCACTGAACCGGGATTCACTTTTTCTTGGGGTTGAAGAGCATGTCCTCTATTTAACACGTAGGTAGTTCCTGGATTGGATCTGGCTGCGACTGAATAGATTTTGGTTTTTTTCCTAGATTCTAAATTCTTTATATTTCCGGTAATTGATTTGATTTGACCTTTTATATCATCCCTTATTTTTTTTTCATTATCGGACATCATTGCCAACATTTCATCATCAGAGATGAAATTAGATTCAGTGCCGGCAGAGGCTGCTATCTCTGCAGGATTCAGTGCCCTATCATAAAATTGAGCACGAAGTATTCTTCCAGAGAGTATACCTCTCATTTCTGCTTTTGTTCCGTGCCTCATGCCGAACAAAATTTGAGATTTACCTTTCTCGAATGATTGGGATTTAGTTTTATAACTATCTCCATACACCTGACCTTTGCGGTACCTTGTGATGGTCCCATCTTTACTATATGTTATAGCAACGTGAATTGGTTTTGACTGAGCTTCTGTTTCTTTGGGCCCATCATTACCTTGAGAGCGCTTGAGCGTGTCACTGCCTGCCATCCACGTTTGAGGTGACTTTTCACCAAAGACTATTGAATCAAAAACCTGCCCATCGGTTGATTGAATTCCGATGACGCCAGATCCTTTCTGGCCCAAGTCATTAAGTTGGACCCAAGCTTCCAGTGTTTTTTCCTGAATATCTTTACCTAATGAGGTCGTCATAACGAATGAATCCCTCCCATTTAGGACTAATGCTCCATTCTCTAGTTTAGCCTCACCAGAAATAGTTCCGTGCATTTTCCCAATTGAATCGTTCAGATTCTGATCGAATTCCCATTTTGATATTGGTGACGGGCCTTCATTTTGTGTCGGTTTAGGTTCGCGTTTACGTTTCTTTATAGCTTTGCTCCTTGCGGCACTATCTATGGAACCGAGACGTTCTTGAAGAGCATTAATTTCTTTTTGAAGAGTATTGATTTCTTCAACAAATTCGCTGTCTTGAACATCTCTTTCACCATGAAATACACCCTTCAGTGCGGAGGTGAGCTGATAGTATTCTTTTTGCGAAATAGGATCATATTTATGATCATGACACCTTGCGCAATTTACAGTGAGGCCAAAAAATGTTTGGCCAACTGTCCCAGTAATTTCTTCAAGTTCATCTTGCCGGGCCGTTTTCTTCATGAACTCACTCCCGCCGACAACAGTATTGTGCAGGCCAGCTGCCAGAAATGCTACAGCAGCCGTTCCATCTTTACCTGGCTTTAAAATATCACCAGCTATTTGCATCCTAACAAATTCGTCGTAAGGCATATCATCATTCAGAGCTGTGATAACCCAGTCTCTGAAAGGCCAAAGGTTATTCCTAGGATTGTTTCTTTCGAACCCATCACTTTCCCCGAACCTTGCAATATCAAGCCAATGCCTGCCCCAGCGTTCGCCATAGTGTTTTGATTTTAGGAGCGAATCTACTGTTTTTTTGTACGCTTCATTTGAAGGATTCTTTTCGAATTTAGTAATTTCCTCAGGTGACGGGGGGAGGCCTATCAAATCAAAATAGAGACGTCTGATTTGTGTCCTAGGGCTTGCCAGTTTAGACGAAGTGAGTTTGTTTTCTTTTAGCTTTTTTTGTATGAATGCATCCACTTCATTTAAAGCCAATGGATGTTTGTCCAATTCTGGTGGTATGATTTTTTTTATTGGTTGTAATGACCACCATTCCGGGCCGGCCTTCTTTTCTTCACCGGTTAAAGTAAGAGTAAGAATTGAAAACAAAACTATGGCCAGTTTCATAGGATGAGAGGATAGTTTCCTTAGTTCATAAATGCTTTGGTAATCTGACATGGGAAATGAAGATTACTATGACTATGAAATCATGGATTGGCTAGCTATTATAGATATAAAACGCCAATACTTTTGCTCTCAAATTACATTTTAATATGAGAGTTATCTAAGTTCAGCGGTCTGTTTAATAGGATCTATTGAGCTATGACTTTGAAGAATATTTTACGAGCCTCTTTACCTTCCGGATGTTCGAAACTATATGAAGTGGTTTCTCCTTCTGATTCTATACTATCATCAATATCTGCTTCCCAGTCAGAGAGATCCAGTGAGTAGTACAAGGAATAAGTCTTATTCGGTTTCGAATTCCATTCCAGAGTGAAATTACCGTCATCACTATTGTAAGAAATGTTAGTGAATTCAAGCGCTGTACCGCCTCCAGGACCAGAAAGATACAGGTCCATGATTTCGTCAGCATTTCCCGCAGCCCCATAAACCTGTGCTTCGTGGATCAGAGCGTCAAGTGCTCCAGGTCCTCCGGGCATTGCACCATGCCGTTTTCCAAAGATAATTTCGGCGTCTCCGGTGGGCCACGTTCTCAAGTTACCTGAATTGTAGGATCCAATTTCCTCACCGTTCCGGTAACCGGCTACTTTTACCTGTCCACCACCAATGTCTTCGTAAGTAATTGCCACCATGACCTCCTCGCCGGTGACCGTTTCCTCGCCCCCAGGATTGAAGTCTTGAGTCCTTCGGAAATGACTACTGCCGTTCATCCAGCGATTGGGTTGGCGTTCTGCGAAGATGATCCCATCGAACTGATCCGCTGTTACCTTATCAAGGGAAATGACTGAACCGGCTTTTGTGAGTTCTGATAGGCTCTCCATAGTGAACCATGATACGAGAGTCTTATTGGTGATTTCGGGTCCCTGATATTCTCCTGATGTCCATGCCCATCCGGAGGCAGTCGTTCCGGACCCATTCAAATCAAGAGAGCCATCAGCAATTTGCGCATCTCCTTCGAGTTTCAGGTCCGGGAAATTACCCATCAGATCTGTGAGTTCTTCCCCATCCTCAAAGGTCCAGTGACCGATCACTGCTTCACTGAATGGTGGTGGCGGCGGGTCGTCCGGGTCATTAGGATCACTGAATGGATTAGTTACTTCATCGCCGTCTAAGATGCCGTCACCATCTGAGTCGGCTTTCTTTGGCAAAGTGCCGGTGTCATCAGTACTGACAAATTTTCCGGTTCCCGTTTCGACGCCGTCCAGGAGTCCGTCCTCGTCCGTGTCCGCCTTGTCTGGCTTGGTCTTGGATTCAAATTCCTCTAAATTACTCAGTCCATCCTCATCAGGATCGGCTTCAGGATCATCTACCCCGTACTTGTCCTCCCAATAGTCAGGGAGTCCATCATTATCATCATCATCCATAGTGGCACCGATGGGGCTGACTCCTTCCGCAATGGACTGAATATTTCCTTCAGAAAGCACTTCCCGCCAGATCGCCACGTCATCCAGAAAGCCATTAAATTGGTTAGCGCCATTGTTACTGGCACCAAGTACAAAGCTCCCGCCTCCATTTGGGGCACGCTGTCCCTGCGGCCCACCGTCCAGCTCGCCATTCAAGTAAATTGCAGCCGAGTCCGCTGTCCCGTCATAGGTCCACACTGCGTGAACCCATTCGTCTCTAGCCAGAACGGTTCTGGCGTTCCAGTCCGCTCCCCAGTGCGCGCTGTGTAGGAGCCCACCATTGCGGATACCGTTATGTATGCCCTGATTGGTTTGTCCCCAGATGAAGCCCTGCCCTCCTGCGGATCCGATCGGTTTGAGCCAGCAAGCAAATGTATAGCTTCCGTCCCCAAAGTCCCTAATCATGGAGTTCATGTCGAGGCCTGGAAAATCAATGTGTCCGCCCGTGAAGCTTGCCCCGGTCTCGGGAGTGGGACCGTCCGGTGCGCCGTCCGCGTCAATGCTAACGGCTCCATCGATTTCTCCGTCCAGAGCATTCTCGCTCCGGTCCGCGGCATCTTCCTCAAAGTCAACGTAAAGGTAAGGTGGGGGAAGAGCTCCTTTGCTGTTTGGGTCATGTGGGTCCGTGCCGCCGACAATTTCACCGCCATCAGCATAACCGTCCCCGTCCGTATCCGCATTATTTGGATCAGTTCCTGTATTATTTTTATCGACCAACTCACCGGTTCCTGTTTCAACGCCATCTAGGAGTCCATCCTTATCTGAGTCGGCATTTTTCGGATCAGTTCCTGTATTTGTTGCACTGACGAAGGTTCCAGTATTGGTTTCGACTCCGTCTTTTAGACCATCTTCGTCAGTGTCTGCTTTTTTGGGGTCAGTTCTATTTTCAAGTTCATCCGCGTTAGTGAGTCCGTCCTCGTCAGGATCCCCTTCAGGGCCGTTATTTTTATCGATCGAACCATTGTCTTCAGTGTCTAGTCCGTACTTGTCCTCCCAGTAATCAGGTAGGCCGTCCTCATCCTCGTCAGTGCTGCCTATTCCGCTGGGACTGACGCCCGTAGAGAGGGCCTCTATCTGGTCATCGTTGAGAACTTCCTGCCATATGGCCAAGTCATCGATCAGGCCAACATAATTTTCTCCTCCACCATTACGTCCACCGATGATTAATGGGCCTGCACCATTAGGGCCTTGCTGATTATTCATTTCTGAGTCGAATACTCCATTCACATAAATTGCTCCACGGTTATTATCCGCATCGTATGTGAAAGTCGTGTGTGCCCATTCGTCCGGGTTTAATATTTGTTGGCCCCTGAAGTCTGATCCCCAGTGAGCGTGGTAAAGATTTCCGCCTCTGAATCCATGATGGATTCCCTGACTGCCCTGACCAAAGTAAAAACGGTCACCAGTAAAAGATGCCTGATCCGGCCTGATCCAGCAAGCCATCGTGTAGCTCGCTTCGATTCCCTGATCCCTATTTCCAAACTCGGTTGGTACATCAACACTGTTAATTGAAATGAAACCAGTGCCTCCGATCGAGAACTGCGCTGCTCCGGAAGGGGTCGAGCCGTTTGGAGCTCCGTCAGCATCAAAAGTTACATTTCCGGTGACTGTCCCTTCCCGGTCATTACCGCTCCCGTCTGTTACAGTCTGAGTTCCTTGAGGATCATCAAAGTTGTAATAAAGGAAAGGGTCGGGAATTTGAGCGGCCGCATTGAGGCTAAGCCCTACATAAAAGATAGAACACAGAATGGAGATTTTGAGCGCGTAGAGGAGGTTCATGATTTTTCTTTTTATAATTTATTTATTGTAATGCATTTCATGCTTATAGCTGAAATTGCAATTATAAACCTAACAGTATTGTTAAATACAGAATCAAAAGCCGTTCATTGTCAACACTTTCCGAACAATATAGAGCTAATTTAGAATCCAAATAAAGTGTTGGGAGGACTGACCCTGACTCTATTGCGCTTTTGCAGGCTAAAAGTATCGATTTTTCGAACAATATTCAGGTCACAAATTCTCAGTCGGTATTTAATAATTTTAGGCGAACGAACTGATGGTTGTCATGCACTAGCGGCACACTGTTGCGTACAGTGATAACTTCTATGCCATCATTTTGCCAAAACCGCGAGACAACGATTGTGCGGTCGGACCAGACCCGAAGATCTTCGGAGATTTCTGCTACGATCTCTATATCTTCGGCGCTTGTGTTCTGTCGGTATTGTAGAGTCAGATAATTGTTCATTTGCCCGCCCACCTCGATTGTCTCGACGCTGGTGATTGGCGCATAATCGTTGCCGAATGCGTAAGCCATCATGTTAGTGATGCCGTTTCCATCAGGATCGCCGTTAGGATCTGCAAGTCCGTTGGTCGCCAGCCAAGATGTGAGTGACGTGCGATCGTCAGTGCCGGGTGACCCGGCGCTAGAACGCCAATTGGCCGCATCCGAAGGATCAGGATGTGATTCCGGTTTGCGCAGGAT
>MDSV01130571.1_pt1 | contig 20054 bp, 7 predicted proteins | sample 810851 | NCBI WGS metagenome assembly MDSV01 (sample SAMN05326640, study PRJNA326480) | marine metagenome | isolation source: seawater | place: Atlantic Ocean: North East | collected 2012 | reverse complement strand
CTCTTCTACATCCTTTAACTTCTTCTGTAAATCCATTAACTTATCAGTAGCATCAGAGACACTCTTAATCAACTGCCCTGCGACCTCATATGCCCTTGGCATCTCACTGTCCTGTGCAAGTTCAAGAATACCATTAATTGCTTCCTGACCTTTTTCTATAATACTGTAAAGATTACCACGAGTATACTCATAATCTTTTTCAACATCATTCTTGGTTAGTCTATCAGGTTTTTGTATACCAACAGCTGGTTTAACTTCATCTGCGGAAACAACACTTGATTCTACATTAAAAGTATCATCTAAATTAGTCATTTTCATGTAAGTGTTCCATCAAATCCAAAATCATCACCCATTTCTATAAGATTACTATCTTCAGTTCCAGTGTAATCTATACCCTTAACAGGTGTTCCATTTACATGAGCAGCTGCAAGTCTACCATCCTTACCTCTTTCAACAATAAGTTTATTACCAGTGATCTGCTTAACATACATTTCCTCACCATCAACTTCAATATATTTCTTCGCAGTAATTGCAGTTCCATCAACAACATTAATACTCTTTGCAGCTGCATCAATATCTTCTGCAAGATTGGTAACAACATCTCCAGTATAATCCTTAGTTGCTCTTGGTGTAACTTTATAAGTAACATCTCTTTCTGTACTCTTAGAACCACCAGCAAGATAACGAACAGAAACAGACTTGACAATATCCTTCGTAGCAGAAGAAACAGGGCCAAATAAGTATGTCTTTGCAGTAAATCTTAGTGTATAAAGTAAAACTCTACGAGATGTATAATCACCTTCATAATCATCTTGCATAGTTACATTTTCTAATATAATAGGAACATCTTTCTTCTCATTTATTGATGAAAGAAGATTGATAGTTAAATTATATTGTGGTTGAAAATAAGGTAAAATTTGTTCTACAAGTTGAAGAGCATCATCATTCAACTTACACATAATACCTAATTCAAATTGCATATTATATGGAACTGGGGTATATACTTTCTTTGTATCTGTTCCTGAATCTGGATCCTTTACTATTATCTGTTGAGTAGTGCTAACTTTTCTAGAAGGATCATATGTAAGACCAGTAAATTCAAATGACATTCTCGGTAATGAAATTTGAGTTGCTTGACTTAACTCTGGTGCTTGCTCTAATCTTGCTAAAAACTTTTGAATTGGGCCATATGCCAAGGGAACTTTTACAACAGAACCCTCCTGTTTAACGGTAAGATTGTTAAACAGAGTACCAAAACCAATAATGGTTTTTCTAAAGATTTCGTTATAAAAATATTCAAACATAATTATAGACCTGATATTTTATTTATGGTACACCAAATGGGTTCTGTTCACTGAAGTCTAAAATATCATCTGCTTCAGATTGGAAGTCATCATTTTCCCCATATCCATCATCAAAATTACTAGTATCAACTAACCTTATCATATGAGATGCACTTGAAGATCCTCCAGTAATTGTTTCACCAGTTAAGAATGTTCCAGTAATGTTATATATCTCAATTTCATTTGCAGTAGCATCCCATGTTCTTACTCGTGCAGTAGCTCCACTTGTTCCTCCAGTAATTGTCTCATTAAAGGAGTAATTACCAGATCCTGTGCTTCCTGGAGAAGCAATTGTAATTGTTGGTGCAACTGTATAACCAGCACCAGCATTTGTTATATGAATAGCAGATATTGCTCCAGCAGAACTTAGAATTGCTGTAGCAGCTGCACCAGTTGTAGATATACCATTTTGTGCTGCAAATGTAATAGTTGGTGTTGTAGTATATCCAGAACCACCAGCAGTAATAGTAACAATACCAATTACACCATTTTCCATCTTGGAAGTAGCAGCAACTCCTGTTCCATCACCAAAAACTTCAATTTGAGGATTGTTAGTATATCCATAACCTGGATTTACAATATCAATACTTTGAACTACTCTCTTCTTTTTATCATCAATAGCACCAGAACAAACAGTAATTCCACCAAGTAATTTTGCTGATGCAATACCAGTCATACCAGCAGCTGGTGCAGAAGATATTGCTACCCTTGGTGCATATGTATAACTATTTCCTCTATTTGAAAGACTAATATATTGAATACCTCCATTAAGAATACCAGTTTCAGCAGTTGCTTGAACAGCAGTTCCAACTAAAGTTAACTTCTGAGTTCCACTAGCACCAATAAGAACATCTTCACCATCGGCACCTGGAATAGCCTCTAGAGTATCATCAATTTCATCAACACCAGTATCAATAACTTCATCTTCGTAACGGAAGAGCTCACAACGTAATTCATAAACGTAAGTATTTTTAAGTTGATAGAATGGTTTTTCATGCTCTACATATTTAATTTCAAATATACGATCCCCTAAAGGAAAATATATCAAATCACCTTCTTTAGGTCTTGTAGATAATTTTATATTATCCTCATTTTTCATTAAAGGTGAAATATATGTTTCATATCTTTCTTTAGAAATGATCAAAGTTACTTCATTAGTTGCTGTAATACCAAACTTAGACAACATTGTTGGATTATCCCCATACCCATCAAAATTATCAATATATGCTTCTATTGGATATGCATCATCAAACCTAGATGAAGTCACTTCCTTCATTATAGTTTTTTCATCCACATATTTTCTAGGCATATAATGAATATCAATACCGTACATTCTCAACTGCTCGTTAATCAAAGATTGAACGAGACTCTGTTCGCTAGATGAACCTTGTTGAAAAAACGGGTTAAGTGCCATATTCTTAACCTATCATATCTAATGGTGGAAGCTCATACATATTAGACATTTGTTCTCTGATGACTTCTAAATCTTTTTGAGCATCATCATAGATTTGTCTTCCATTCAATTCTACACCACCAGGTAATTTAACTCCTGCAAATTTAATTAAATTTTGACCCCATTGCCTTTTAACAAGAGCAGTTGTATATCTTTTTAAGAACGAATCATTCCATACTCTTCCATAATCACTTGGATTTAATATTCTATAACAATCCATAATAATATAATCTCCAGATGCAACATTTCCCCAATCAACATCTATATACAATCTATCTTGTCTTTGATTAAATCTAATCTGTTTTTGAGTTGTTAATAAGAAATTAATATCTTCAAGATATGTCTTAGTCATTGCATAACTTAATATTTCCGTCTGACCCCAATAATAAATGTCATTTAAAAATAACTGATACTTAACACTAAACATATTGTTAGTGATAGTATTAGATCCATCATAATGAAATATTTTACTTACACCAATAATATCTGGTGGAACTTGTAAAAAATTACTATTCTCTTGCCAATTAAATTCTACAGTAGACCCGTCAATAGTTGCCTCTGCTGTAGTTGTTGTTATTCCTACATTACCAGTATTACCACCTCTAGATCTTCCTCTTTCAACATCATTATCAGTTAACTGATATTTCATAAATGTTGGATAAACACCGTCAAAATGTCTTTCTTGAAAAAACTGAATAGCATCATCAAGAATATCCTCTATTTGTTCTTCAGCAACATTAATTTCAAGTACAGGAGCACCTAACTGCCTTTTACAGTAATCAATAAGTTCTGTTCGGGATGATGGTTGAGCCATTTACACATTACCTCTATTGATATTTAGGGTGCGGAAGAAATGCCACCTCTAACCAAAATAGTTCCATCAGCAATTCTATAGACTGTAGCACCTGAGCTTACTAAAACATCATATACATATTTTCCTTCTTTTAAAGTTCTTGTTGAAGTTGATCCTAAAGAAACGGTGACATTTCCTTTCGTAGAACCAGTAGAAGTATCAACACCAACAACAAAAGTAGCATCAGCAGTAGTACCAGATCCTACAGATACACTTTTTATCATCTGAGAAGATCCAGACCAACCAGTTGTTGTGGCAATACCAACTGAATTTGTTGTAGAAAAATTATAACCAGTATTAGAAGTATCTACAACTTCAAAAATTGTTTTAAAGTCTGCTCCTGTATTAAGAACTAAATTAGCACTAAATGCTACTCCAGAATCAGGATCAAAAGTAATCTTTTTAGTTGCCATGTTAGAAAATATGCCATTTAGAAACTAATTCATTAAGTAAAGTTTTGATTTCAGTAATTTCACTTTTTAATTGATCTAGATCACCTTTTACAGATTTTAAATCCACTTCATTATTCAATTGCTTTTCTTTAGCATCTTGTCTTGCCTTTTTGCCAGCAAGATACCGTTGATATGCATTTTCATCAGTATCAATAATTTGCCCAGTTCTAGAATCTTTAATAAGATTAGAATGTTCTTTTACCTTAACTAAACTCATAATTTCCTCCTATGCTAAAGTAAGAACTCTTAAATCAGAAACTCTAGGAACATAAGTTTGACTATTTGAAGTAAGAATAAACTTAATCCTATAATGTTTGAAAACTGGTAAAGAATCTGCTGTGAAAGTATATTCTTTATAGAGTAACTGATTTGCTTTAAATCCACTTGGATCACTAAATGGAACTTTCTTATCAGATCTTCCATCACTTTCAGCTAAACTAATTACTTTACCATTATTATCTATGTTTTTATATCCAGGGAATGGAACAAATATTGGATCAAAATTAGCAGAATTACTAATTGCATAGAATGCTCTAATATCAGTGAAACTATTTTGATGACCATTCAAAATAAGTTTAATTGAACTAGCCGAATTTGATAATCCCATTTCTTTAGAGACATATTGGCAAGCATGTGGATCTTCAAATAAATCATTAACTCTACCATCAGTCTTATAGTTCTTAATTGGATTATCAACTCTATTAGAAACAAATATAGCACTCATTCTCTCCAAATCAATTACAGGAGTTATATATGGATCAATTGTCGCCAGTGTAAGTGTCATACCAAACGATCTATCACCTGCAAAATTTTGAATTGTAGTACTATTTGTTTCATTAATTCTAGATGCGATTGTTCTATTAGATTTTAAATAATTACTCTTGTTCAAAGCAACTGCTTCATATCCTTGATCTAAGAATGGTATATCAGTACCTTGACCCATACCATCACCAAGGTTAGATCCTGAAACTGTTCTCATAACTGCAGTTACATTAGTTCCTGGAACTGTTGTATTCTGAATTTGAGGAGAAATAATCTGGAATGGTATATTCTGAGTTGCATGTATATTATATCCACCAGTAGATTTGGTTTCATTAAAATGCAATACTGGGAAACTTGCTGAAGTAGCAGAACTTCTATCAATTGCATATACAGTATTAGCACCAGATGTATTACCACTTTGATCTATTTTGAGGGTATAAGAATCAAAAGTAATTGGATTTGGATCTCTATCAGTAACCGCATCCATTCTATGAGTTTTATTGATACGTGCTAATGATACACCACCAACTTCATACTTAAACACTGGAGCACCTTTAAGATAATTATTCCTATCAGTTCCTCTTGTTATACCACTAATAGAACCACTACCAGCACCAGTATATTTAATAATTTCATTACCAATTTGCAATAATCCAGGATTAGTTGCACCAACACCAATTCCTTCAAATGTTTCAAAATCACTACTACTTTCAACTGAAATAGATCCACTTGAATTTGTATTATATGGTAGAGATAATCTAGTTGCTATTACATCTGATGCAACATCACTAAGGGTTACTCTATTTTGTTCGTGATGCATACCATGATTTCTATGATCTAAAGACATATGCAACCCATCACTCACAGTCACAATTGTTTTTGCTTGACTAATTCTTGCATTAGTTACTGCAGCACCAATTCTCGTATTCAATGAAGTTGTTATACCACTAATTGGATGTGTGTATGTTAATCTTCCATCAACCGCAAAAGTACCTTGAACATTATCAACAACTAATTCATTCGTTTGACCAAGACCAACAACAGAAAGTCTAGCATTCCTACCAGCAACTCCATTTCCAATAGTTGATATACCCACAACATCACCTATTTCATACCCATTACTACAACTAGTTACTGTTGCTGCTGTTACAGAACCATCAGTAACAGTAACTGATGCAGTCATAGAATCACCACCTTGGGTTATATTTGTAAGGCCAACACCAGTAAATGTAAAAGTTCCAGATGCAGGTGTATATCCCAAACCAGCATTAACAATACCTAATGAACCTGTTGCAATACCCGCAAAACCAATATAGTTACCACTTGCATTAGATGCAGCAGAATAGGTAGTGTCTCCATCACTAAATGTTTCTTGATTAATTACATTACCTAAAGTAAGAACAGTATCACATAATGATTGACCTATACCAATTCTAATTTTTCTTGAATTGATATTTAAAGAATTTGGTTGTAACTTAGCAACTTGACCATTACCTTCAGTAAGAATTGGGTTGTAAATCTCCAAAGTTCCTTGAGATTCAAACTCAGCACGATATATTTTAAACTTAAGATCTTCCCACTGACTTGGTTCCCATGTTGATGCATTTTGAGATTTGAATAATGATCCCAAATACGGCTGCTGAGAAATAAATTCATCAGTTAATATATCAGATTCCCCAATTCTAGAAATAAACACCTGATATTTTGTTGACCATGATGCTAAAGCAATAGAATACTCAGTTCCTGCTCCTTCCAAATAAACTGGTGCCTTAAATTTAATATTAGTTGGAACAGATCCATCTGCAGACAGATTAATCTTATCTGGAGGTACAACAATTTCTGAAAACGGTAATATCTTTTGCGTCGGAAATCCACCTTGCATTGTTCGAATTTGGAATGTCATTGGGATATCCATATCATCTTTTGTTTTGAAATAGATATCACAACTAGTAATGAATATTCCACCTTTCTCAGTAACTTGGAAAGATTGTGCTAAAGGATCGTACCAAACGTCTTCAACAGATGAACTTGAAATTTCTGTATTGGAATGACTATCAATAACAGCAGAACCACTAAATTCTCTCGCAGGTTTATCTTCATTATGATGTTTGGTTTGAAGTGTTGCATTTCTAGTAGAAATAATACTTTCTTGAACTGTTTCAAGAGTTCCTGTAGCACTATAATTGGCATCACCAAAAGTATCTGAATTATCTCTATCATTAGTATTATTATCAATAAGAGTTAAACTCTTTACACCAGTTTCAAATTTAGGATGATTTCCTGTATTTGGATTTGGTATATAGAAACTTCCTATTAAATTAGCACCAAGATCTGAAATCAATCTCATATTGCTAATTTTTGCTTGAGCATTACTACTTTGACCTCTTAATGTCATTCCAGAATGAGCATATCCAAACCAATCACCTTGAGGTTGATCTGCTAAAGATTTACAGTCAACATTTAATATTGTCGATGTTGCTGAATATACTGATGGCATCTTAGTGGTATCTCCACTTGCAGATGCAACCTGAACAACTCCTGGAGTTCCCAAGAAAGTTTCAAGACCTGTAGCACCAACTTGAGAAATATATGGATTCTTATTAAAGAAATCTGTAGGAGCATTATATGGGCCATCTCTATGATTTGCCTGTGCTACTCTAAATTTAATAAATGGTTCATCAGTTCCTTCTGGTTGTATACCAACTCCAGGCATAGTACCAATAACAGTTTCACCTACTTGGAATGTTCCAGATTCCATAGTAATTTCCATTAATTTTGGAGTGCAATATTTGGTTACATTAACACCATCAAAGAAACCAAACATTTGAGTTAATGGTTTGCACTTAGTAACATCAAATTTAATATTTCTAGAACGCATTATTGTAACAACATCCCTACTTACAACTTTATCACCTAGAGACTCATTATCCCATTGCTCAGTAACGATTTTTCTAACACCAGTTCTAGTAGATGTTCCTGTCTTCCAAGTATCACGAATAGTATCAGTTTCAGTAGTTGTATAATTGGTTGTAGTAAATTGAGAATGGTTTACACCATCACCACCATTAATCCAACCTGCTTTAACAATTTCTTCAGGCCCACGGGAGCTAGACTGCGATTGTCTTGATTCTGTGCGATCTTGGAAATCTGTTCCTGTCCAACTTGTTTCCCATGCATTCCAATGAATTGGACTCAATCCTGTTTGTGGATCAACACCCCACTCAGATTGAGCTTGTGCCATAACTCCAGCAAAATTACCTTCAGTCTTAATAATTTTTGCTTCTATTCTTGCAGTATCAACCCAAGTATCCGATGTTGGAGAAATTTCAAGAGTTGCTTGCCAAAAACTTACCAAGAAAGGAGTAACACTCTCAGTTCTAGTAGCAAATTGTTGACTTAACCACTCAACTTCTTCATAATCGAGAGTAACAATATCAGATTGTTTTCTAATATTACTTCCTTCTGCCTCAGAAAATGCTACATCAGTTGTGGCATCAACATTATCCACAGGCCCAACCATCAAATCAATAGAAGTAGTGTAATGTTGTGGTCTTACTTCTTTATTAGCAGGGTCTACACTATTTTTAATTGGAAGAGATGTTTCTTGTGGCTCAAGACTTGTAAAATTATCAACAAAGAATCCAGATTTATATTGGTTCATACCATCAGAATCTGGAACAAACATATTTGCTGTTTCTGATTCAAGTAAAGATAGTGATGTATAATATTCAAGATTCTTGATTCTATCTTCAAGATCTTTGATATCTTTCATCCTATATCTTTTATGCTTTAAGAATTTAAGATTTGCATGTTTAACATTAAACAAATATGGTTTTAAGTCACAACTTGCAACTTCAATAGCATCATCGATTGTAATCGGAACTTCTCTTTTCTCGGATGGATCGCCATATTGAACTTGGAATCTACCAGTTTTATCTAAGAAAATCCTATCTATTCTACCAACATAATGTTTAAAATTAGTAATAATACTTTCATCAGATGCTAAAATATTCGCAGCAGAATTTCCTTCTCCAGTAAAACTTCTTCCGAAGAATTCAAATGGAGATCTTGAACTTTCAATAACTGAATAATTAGACACTTTTGGTCTAATATCAATCATATCAGTAACTCTTTCACCATCAAGATATGGAATTTCCCTAGTATAGTCCCAACTATCATAAGAATTCTTCGTAGTAATATCTCCTTCATCAGTGGATTCATAGTATCCATTCATAAAGTATATCTTTAAACTCTTTGTTGGTGGTCTAGCATTATCTTTTCTTGTGATAAATGAATAATCATAGAAAGTAGGTTTTTGGCCAGTAGTAAATTTATAATTTGCCGAAATATTTCTACTTGTATTATCTAAAGTTCTAATTATTCCTTGAACACTAGATTCTTTAAAGTTAACTATTTCACCTTCTGTAAATGGTGTTGTATTTTTTAAAATAAAGGAAATTTTAGAATCAGTTTTATATTCTGCAACAATTGCTCTAGCACCACTATCAGCACCAACAATCATTTCACCAATAATTAAATCTTCCGTTTTTGCACTAGGACCATTCAATGCTGTCAACACCATTGTTGGTGCTGATGGAATAGCTGCATTGTTTGATTCAAAAATAGCATGTATTTCAGCAACATCACCATGATTCAAAGATATAAATTTATCTTGAACTCTAGTTCCTAAAGGATAAGAACCATATACTAAACCATCATTTAATGATGTAGATCCAGTTCCTGATTGTGCTGAAGTTGATGCAGTAACTGTAATAGCATTTACTCTATTTTTTCTCTTAATCTTCGCAGATGGTTTTGATTTAGTTTGAGTTGTTATTAAAGTGCAACCAGTTTGTGCTGCCCCCAACATTTGAATCTGTAAAACAGTATTACCAGAACTAAACTGGAACATATTGTCAGTAAGTGATATTGTCTCACCTTTAGCACCAACTAAGGCATACCTTTCCTCATCAAACGGTAAAAATGTTTTATTATCTGTAAGAGTTATAGGACTCGATAATTGACCACTTCCAGTATTACCATTAAGAGTAATGTTAACACTATATTCTTTTCTAATAGTTAAAGTAGCATCTGTAAGATCAACATCAGAAATAAAGGATTTTGGCATTAATGTATATAATGCTGTTTCTTGTGATGTTTCAAGTGGAGTTTGAACAAGTTTTAGATTAGAAACATCTAAATTAGTTCCAGCAGTTCCTTTATATAATGCACCTTCAACAACTCCTGTAACAGTAGCAATACCAGTTACAATAACCTGACTATGACCAGTATGAATACTAGTAACACCAACATAAGATAGTTCATTATTACCCAATCCACCAAATGATAGAATATTACCTATTTTTAAATTTCCAGGAAATAAGGGATCTTCACTTGTAATAGTACTAATTGAAACTGCACCACTTCCAGTTGAAGAAGTCATTCTTGCTGAACCGTAAGTATAAAAAGGCTCTTGTTTAACATTAGCAGCAAAACTTCCTATACCTTCAACAGCCGTATTACCCAATTCTGGGCCACTATAAAGTTGCTTAACATCTTCCATTCCATAAGAAGTTACTGCAGTTGCAATTCTAGTTAAAGTAAGTGGTTTACCTTCAGCATTTGTTGAAGCAGTTTCAAATATAAGTGGTTCTTGAACTAAAAATTCTCCTTTCTTCTCATAAACAACCATTGCAGTGCTACTACTAACAGCACTCATTACATATCCAGTAGCACCACTATATTTTCCCTTCACATAAGCTGGAATACTAATAGTTGAAGATTCATTTAAAGTAATATGTGAAGTAAGTTGAACATCATAAAGAGAAATATCCCACTCATTTGTATCACCATTCGATGTTGAATAAGAACCTGATTCTAATACATGATCATAAACCCTAGCAACACCAATTTCTTTACCAGCCATTTTAAATGGAGATACCTGAGACCCCATTGTATCTCTTAAACTAACAATATAAGTATTACCTATTCCAATTACAGGATGACCTTTAACTTTATTAAGTCTTAAACTTTTTCCAGTATTATATGCAACACCTTGAGATTCTAATAATTTAGTTGTTCTTGGTTTAGGAGCATTTAAAAAAGTTGGAGAAATTGTCTCAATTTCATATCCCTTAACAAACGCTTTACCAGGTCCAACTTGATATACCGCCATATCCTCAGATGCTAAAGCTCCACCCTCAGTATATGTTCCCTCTTCGTATATACCACCATTCCCAAGACCATCATTTAAAGAATTCTTTAAACTAACATCAAAAGGTTTGATAGTATAATCACCAGATTCTGCATATGTTCTACGAGCTAATTCATCAGCTATAAAATTATAACTTGTATTCTTTTTTTGAGATTTTAATTTTCCCTTATCAATAACTGCCAATTCAACAAAATTAGAATCATTAAAATCATCTAATGGTTTAGCATATAAGGTAGCTGTGATCTTAAGGCGATCTGCACCTGGAGCCGCATAATTATTAAATCCTTTTGAGTTATCAGCAAGTGATGGATCTTCATCAGCATTAATAATATCTTCTTCAATTCTTAAACCAATTCTAGCACTAGGTTTATTGTCATATTGATCCAATATAATTGTTTCGTCATCAACATTAACAAAATTACCTCTTATAAAATAAACACCATTTGTTATTGAAAATGATGAAGCAGTAGAAGTTGCATTATTTGCTACACATGAAGCAAAAGATTCTCCAGAAGGAATAAATGCATTATTCTGTTCTCCTGAAACAATATCACTATCAGCAGTTAAAAGTTCACCATCATCAAAAACTTTAATGGCACTATCTTCAACACCAGAAGACATATATGAAACATAAATGGTAAGATTACCTCTTTCAGATGATTCTGCTTGAAGAACCTTATCAATTATTGCAGTTACACCAGTTGTTAATCCAATTATCTTTCTACCTACCAATTGATGAATATAATAATTGACTGGAACTCCTAAATGTGTATTATTTATTTCAACAGCATAATAATTTGGAGCATATGCAGTACTTCCTGGAATTACCCTCGCACCTTCTTTAAAAAAGTGCTGACCAAACTTTTCTATCTGATTCTGAAGAATTGACTGCAGACCAGTTAATTCTCTAGCTTGAACAGGATAACCTGGTTTAAAGAGAACTTTATGATAACCTTGTTTTGGATCAAAATCATCAAAATAAGGTGATACGTTTAAATTAGTTTGCTGGGCCATAGTATCTTAAAACTGTAATATGATCTTGATATCTTCTTTTTGATTGGAAGATCGTGTAATAGCTGGTCGTTGGTCAACGTAAATCATACTTCCAGAATATTTTTTAATTTCTGGGTTTGCCACCCCTTTAGTGAATGACTGACCAAGGTAATATGTTCTATTATTTATTGATGTAGATAGACCTGTAAATGTTGTGCTAATTGATAGATTAGAACTACCACCAACAATTAATCTATTACCACCAACAACAGGGTCTGAAGTAAATCTATTTGTATTGTATCCATAGATAGCGGCTGTAGCACTTTGTGCTGCACCAACGGTAGTAAAACCAGCAATGGTTCTATCTTGCCAAAATTTCAAAACACCTGTTGTTTGATCATAACTAACAACTCTACCAACAGCTGTTTGGCCAGTTCCAATAGTTTGTTTAACTAAACTATCTGGAGTAAAAGTCACAGAACTATAACCAGTTCCTGTCAATCTTAATGCATAAGTGGCAGCTGCTTTATCTAAGTTAAGTAACTGGGTAGAACCCCAAGCATAAGGATTTTCAATAATACCTATTCTGGCAAATTGGTTTCCTGTTATAAAGTCTGGGTTTTCTACATCATTTTCAATTCTTGCAAAAAGTAATGCATTAGTTGCACCCAATTCACGATAAACATCTTTACCATGACCACCTGGTGGAGTAATAATTACATCAAGAACTGGTGGGCCAGTTGGGGTAGGTATCGATCCTGCATCTAAATCTACATTACCATAAGTATATCCATATCCTTCGTTTGATATAGTTACACTTTCAATCTGAGCATCATTATTAACAACAACAGTGCATTCTGCATCAAAACCATCACCTTTAATTGGAACTCTTGTATAAGTTTGGTTAGCAGTTCCTATACCAGTTCCTCTGTTTTTAACAACAACTATTTTAATACTACCATCAACAGCATTATTTCTAATAGAACTATCTGCATTACTAGTATCCCAATTCGCAGGAACTGGCATAAAATCAGTAGAATCAAATTTAATCAAATCTGCTGGTTTAATTGTATATAAGTATTTCCAAATATAACCATCTCCAGAAGTACCAGCAATTCTTGGTTCTAAATCGGTAAATGTTGGTTCATCAAGTGAAGGTTTTCCGTCAGGAGTTTCAGGTGTAGTTCCGTTCTGTAAGCAAATATAAACACGATAATCACTATTTACAACATAGAAATTTGCGGTATATAGTGTTGTTCCACCAGAGTTTGGAGGAGCATTAGAAATACTATAATCATGCCTATAATAATCATATGTTGTACCAGAACTCCAAGTATTTTTCTTTACTATTTGCTTAACATCAGCTGGAGTTATTTTCTTAACAGCAATCATGTCATCCCAATAATTATTGGTGTCATTAAAACTGTCTACTGGAGCTGGTGGATTTGAATCCCAATCGGTGCGAATTCCTGTAGGATTAGGTAAACCCACAAAAGCATAGTAAGCATTCGTGTCAGTAGAAACACCAGCCACGAAGTTCTTCGCATTCAATATTCTGATTTGATCAGTTATAATAGCGGACATTGAACCTAATTTACTACTTTTTTTATTATTTAGACAACATAATTTGTAGATTTCAAGGGGAACTTCCTCTTGACCTGTGGGCCAGTTTTAATTCCAGTAATACCATCGTTTGTATTAATACTATATGCTTGAACCTTTTGTCTATCTTTTAGTTGTAATCGACCCCAATTATAATCACCATAGTATTCTTTATAAGAACCATCACCATAGAATCCTTGACCCAGAGTAGAATATCCTACTTGATTTTGTAGACCATTCCAACCTAATACTCTACTAAAGACCCTTACAGCATCTGTTGCAACATCAGAACCAAATCCAATAGTAGATATTCCAACATAATGTGAAACTTCAAAGATATTATCTAGTGAAGTTGTTCCTACACCAACATAACTACCATCCATATTCAGAGATGTGACTCCACTACCAAGGTTAGAATTACTTACTATAAAGTAATATCCAGTTTGAATTCCACTCTTTTGAATAGCATCTGGAGTAGTAATTAATTCATTTCTTAATGGAGAAAGTGGTGGAATCCAGAAATCAAATACCACAGCAGTTCCTATACCAGTTCCACCTGCAAAAGCTGTTCCTGCACCAATTGCTGCTCCATTTGCGTCAGAAATATTTGAGCATATACCAACACCATTAAGAATACCATAATCTCCTTGATATAAATCAATGCTATTTTCTTCTCTTACATATGTTGGAGGAGCAATTAATACTTGAGGAGGTCTTCCATGCGTATATGCATATCCAGCATTAACAAGAGTAATTGATGTAACAACACCAGCAGTAATAGCTGCTGTTGCAGTTGCAATAGCAGTGCTACCAATACCAGCAAGAGAAGAAGATGGAGTTACTCCATATCCTTGTCTACCATCCACAGGAGCCTGAATAGTGACCGTAGGAGCAGTCTCATATCCCCTACCACCCGTTGATATTGCCACAGATGTTAGATTACTCTCAGCATTAACAATTGCTGTTGCTGCAGCACCTGCAAGGTATTCGTAATTACTACTTGCATCAACTATCTGAATATCTTTCTGGAATTCTCTATCAACTGGGTTTTCATTCTCAGGGTCGAATTGTGGTTTACAATTATCAATCCAAATAGTAGTTGATCCAACACCAACAGCTTGAATTAAATATGCTGATGGGAATAAATTTGGTTCATATAAAGGACGATCCTTACGAACAATTCTACCATCAATCCACTTATCTTCAAGTTGTCTAGACCACTTAACTGGTCTTAATTCGGTAGTATCATCACCCAAACCAACACCATAATATGCGTTAGTATCAACTTGGTCAGATGATTTAACCTCAGAAACAGTTCTATTATCTTCTAAGAAATATCTGGTATTATAATAAGGATCAAATCCAACTTGTAAATCATCACCCATCTTAACAGTTTCTATAATATCTCTATCTTTTACGTCTTCACCACCAGTTCCTCTATAGAAGAACATGTTCATAACATCACCTGCATTAGGTGCTTCAGTTAATGTTATTGTTCCACCACCATTGAATGTAAATCCTTCTCCAGGAACCTGAAGAACATCATTAATCGTAAGAATGATAGTTTGGTTTATAACAATATTTGAACCTGATCTTCCTTGAATAGCATATGCTTCACCAGCCTTTGTAAGTGGGAATGCTGTTCTTGTTCCATCAAATAGATTTGAGAAATCATCAAGTCTCTCTAATTCACCAACAGTCCACATATTGAATTCATCATGATGAACTCTCTCTAAAGTTAATCTAAATTCATTCTGAGGACCATCTCCATCCCAAGTCTTCGCTGTAGGAATTCCTACAGTTGATCCAGCACCAGCACGAAGATCATTTGGTATTGTTAAAACATGACCAGCACCATAACCAGAACCCGTATTCGTTATTTCAAAGTCAATAATACTACCAGCAGCACCAACTACAACATTAGCTCTTGCTCCTGTTCCACCAACACCTGGAGAAGATGAATGATACCAAAGAGGAATATTTTCATATGGTAATGGTTTATCAATTATTGCATTGAATGTTGAAGCACCATACCCTAAATTATTTCCAACTGATATTGGGTTCTGAGTTCCAATACCTGGAATTGGATCAGTATATGTAATAGCAATACTTACAATACTACCATTAACAACTGATGCTGTTCCAATATATTGAATACTAGGTGTTCCTGTAGAAGATAATGCAACACCAACTTTAATTTCTGTTGCTATACCAGTATATGCACTATCAAGAGCTGTGATAGCAGCACCAGTTTGAGATATTGGGCCAGGGAATACTCTATAACCAGAACCAGTATTACCGATACTTATATTAGTAATTACACCAACATTGTTAAAGGATATTGTTGCACCAGCACCAACTAATGGTTGATAACTATTACCTTCAGTTGATCCAACAGAAACAATGATACCACCAACAGGAATAGAAGCATTATTTGGATCATAAGTAACAGAAGCTGCCATTCCAGTAAAGGTTATTGATGAAATACCAGAAACTTCACTTAAAGTATAATCATCAATTTCACCAGCACCTTGTAGAATACCGTTGATCATCACTATACCCAATTGAGTAGCAATACCAGTAACATTTTGTTTGTCAACCTTTAAGGTAAATGGACTGTCTACAGTACCATCTTGACTATTAAACTGATGAGAAATGTTATCAAGAACATAATTTGTATTATAAGCATCAATACTTCCACCCTTGATACCAGAACGATTGAATATTCTTCCACTAAAACTTGAGGATGTTGTAATACCAACCCAATCTCTTTCACCAGGTCTTGATGTAGAATTACCAACAGGAGGTTCTCCACCAAAAGGAGCTACTGAGAAATTAAGAGTACTATCTACAATATTATAATTACCACTAAGTTTTTCTATGACTGCATATTTGTTATGATCTGTGCGACCAGTTCCTAACCAATTACGATGAACTTTCATCTTATCAGTAGCACCATAACCAACATATACGACTTTCATCATTTCATCACCAACTTTAATATCATCTCCACTATAGAATGACGTTATACCACTAACAGTCATTATAACTTCACCTTTAGTAAAGTTTGAATTAAGAGATGTTGTAACACCCAGACCCACAACAGGAGATTGGATTATATTATCAATTGCTATTAATCCTCTAGCATTTTGATTTTTACTAACGAAACTATGCGATGTTCCAACACCAACTGATGTCAAATCTAAAGGAACTGCAATTGATTTAAGTGCATCTCCTGCAGATCTTGCAAGTTTAATTACACTATCACTTATCTTAATAGCATACACTGATGATGGAACATAAGTTATAGTTGCTCCAATACCAGAAGTTCCAACGTGAGCAAAGTGAGTTGCTGCAATTCCAATAGCATCTCCAGTGCTACCAATACCAGTTGTAGTGCAACCAATAATTGGTTGTTTAACACGATATTCAATTTCTTCTCCACTTACAAAGTAATGGTTTGGAATGGTAATCGTATTATTTGTAAGATCAACAATAGTGGAACTTGCACCATCAAAATTAGTTTTAAATATTTCATTATCATCATTCTTAAGTGGGAATTCTGTTTGTTCAGCATAGAAAGTTCCTTCATAGACATCAAATCTACTCTTAATAGAACCACTATTAAGTTCTATATCTCTTGGTTTACTACCATCTTCTACAATCTTGACAGATTGCATAAAGGTCTTAACTTCTACTGGAATATTGGCATTTGGAACGAAAGTTAATTCTGTTCTACATTCTGCAGAATTCCTCTTTGCATTAATTGTTCCAATTCCAGTTGTAGCTCCTGCACCTGTTAAAATATTACCATATTCCGTCATGAATACTCGATCATCATCATCGATCATCATAACTTCAGCAAATTCATAAGTATCATTCAAAGTATCTTTAATTTGAACTAAACAATATGCTCCATCAAAATCATTAGTGTAACTTGCTATACCAACGGGATAAGGAGCAGCTCTACCAGGAATTGTAGATGCTTGTGCAGATAAATTAGCATTTCTTAGAGATACTGTACCAACTCCAGTAGCTGATTCTGAAGATATACCTATTGTTATAGAATTAATCCATGCAGTGGTAATACCAGCCTTAGGTGTATATCCAATCTCTACTGCAGCAGTAGTTCCAACACCAACAATGTAAGGTCTAAATGTTCCTAATGGTTCTGCATTAAAATTATCACTTCTATTATGAATTGATAATTGACCATATGTTTCCCATGCAACTGTTGATCCAACACCAACATTTTGATGCATAACTAAACTTAATTCATTATATTCAACAGTTCCCTCACTTGTAGCAACAGAAACAATAATTTTAGCAGATCTTGGATTAAATAATTGATACTTAGAAGCATCGGCACTTGCATAATTCCTAGATCCAGATGTTAATGCAACACCAGTAGTAGATGCAGTTCCTACTGTTAAAATTCTAACTTCTGCAGGAACTCCACTAATAGCACTATGTGCTGTTCCTGCTAATACATTAGAAGCACCAATACTAACCAATGCTCTCTGTGGATTAGATGAGGATCCAATAGTAGTGCTACCAAGAGCAGTTAATGAGGTAGTAACACCAGTCTCATCCAAATTCATTGAAAGAGTTACTACGTTGTAATTATTATACTCACTCTTGGTTGGATGGAATTGAAGAACTGCTTCTGTGCCATCAACGACACTATCCATCTGACCAAGATCCATAACTGTATCAACAGAACCATACTGGTTGATCATTGATTGACCACTAACTGGATCAAATAATGAATTAACCATCATTATTTGTCTTTCACCAGTAAATAGACTATCTTTTACATATACAATGAATCTATTTTCTTTGTTTTCGGAAATATCATATCTTCCAACTTCTGACCAAGGATTTGGTCTTGGATTACTGTTGAATAGATGTGAAATATTATCAATAGGAATTGCTCTATTTCCAATTGATTCTGCATAGTCGATTAGAATCCTATTTTTGAATGTAATTTCATCAGAGAAATTACCAGCAGCAGGAGATCTATCTTTTAAATTCTCTGTTACAACATCAAAATTCTTAACTTCATGTAAACTTTCAATAGCTTGAATATTAATAATTCCACTAACAGTTCCTGCTGTACCAACAACCATTGCATTCTTATTTTCAACTGGAAGAGTTGATTCAACCTGAAGATTACTAAATTTTCTAAATCCTGAAGTATGAGTTAATGTATTAACAATATCTTTCCATTTTTCAAAGAAAACTCTAGATTTAATTGCATATGAGAAATTATGATAATATTCATTATCATGAACCACTTGTAAACTATCACTTAAGAAACCTGTGTTATATTCCCATCCATTATCAACAACAGAATAGTAATTAAGTAAGAAATTGGTATCAAATGTAAGAACTATTTCAGAAACATTTCCTTTTGCACCAGTTTCTAAAGATTCAATTAATCTACCAACTTCAAAATCACTTGCTGCTTCTACAGTCAACCATTTACTTGCAGGATCATATTCAAATGCAACACCTTGAACAGGGCCAACACTCGTCTCTGACCTAAGAGTTTCATTTGCATTAAACTTGTTAGCAACTAGAACAGGGTCAAATTGTGGGAAATCTCTTTCTCGAACTAATATTCCAGAAGATAAAGCAGTATTATAATTACCTGGAATTTCACCAGATGGAAGATTTCCACCAAGACTATAAGTTACAACACCAACGTTACCTAAATTTTGATGAGGTTCTTCTGTTATTTCAAAAGTGCGATATTGATAATATTGAGAATCATATCCTTTACCAGTAGACCCAACACCAACACTAACATTTTCTACAAAAACAAAATCACCTTTTTCTAATGGAAACTCTTCTGTAAGACTGTATGCAACTTTTAATGTTGCTGCTACAGTATCAGTTGAAGAATCATAAACAAGATTAGTAATCCTAATTCCATTTGGGTTTGCGACGGGAACAACAAATGGAGTTACATTAGATAAACCATAAGTATTTTCAATAATATCAACATATCCTGGTTCATCTGGTGTTTCAAGATTATATCTCAAATCAACATCTTCATCTTTCTTTCTAGTAACACCATCAAGAACAACCAATGCTGGTGGTTGATTATATCCTCTACCATATGAAGTAATACCAATAGATTTAAGACCAGAAAGTGCATCAATCTTAATAACTTGTGGAAGTTTGGATTGAGGTCTTAATGTAAAATCTGAAGGATAATCAAAACCAATATTTTCAATAGTTGCCTTTTCAATTTTTCCTATTGAAGTACTGGAAGCTTCCAAAATTGCATTATTACCTGTTAATGTGCTTACAGTTGAAATACCAGGTAATCTTGTATAACCTCTTCCTTTATCCGCAATAGCAACATCTGCAATAG
>MDSV01047256.1_pt1 | contig 20056 bp, 23 predicted proteins | sample 810851 | NCBI WGS metagenome assembly MDSV01 (sample SAMN05326640, study PRJNA326480) | marine metagenome | isolation source: seawater | place: Atlantic Ocean: North East | collected 2012 | reverse complement strand
CAATCTCAAAGGGACAGATAACAACCTGTGGTCGCTCAATAATTGCAAAGGCCACAAGGGTCTTTTAGTTATGTTTATCTGCAATCATTGTCCTTATGTTAAAGTAATTCTTGAAAAGCTTGTTGTTGAAACTGATGTGCTTGGAATGAAAGGTATTGGGGTAGTAGCTATTAATCCTAATGATTTTTTATCATTCCCAGAAGACTCATTTGAAAATATGAAAATTGTCTCTAAAAAATATGGATTTGGTTTCCCATATTTACTAGATGAGAAACAAGAAATTGCAAAAACTTATGGCTCGGTATGCACGCCAGATTTTTTTGGCTATAATTCTGACCTCGAATTACAATATAGAGGAAGATTTGATGATAGAGGAATGGAGGCATCAAATAATCCTAACCAAAGCGATCTTTTTAAAGCAATGTTTTCAATTTCTAGAACTGGCAAAGGTCCAGAGCAACAAACTCCAAGTATTGGTTGCTCAATTAAGTGGAGAGACTAGATAACTTTTAATTATGAATAAAAGACAATTTTCAAATGCTATAAGGTTCTTGAGTTTAGATGCAGTAGAAAAAGCTAAATCTGGACACCCTGGCGCTCCAATGGGGATGGCAGATATAGGCTACGTTTTATGGAAAAAATTTCTGAAACATAATCCTAAAAATCCAAACTGGTTAAACAGAGACAGGTTTGTATTATCGAATGGGCATGGATCTATGCTACTTTATTCTTTACTTCATTTAACTGGCTATAAACTAAGCATAAATGATATTAAAAACTTTAGGCAACTAAATTCTATAACTCCAGGTCATCCTGAATGTGATATTACTCCAGGCGTAGAAACTACTACTGGCCCACTTGGACAAGGCTTGGCAAATGCTGTAGGTATGGCAATAGCAGAGAAATCTATGTCTAGTGAATTTAATAGAAAAGGCCATAACATAATTGATCACTATACGTATGTATTTAGTGGTGATGGCTGCTTAATGGAAGGCATCTCCCATGAAGTTTGTTCGCTAGCCGGTACATTAGGTCTTAATAAGCTTGTTCTAATTTATGATATGAATAATATATCTATCGATGGGGATACATCTATTGCTTTTACAGAAAATATTAAAAAAAGGTTTGATTCTTATGGTTGGAATGTAATTGATAACATTGATGGGCATGATTTCAAATCTATAGAGCAATCTATAGCAAGAGCCAGACGAGAAAGATCAAAGCCAACTATAATATGCATGAAAACCATTATTGGCTATGGCGCTCCCAATAAACAGGGAACCAGTGGTGTACATGGTGCGCCTCTAGGAAGAACAGAAGTTGAGCTGACTAGAAAAAAACTTGGGTGGAATCACAAACCATTTCATATACCTAAACATATATATAACGAATGGAGTGCATTAAAATCTGGTGACGTTTTAGAAGTTGAATGGAATAAAAAACTAAAGTCCTACAAATCATGCTATCCAAAATTATATACTGAACTTCAAAGAAGACTAAAAAATAAGCTTCCTGATGGTTTAGATAAAAAATTAGATAATTTAATAGAAAAAAATACCAAATCCATGGCTACACGAAAGTCATCTCAGGTTATTTTAGAGCATATTGGGCCGATTTTACCTGAACTCATGGGAGGTTCTGCTGATCTTAAGGAATCAAATCTAGTTTTTTGGCCAGAATCAAAACCATTTAGTAAAAAAGATCCAACTGGTAAATATATTCATTATGGAGTTAGAGAATTTGGCATGTGTGCTATCAATAATGGCATTTACTTACATGGAGGATTTAGACCTTATGGTAGTACTTTTCTAATTTTTTCTGAGTATGCTAAAAATGCAATTAGAATGTCTGCATTAATGCACCTTCCTGTTATAAATATTTTCACGCACGACTCTGTTGGGTTAGGTGAAGATGGTCCAACTCATCAAGCAGTGGAGCAATTAACATCTCTGAGAATTATTCCTGGAATGAGTGTATGGAGACCTTCTGATGTCACTGAAACTGCTATATCTTGGAGATCAAGTTTAGAAAAATTAAGCGGACCCTCATCTTTAGTTCTGACAAGACAGACATTACCAGAATTAAAAAGATCCAAAGCTCAAATTATATCTATAAAAAAAGGCGGGTATATTTTAATGGATTGTAATTCTAATATAGATGCGATACTTCTATCGTCTGGTTCTGAAGTTCATCTATGTCTCGAAGCTGCTAAGACATTAAAAAATAATGGCTTACAAATACGAGTTGTATCAGTTCCTTGCTTAGAGGAATTTTTATGTCAATCTAAAGCTTATCATAATAAGGTTATTCCAGAAGACTGTAATAATATCCTAGCCATTGAAGCCGGTGTTGGCGTTTGTTGGGATAAACTCATTGGTAAAAAGGGTATGAAAATTACAATGGATTCATTCGGAGTGTCAGCTCCAGGAGAGCAAGCACTGAAGCACTTTGGATTTACAGTTTCGAATGTTGTTAAACAAACTAAAAAATTAATCAATAAAAATAGGTGACATTATGAGTATCAATGTGGCAATTAATGGATTTGGAAGAATTGGAAGAAATGTTTTTAGGGCAAATTATGAGAGTGGCAAAAATAGTGAAATAAATATTGTAGCTATAAATGATTTGGGAGATACAAAAATTAATGCTCATCTTTTAAAGTATGATACCGCCCATGGTCCATTTGACAAAAGTGTTCAAATACAAGATGACACGATAATTATTGATGAAAAAGATGAAGTTTTAGTCTTAAGCGAAAGAGATCCATCTAAGCTCCCTTGGAAGGACCTAGATATTGATGTAGTTATGGAATGTACAGGATTTTTTGCGTCTAAAGAAAAATCTATGTCACACATACTTGCTGGGGCAAAAAAAGTTCTAATATCAGCACCAGCATCAAACGTAGATGCAACAATTGTATATGGAGTTAATCATGAAATTTTAAATGGTAATCACCAAATTGTTTCTAATGCTTCATGTACAACGAATTGCCTAGCACCGTTAATTAAAAATATTCATGCCGAATTGATAGTAGAGAGCGGAATAATGACAACCATTCACTCTTATACAAATGATCAAGTTTTAACTGATGTTTATCATTCTGATTTAAGAAGAGCAAGATCAGCAACTCAATCGATGATACCTGCAAAAACTGGAGCAGCATCTGCAGTAGGGTTAGTTCTTCCTGACCTAAATGGTAAATTAGATGGATTTGCTATAAGAGTGCCGACCATAAACGTCTCTCTTGTCGACTTATGCATTAATGTTAAAAAAGAATCATCATTAGATGAAATTAATTCAATTCTAAAAAAAGCATCTGAAAATGAGCTTTCTGGAATACTTGGATATAATTCTGAACCTTTAGTTTCGATCGATTTTAATCATTCATCATATTCTTCTGTTTATGATGAGAGTTTATCTAGAGTTATGAATAATAAATTTTTTAAAATATGCTCTTGGTATGATAATGAGTGGGGGTTTTCTAATAGGATGTTAGATGTAGCTAAGATCTTAGCTAGCAATTAATGACTATTGAACTTAATCAATCTAAAATTAAAAATAAGAATGTATTGCTGCGTCTAGATTTAAATGTTCCAATTTTTGAAGGCAAAATACTTAGTGACTTCAGAATATCAAAGTCCATACCCACTATCAAAAATCTCTTAAACAATAATAATAAAGTTATTATATTGTCTCACCTTGGAAGACCAGAAGAGGGAAAACAAGATGAGTCTCTGAGTCTTAGTATAATAATTAATATTTTAGAAAATCTAGTTGGAGAAAAGGTTACATTTTCCCAAGACTGGATTAATGGTATCGATTTCAACGGGAACAATATTGTGTTGTGTGAAAATGTAAGGTTTCAAAAAGGTGAAAAAGATAATTCTCAATCACTCGCTAAACAAATATCAAGTCTGGGTGATATTTTTGTTTTTGATGCGTTTGGCGTCTCTCATCGTAAAGAGGCATCAACTTTTGGCATCTCAAATTACCTTGATACTTACCCAGGAGATTTGTTAAGAAATGAAATTATTAATGCAAATAAGCTTTTATCATCCCAAGAAAGACCAATGACTACTATAATATCTGGAGCCAAGATATCTACAAAGTTAAGCCTAATCAAAAAACTTATGTCTAAGTCTGATAATATTATTTTAGGTGGAGGCATACTAAATACATTCTTAATGGCAATGAAGCATGAGATCGGTGATTCACTAGTAGAGAAAAGTTTTATTAGAGAAGCTCAAGAAATTATAAATAGTAGTGAATTTAATAAAATTATATTGCCTTTAGATGTTGTTATATCTTCTTCGCCAAATCTTGATAAGCCTCAAAATAAAGATATATCTATGGTACAATCTAGAGATAGAATATTGGATATAGGTAAAAAAACAATAGACCATTATATTAAAGTAATCGCTAGGTCATCAACAATTTTCTGGAATGGTCCTTTAGGTTATGTAGAAAAATCACCATTTGACAAAGGAACAATAAAGATTTCTCAAGCAATAGCTTTTTCTGACTCATATTCTGTTGTAGGCGGTGGTGACACAATACCAATTATCGAAAGTCTAAATCTTCAAGATGAATTTTCATGTCTTTCTACTGGGGGCGGTTCATTATTAAAATTTATAGAAGGCGAAGACTTGCCAATATTAGATAAGTTAGGTATGAATAAATTATGAGAAAAAGAACAAAAATTATTGCAACATTAGGTCCTGCATCATCATCTCCCAAGATGATCTCTAACTTAATTAAGGAAGGCACTGATGTTTTTAGAATTAACCTATCTCATGCAAACGTAAGAGAGATAGAAAAAATCATCAATATACTTAAAGATGCATCTCTCAAATTAAAAAGACCAGTGGCTACTCTAATAGATCTACAGGGCCAAAAAATTAGAATCAAGGGCTTTGGTGACAAGGAACATGTTTTATTAAGAACAAAAAGTGAGTTTATTCTTGACTCCGCCTTAGCTGATAATAAAGGATCAGATATTTCTGTTGGTTTGACGTATAAAGATCTACCAAAACAGTTAGACATAGGTGATGAATTGCTATTGAGTGATGCATTAATTAAATTAGAAGTGACTAAAATTAATAAATCAAAAATATATACGAAAGTCATTCGTGGCGGAAAGTTAAAACCTTATCAAGGTGTGAATAAAAAAGGTGGAGGTCTATCTTTAAAGGGTATAACAGAAAAAGACAAAAAAGATTTAGCCAGTGCAGTAATGCTTGATATAGATTATATTGCAGTATCATTCGTTAAAGATGCCGAGGATATTAAAGTAGTCAAGAGAGCTATTGGTAAAAAGCAAATTGGTATTATTGCTAAAATTGAAAGAAGTGAGGCTTTAGAAAATATTGATGAAATTTCAAAAATAAGTGATGGGCTGCTTGTTGCTAGAGGTGATTTGGGGGTAGAGATAGGTATTGAACAACTCCCTGCAGTTCAAGATATGTTAATCAGAAAAGCTATATCTTTTGACAAAATAGTTATAGTAGCCACACAAATGATGGAATCAATGATCAATAATAGAGTTCCTACTCGTGCCGAGGTATTTGATGTTGCTAATGCTGTTACTTCTGGGGTTGATGCAGTTATGTTATCAGCAGAGACTGCTATTGGAAGTTATCCGATCGATGTTATACAGGAAGTCAGCAGAATTTGTGAAGTTGCCGAAAAAACAAACAGAAAAAATTTAAAAATATCTAGAAAAGAAAAAAGTTTTGTAAAGGTAGATCAAACAATTGCTATGGCAGCTGTTTATTGCGCGGATAAATCAAATATTAAAGCTATTGCCACTTTAACAGAAACTGGATCAACCCCATTATGGATGTCTAGAATTGAGTCAACAATACCAATATATGCTATGACAAAAAATGATAGAACTAGCAGAAGGATTTGTTTACTCAAAGGCGTTTACTCAATGAAACTTGATGATATCGAGTATGTCCATGCGAAAGCAAATAAGCAAGTTATTGATCTAATGTTAGAAAAAGGAGCTGTAAAAAAAGGTGATTTTGTGATCATTACTAAGGGAGATCTTATGGGCACCAGTGGCGGAACAAATGCATTAAAAATTGTCGAGGTTGGCAATTTAATAGAGGTATAATAATATGTATACTGATTTAAATAAAATGATTGAAAAATGGAGTTAAAATGAATAAAGAGATACTTAAGTCAATAGCTGAAACTATGATGCAAAAACCTAAAGGGTTGCTAGCAATGGACGAGAGTTCTCCTACTTGTGCCAAAAGATTTTCTGCTTTAAATATTCCAGAAACAGAAGAAAACAGAATTAGATATAGAGAGCTAATCGTTACTACTCCAAACTTGTCTAATTATGTAAGTGGAGCTATTTTATTTGATGAGACATTTCATCAAACAATGAGTTCTGGTACTTTGTTTAGAGATTATTTAAAAGAAATTGGAATTCTGCCAGGTATAAAAGTTGATGCAGGTGCTAAAGATTTTTCTAATCATCCAGATGAAAAGATAACTGAAGGCCTTGATGGTTTGAGAGAAAGACTGGTTAAATATGAATCATTAGGAGCAAAGTTCTGCAAGTGGAGAGCAGTCATAACAATTGGCAGAGATATGCCTAGCGAATCATGTATGAGATCTAACTGCAATGCCTTAGCAAGGTATGCGTCATTATGTCAAGAAAATAATTTGGTTCCAATTGTAGAGCCTGAAATACTTATTAATGGTGATCATTCTATCGATGAATGTGATAATGTAACGAGAAATACCCTCAAATACTTATTTAGCGAACTGAGTTCTATTGGCATTTATCTGCCTGGAGTTATTTTAAAACCTAGTATGGTAATTTCTGGAGATAAAAACTCTAACCGTGCAAATTATGAAACAGTCGCCGACAGGACGATAAAATGTTTAAAAGACTTATGTCCAAAAGATTTAGGTGGAATAGCTTTTTTATCCGGGGGTCAAACAAATGATGAGGCTACTAATCATTTAAATCTGATGAATTCTGGTAAATATGATTTACCATGGAGAGTAACTTTTTCATATGCAAGAGCAATACAGCAATCTGCCCTTAATGCATGGTCTGGCAAAGATGAGAATCATAATAGTGCACAGACTATATTATCTGAAAGAGCAAAATTATGTTCAGAAGCCTCGGTGGGAAATAGTTAGAGTGTAATTATCTTAATTATTTTATTAAATTCTTTTTGATTGTTATTGCGCTTATTTAATATTTGAATTAATGGGATTTTTGTTAAACCCTGTATCTCCTTATAATTATTCATGCCTTCTGGTTGACTATTAGATTTTCTATTTAGTACAATCGCTAATATTTTTATTTTATACTTTTGTAGTATATTTATGCTTAACATTACACTATTAATAACTCCTATTTCATCTTTTGCAACTAAAATTGTCGGAATATTTATTCTTTTAATTAAATCAATATTATAACCATCAGGTGCTAATGGAGAACATAAACCACCCGCACCTTCAATAATTGTAATATCGCTGACAGGCAGATTTTTCAACTTTTTAATGAAGTGACTTATAGTTATTTTTCTTCTAGATCTTTTTATTGCCGCAGCCGGTGATATAGGTTCAATAAATCTATATGGATTTATCTGATCTAGAGAGAGCCTTTTTTGTATTGCTTTAAAAAATATTGTTGAATCATGAGGCAAGAGCTTCGATGACTTCATCCTACATCCTGTTTCTATGGGCTTGAAGGGACTGACCATGATACCTTTCAACTCAAACATTTTAATAATATTTTCTGAAATAAATGTCTTGCCTACTTCGGTATTGGTTCCACTTATGAATATTTTTTTATACTTCATTTGCAATTAGGTCATATGCAGTATTATATTTAGAAATAATTTCTCTTTTAATATTCTCTGGAATAAGAATTTGCTCATTATTCCAATTATTCTTAATCAAATAATCTCTAAAGAATTGTTTATCAAAAGCATCATAATTTACTTCATTTAATTCATTATCATATAACCAAAATCTAGAACAATCTGGAGTGAATATTTCATCTATTAATAATAAATTATTATTTTCATCTAAACCAAACTCAAATTTAGTATCAGCTATAATAACTCCTCTTTTCTGAGCATATTTGTATGCATAATTATATAAATCAATACTTATTTTGGATATTCTATTAGTTAATTCTTCGCCTATAATAGTTCTCATTTGCGATATATTTATGTTGATATCTTTCTCTCCTAAATTAGCTTTTGTAGATGGGGTAAATATTGGATTTTTTAATCTATCATATTGATTATATTGCTTGTTTGTTTTAACGCCATTGACAGTTTTATCTTTTTTGTATGTATTCCAGGCTGAACCTGCAAGATGACCTCTAACAATAGCTTCAATAGGCACCACTTTAGTCTTTTTTACTACCATACATTTTTCTCTCAGCCCTGGACTTATTCCTACCTGAGTATCACATAAATGGTTATCAATAATATGTTGTGTTTTATTAAACCAAAATATCGCCATTTTAGTCAATAAAGCCCCTTTACCTTTGATTTGATCATCAAAGGTAAAGTCGAAAGCTGATATTCTGTCACTCGTATATATTAATAATTTATCGGATTCATAATTATATACATCCCTAACTTTACCTTTGAAAGCAAGATCAAAATGCTCTGATAAATCATCAATATTTTTCATATTATTTTATTGATGAGAAGTAATCTGAAAATCTAGTTTTATTTGTAGCAAACTTTACCTCTTCTTTTAGAGCAAAGCTCTTAGACTCCTCTAGATTTGTATTACCATCACCTACAACAACTAAGCCAACCATTCCTAATATATAATGAGGAGTGCACTTATAGCCATAAGTACCTTCAACATCAAATTTAACAACAACTTCTTCATTCATTTTCCCATTCCATGAACTCCCGCCAGCAGGGGTCATCTCATCTATTGATACAGTGTTATGCCCTGGATTAGCATTAATCCATTTGACCGTATCGCCAGCTTGAATTTTAAGGACTGGTGGTTCAAACACCATCATTTGACCATTTTTAGAGCTCAACATTTTAATTTCATGTTCAGCAGCATTAATATTTGTTGTTATAAATAAGCACAATGAAAGTGCAAGAATTTTAATATTATCCATTATATTACTCCTTTAATGTTATAGATATAATATCATGAAAATTATAATATAATTAATAACTCTGTTAACATATAACCATTAATAAACTAAGTTTAGGCCAAAATGAAAGATTACAAAATAGCTCCCTCAATTCTTTCAGCTGATTTTTCGAGGCTCGGAGAGGATGTTGCAGAAGTTGTTAATGCAGGCGCAGATATTATACATTTTGATGTTATGGATAATCACTATGTTCCTAATTTAACATTTGGACCAATGGTTTGTTCTGCCTTAAGAGATTATGGAATTAAAAGTCCAATAGATGTTCATCTTATGATTAAGCCTGTAGACAGAATAATTCCAGATTTCGCCAAAGCAGGTGCAAACTATATTACTTTTCACCCAGAGGCCAGTGATCATATAGACAGAACTATTGGTTTAATTAGAGAACATGGTTGTAAAGCTGGAATAGTACTGAATCCAGCAACACCTTTATCTTATTTGGAACATTGTCTTGATAATCTAGATATGGTTTTATTGATGTCCGTCAACCCAGGATTCTCAGGACAAAAATTTATTAATGGCACATACAATAAAATTGCTTTGGTAAGAGAACTCATTGATAAATCTAATAGCAATATAAGATTAGAAGTTGATGGGGGAATAAATTTAAATAACATTGCCAAAGTAGCATCAGCAGGTGCAGATACTTTTGTCGCTGGATCAGCGATTTTTAATTCAGAAAATTATAAAGATACAATTAGTTCAATGAGAGAGCTTTTAAGTCCCATCAAATAAAATATTAAATCAATGACAGAAAAAGAGTTTATAGACTACATAAATCAAGGATATAATTTAATCCCTATAACTTTGTCTATAAAAAACAATAATATTGACCCAATAGATGTTTATGAAATTTTATCTGACAAGCCAAAATCTTATCTATTTGAATCCCTGGAAGGAGAAAAAGATTGGAGTAGATATACTATAATAGGTCTACCATCCGATGAATATATTGAACTCAGAGGAAATTCAGTTAACCATTATAAATCTAATAATAAAATTAAGACTTTTGAGTGCGATGATCCTATTGGCTGGATAGAAAAATTTCAAAGTGATTTTAATGTTAAACAAGATAATACTTTACCTCATTTTCAAGGAGGCCTTGTGGGTTTTTTTGGTTTTGATGCAGTTCAATATTTTGAACCTTCATTGAAGATTAAACTACAAAAAGATCTAATGAATACTCCAGATATATCATTGATGATATCAAAAGATATATTGATATTTGATAAAATAAATAATTTAATCCATATAATAATTTATGCTGATAACTCTATTGAAAGCTACAAAAAATCTTCCCAAAAGATTGATGAACTGAAGGACTACTTGCTCAACTTCGTGCCAGTAGAACATTCTTATTGCTCAATTAAACACAAAACTAATATAGATATTACTTACCATTTTGATCAAGATAAATTTATCTCGTCAATTAGTAAAATTAAACAATATATTCTTAACGGAGATGCCATGCAAGTTGTCTTATCACAAAGAATGTCTATGGATTTTATTGGCGAACCTATAAGATTTTATCGTGAATTACGCGATTTAAATCCTTCTCCTTATATGTATTATTTAAATATGGGCGATTATAATATAGTTGGCTCATCTCCAGAAATTTTAGTCAGATTAGAAGACAATTTAATTACTGTCAGGCCCATTGCAGGGACCAGACCTAGAGGAAAAAATAAAAAACATGATGAGTTATTGGAGAGAGAATTATTAAGTGATCCTAAAGAAAGGGCAGAGCATCTTATGTTAATAGATTTAGGTCGAAATGATGCTGGTAAAGTTTCGAAAATTGGATCAATTAGACTAACTGATAAAATGATAATAGAAAAATATTCGCATGTTATGCATATGGTTTCTAATGTTACTGGTGAAATATCACAAGGTCTTGGAATGATGGATGTTCTAAAATCTACATTTCCAGCAGGTACTGTTTCTGGCGCACCAAAGATAAGGGCGATAGAAATAATATATGAAGAAGAAACAATTAAAAGAGGAATCTATGCTGGAGCAATTGGATACTTAGGCTGGAATGGTAACATGGATACTGCAATAGCAATCAGGACATGCGTTATTAAGGACAACAGGCTAAATATTCAATGTGGAGCTGGTATAGTGAATGATTCTATTGCAGAATTAGAATGGGAAGAGACTATAAACAAAGGTAAAGCAGTTTTACAGGCCTATAAAAACTTAAGGAAAAAACATATATGATACTAATGATTGATAACTATGATTCATTTACATATAACATTGTTCAGTATTGTGGTGAACTTGGACAAGAACTGACGGTATATAGAAATGATAAAATATCAATTGACCGAATCGTAAGTTTGAAACCAGCAAAAATAATTATATCTCCAGGTCCATGTACTCCAAATGAAGCTGGAATTTCTGTCGATGTAATTAAACATTTTTTTAAATCTATCCCTATATTAGGAATATGTCTTGGACATCAAAGTATTGGGCAAGCTTTTGGAGGTAAAATTGTTTCTTCAAAGAAAATCATGCATGGAAAAATTTCTCCTATAATTCATGATGGGACTAAAATGTATTCAAATATCTCTAATCCTTTTGATGCAACAAGATATCACTCTTTAGTTATAGAAAAATCTTCATTACCGAGTTGTTTAAAAGTCACATCATGGACTGAAGAAGGTAGTGACATAGAGATAATGGGTATAGAACATTTAGACTATCCTGTTTATGGATTACAGTTTCACCCTGAGTCAATATTAACCACTTCTGGACATCAATTATTAAAAAACTTTTTGGAAATATAAATTGCATAAAGAACTACTAAAAAAACTTAAAAATAATAATAAATTAACAATCAATGAGTCAAAAAATTTTATAGATTCAGTGTTTACAGGAAATATACCTGCTGAGACTCTGACAGAAGTATTGCTCATGCTAAATAAAAATGGTTTTAGCTCTGAAGAGTTAACTGGGTTCGCTCTTTCAATGAGGGAGGCATCGAATAAGGTTAGTTTTAATAAAGAAGTTATCGATAATTGTGGAACCGGAGGTGATGGTCAAGGCACATTTAATATTTCAACCACAGCCTCACTAATAGCTTGTTCAACGGGCGTATATGTTGCAAAACATGGTAATAAAGCAGTAACTAGCAGTTCTGGTAGTGCAGATATATTGGAATCGGTTGGTATAAATATTAATCTGACTCCACAACAAGTAGCGCTTTGTTTAGAAAAATATAATTTTGGTTTTATGTTTGCTCCATTACATCACTTATCTATGAGACATGTAGCTGAATCAAGAAAAGCTATTGCTCCAGACAAAACAATATTTAATTTATTAGGACCTTTGACAAACCCAGCGAATGCAAAAAAACAATTGATAGGTGTTTATTCTAAAGATTTAATGGGAATAATTGCAGAAACGCTTGTAAACTTGGGCATTGAAAGAGCAATGATTGTGCATTCAAATGATGGATTAGATGAAATTAGTATCTTTGAAACAACAGATATTATAGAAATAAATGGAAGTAGCATCACAAAATATACTTTGAATCCGGATGACTATCTCAAGGGTAATTATTCTATGTCAGATATTATTGTAAATAATAAAGAAGAGAGTTTAAATTTCTTAGATTCTATAATCAATAATAGTAATGGTGCAGCTAGAAATATAGCTTTGATAAATGCCGCCGCTCTTTTATTTATTTCTGGAAAATCAAAAAATATAGCAGAAGGAATTAAATTATGCGAAGATGCCTTGAAATCCATGAGGGTATTTAATAAAGTTAAAGACCTAATTAAATATACAAATACTTTTAAAAATGCTTGATAAAATTATACAGAATAAATTAACCGAAATTGAGATCCTTAAAGATAATCAGAAGTACTCTATAAATGATCTATCCAGAATGAATTTTCAAAAAAGAGAATTTAAGGGATCGCTGATACAAAAAATCAAGATAGGTAAAAATGCTATAATTGCTGAATTAAAAAAATGTTCGCCAAGCAAAGGATTGCTAAATGAAAATCTAGATATAGCTAGTTTCGCTAAGCTATATGAACAATCGGGAGCTGCCTGTATATCTGTTTTAACTGATAAAAAATTCTTCCATGGCACGACAAATGATCTTATTGTTGCCAAAAACAGTGTAGATATCCCAATACTCAGAAAAGATTTTATACTTGATGAGTCTCAATTAATCGAGTCTAAGTTAATTGGTGCTGATTGTATTTTACTGATCGTAGCTTGCTTATCAGAATCAAAATTTAAAGATCTTTTGGATATTAGCAAAACATTAGATTTGGAAGTCCTTGTAGAAGTCCATGATAGAAAAGAATTAGATATTGCTTTAGAGTATGACTCGCAAATCATAGGCATAAATAATAGAAATCTTAAAACATTTGATGTTTCTATAGATACTAGCCTTGAGCTTTGTGATGTAATTGCTGACAATGATGTATTGATTGTTAGTGAAAGTGGAATCAAAGATATAGAGACTATCAAAAAACTTAATTGTAAGAATATTAATTCTTTCTTAGTTGGAGAAAGCTTGATAATAAGCAGCGAACCAGAATCATTATTAGAGAGTTTAGTGGGATAATATGAATAAAACTCTAGGAATAAAACACATTGCATTGAAGGTTAAAAACTTTAAAAAATGCCTATCATTTTATACAAATGTTATTGGCATGGATATTGACTGGCAACCAGATGATTCTAATGCTTATCTATCTAATGGTAAGGATAATCTTGCTTTACATGAAGAAAAAGATATTGATCTTGAAAGTTGTAATAACAGATTAGATCATTTTGGAATTATGTTGATGGAAAAAGATGATGTTGATAAGTGGTATAAATATCTAACTTCCTCAAATATCAAGATCTATAAAAAAACACAGGACCATAGGGATGGTTCAAGAAGTTTTTATTGTTATGACCCAGATAACAATATACTGCAATTTTTATGGCACCCAATACTAAATAAATAATAATGAAAAAAATAAGTAATGTCAGTACAACTTTGATTGTAAACTCATATGAGTGTTTTTATTATACTGATAAACAAAATATTTTGAGTTGTCAAAACATTATATCTAAAAGGTATAATTCAAAAATATTATTAGCAATCTCTAGAAAAATATCAGATGCAATAGAAACTGAAATATTGCATGAGTCCAGTCATAATTTTGAACCTTTTGGAGATAGTGGTTCATTATTAATTCAAGCTGATCTAAGTTTGTATAATTCTGCTACTTTACATTTGAAAGAAAGTCATATTACTTTTCATACTTATATTGAGGATATATATGATAACTTTGCCATAGTTCGACTGGAATATCACATATCTTCATGTTCAGAAGCAAACGTATATAATGCTTTAAGAGAAATTATATTAATTGACGACAAAGATTATTCTTACCCAGATTTAATTTCAATTGATTATATCCGAAGAGGAGCTAAATTTGAGGATTGTTCTAGGAAGATAATTTATGATCCCTATCTTTATAATTTTGATACTTACACGATGTATAGGACATCTTCAAATATTGCTACCTTAAATACTTCTCAGCATATATTATTGCTAGATACTGATCTGATGCTCAAAAAGTTTCAATTGGACAACCACCTTTTATCCATTGACTCTATTATAAAACTTAAAAACTTCTTATTATCTAGTTATTCAGATCATGCGGAAGACTTGAAAGCTTTTGAGATTAAATCTTCTAAATAATTATATTAACGAGGTTAATTTTTTCATTATAGTCGAAGATGTTTGCATTCCTTTTCTTATTATATATGGAATCTCATTCGACCCAATATCTTTAACTGTTTTCCTATGCTTCTCTTCATCATTTGCAATTTTGGTTAAAAAATCTCTGCTTCTATAATCACTCTTGGGAAGCTGCAAAATTGAGTTTTCTAAATGTTCTTTTACCTGTTTTTCTGTTTCCTCTATGAATCCTAGTTTCCAATCATTATCTTTTATGCCTGCAATAGAACCCAGTATATAAGATGATAAGTACCATAACGGGTTTAAAACGCTTTGTCTGCCATTAAGCTCTTTTAATCTTAGATTGCATAATTTCAGGTGTTCATTTTCTTCTCGGCAAATACCATGTAATTTATCTTTTATATCTGGATCTTTTGTATTCGCCGCCTGTCCTCTATAAAGCCCTTGAGCACAGATTTCTCCCATATGATTTATTCTCATCACTTTTTCAGATATCTTAGTTTCTTGCTTGTCTAGAACTGGTTTATCATCAATGGATTTGCTTGGCAAATTAGTTTGATTATAGATACAATCTATTGCATATTCGATTTCTTCAATAATATTATCAAGAGGTGATTTGTGTTTAATTCCCATGTTTTATTTAAACATCTATTAATTAACCAATAAATAACTTTTTTTATAAATTTCTTGAATCGTAGCCTTGATATGCGTAGAATCATGGATACTGTAAATATAGACATATATATGAATAATAAAGATTGGTACATAATTGATGCAGAAAAAGCCGTTTTGGGCAGATTAGCCTCTAAAATTGCTAGTATGCTTAAAGGGAAACATAAGCCATCATATCTTCCTCATGTGGATAATGGAGATTACGTTGTAGTAATTAATGCTAAAAATTTAAACGTGACCGGTAATAAAATGGAAGATAAAGTGTACTATAAGCATACAGGTTATATAGGTAATATGAAAAAACCAAATTTATCAGCAGTTATGGATAAAAATCCTTCATTTGTGATTATGAATGCTGTTAAAGGTATGCTCCCTAAAAATCCATTAGGAAGAAGTATGATTAAAAAATTAAAAATATATAATGATGAGAATCATGACCATCATGCGCAAAAACCAAAAAACTTAGAGATTTAATATGCATAAAACTTATGGAACTGGAAGAAGAAAAACATCAAGCGCTAGAGTATATTTGAATGAAGGAACCGGCAGTATAACGATTAATTCTCGAGATGTTGATAATTTTGTGCAGTCTAAAGCATTGAAGTCATATTTAATGGCTCCACTTCAAAAAGCCCAACTAGAAGGAAAGTTAGATCTTAAGATCAATGTTGCTGGCGGAGGTCCTAGTGGACAAGTTGGTGCGATTGTACATGGTTTAACTAGAGCACTCATTAAGTATCAAAGCGATTTATTACCGATTTTAAGAAGAGAAGGTTTCGTGACTAGAGATGCCAGAAAGGTCGAAAGAAAAAAAGTTGGATTAAGAAAAGCTAGAAAAGCTACACAATTTTCTAAAAGATAACTATTTAATTTTTATTCCATTTCCGTCTGCTATCAGTAAATTGTCGGCACCACGCAATGCAAATAACCCGTTTGTCACAACTCCAGGTATGTTATTAATCTTTTGTTCTAGCAAAATCGGCTCTAATATCTCTAAATCATGTATATCTAATATTACATTTCCATTATCTGTTACATAGTTCTCTCTGTAAACTGGGCGTCCTCCTAATTTAATTATTTCTAAAGCTACAATACTTTGAGACATCTTTATAACTTCAATTGGTAGAGGGAACTTACCTAAAGTTTTAACATACTTACTGTCATCAATCATGCATATAAAGTTTTTACTAGCATTAGCAATAATTTTTTCTCTTGTTAATGCTCCACCACCTCCTTTGATAAGTTGTTTTTTAGTGTTTGATTCATCTGCTCCATCGATATAAATCGGAATTGAACCTGACTCTTTGAGCTCAATTACTTTGATATTTTTTGCTTCAACCATTTGAGTAGTTAATTCAGATGAAGACACCACAGCTTCAATTTTAGATTTTACTTTATCGAATTGATTAATTAATGCATGCACAGTTGTCCCTGAACCTACACCAATTATTTGACCATTTTCAATATAATCTAACGCTGCTTCTGCGACCTTTATCTTTTTCTCATCTTGGTTCATAAATAGCTATTTTCCATTAAGTTATATTAATATATGCTGTTATTATACATTATACATAGGCATGAGATGACAGAAAAGAAACTAAAATCAGTATATAACAAAATCAAAACATCTAACGTTTATGATGTTGCAGTCAAGACTCCTCTGGACTATGCAAAAAATCTATCTAAAAAATTAAACAATAATATATATATTAAGCGAGATGATCTGCAACCTGTTTTTTCCTTTAAGCTTAGAGGGGCTTACAACAAGATTTCAAGACTAAAGAAAAGTAAAAACATTAATACTATTATAGCTGCCTCTGCAGGTAATCATGCTCAGGGAGTTGCTCTCTCAGCAAAGAAATTAGATATAACGGCAATTATTGTTATGCCCGTGACAACTCCTAAAATCAAGGTAGATGCAGTGAAAGCATTAAAAGCAAAAGTAATATTGCATGGAGATGCATATGATGATGCTTATGACTTTGCCCAAGTAAAAGCCAAAAATGAAAATTTAGATTTTATCCATCCATATGACGACATTGATGTAATAGCAGGCCAGGGTACAATTGCCATGGAAATTATCAGTCAATTAGAGTCTCAGCCAGATTACATTTTTGTCCCTGTAGGCGGTGGAGGTTTGCTGGCTGGAATTACTGCGTTCATGAGCCATGAAAGTCCTAGAACAAAGGTAATTGCTGTTGAGCCAAATGACTCGGATTGTTTTCATCAGGCTTTCATATCTAGAAAAAGAGTTAAATTAAATAGCATTGGTATATTTGCAGACGGAGTAGCGGTTAAGCAAATTGGACGACATACATTTGAGTTAACTAAAGATAAAGTTTTTTCATCTATTCTCGTCAGTACAGATGAAATCTGTGCTGGTATAAAAGATTTATATGACGAGACCAGAACAATTGCTGAACCTGCCGGTGCACTATCAATAGCAGGCATTAAAAAATTTATTAAAACTCATAAAATTAAAAATAAGACATTTATAGCAATTTTCTGTGGGGCTAATATGAACTTTGATAGACTTAGGCACGTTTCTGAGAGATCTGAGATAGGACAATTAAACGAAATGCTTATCGGTGTCACAATACCTGAAAAACCAGGAAGTTTTAAAAGATTTTGTTCATTAATTGGAAAGAAATCGATTACAGAATTTAACTATAGGTATTCAGATCAGAAAAAGGCCCATGTATTTGTAGGAATTAAATTAACAAATGGCATTAAAGATAAAAATCAAATTTTATCTACATTAAAATTAAATAAATATAGCACAATTGACTTGACTGATAATGAGGTAGCTAAATTACATATAAGATATATGGTTGGTGGAGTTTCTAGCGGAGCATCTAACGAAAAAATTTTCAGGTTTAGCTTCCCCGAGAAGCCTGGAGAGCTTTTAAACTTCTTGAATGCTGTTGGGAGTGGTTGGAATATAAGCTTATTTCATTATCGTAATCATGGTTCAGATTTCGGTAGAGTTTTAATAGGAATACAAGTAGAGTCGTCAGAATTAAATAATTTATTAAAACACTTAAATGGCCTAAATTACGAGTTTTTTGAAGAAACACATAATAGAGCTTATGAATTGTTTTTAAGCTAAAAAAAGGCCCCATATGGAGCCTTTTAATAGTTTTTAAGAGCTTATTCCAAAATAATGGACTCTTAATTCAACATTAGTAGATTATCTTCTACGCTTTGTTGATTTTTTCTTCTTTTTAGCAACTTTTCTTTTAGCTACTTTTTTCTTAGCTTTCTTTTTAGTTGCTTTCTTTTTCTTTTTAGCTACCTTTCTCTTAGCTTTCTTTTTAGTAACTTTTTTCTTCTTTTTAGCTACCTTTCTCTTAGCTTTCTTTTTAGTAACTTTTTTCTTCTTTTTAGCTACTTTTTTCTTAGCTTTCTTTTTAGTCGCTTTTTTCTTAGCTGCTTTTTTCTTAGCTGCTTTTTTACGAGTAGTCGTTACCTTTCTCTTAGCAACTTTTTTCTTACTTGCCTTTTTTTTGGTTACTTTAGTCTTTCTCTTAGCAACCTTTGCTTTCTTCTTTGCTACCATGGCTGTTTCCTCCGCAGTGTTTGGTATTCTTTTTCAGTTTATTTAGTTAAATTCAAGAAAACAAGTTTTTTTTTATAGTTTTTATTTTTTTTTTAATGTATTTGCTATAGTTTTTTAATATATTTACGTAATTATTCCTTTTTTTATTTTTTTTAATGAAATATTTTTAATTTAATTTTGATTAAGACTCAAGTTTTAGAATATATTCCCAATCTTTTTTTTCAACCTCTGTTATTGATAATCTATTACCTTTCTGGACAACTCTCATCTTTTCTAGACTTTTATGGTTCTTTAATTCGCTCAATGTAATTATTTTTTTCATCTTTCTTTTATATTTTACATCTACCATTAGCCATGTGGGCTTTTCTTTCCTACTTTTAACATCATAATATTTAGCTTTTTTGTCAAAAGCAGTATGATCTGGATAAGCATTAGAGCTGATAGTCATGAGGCCATATATACCAGGTACATCGCAGTTTGAATGATAGAAGAATGCTAAATCTCCAATTCTCATATCATCCCTTATCATATTTCTAACTTGATAATTCCTGATACCATCCCATGGCTCAGTTTTGTCCCTTTTTAAATCGTTAATACTGTAGTCTTCAGGTTCATTTTTCATGAGCCAATATTTCATTATTTTTCACCAATATCTTGCAATGATCTTTGAAGATTATTTATCTCATCGGAGACATCAGAAAACTCTTGAAGATCTTCTTCTTGTTTCAAATATAAGCTAACTATATTTAGTGCAGACATAACCGCTATTTTGTCTTTAGTCATGGATGGTGCATTTTTTTTTATTTCTGACATTTTAATATCTAAATATGCCGCTGATTTTTGAAGTAAATCTACTTCAGCAGAACTACACTTAATTTTATACTCTTGATCTAATACTGATATTGTTATTTGTTCTTGATCCATATCATTGCTCTATATT
>MDSV01185593.1_pt1 | contig 20057 bp, 5 predicted proteins | sample 810851 | NCBI WGS metagenome assembly MDSV01 (sample SAMN05326640, study PRJNA326480) | marine metagenome | isolation source: seawater | place: Atlantic Ocean: North East | collected 2012 | reverse complement strand
GATTACGCCTCCCTTACGAACCAGAAGTCTCCGTCAGCACCGTCACCACTTGTTGGTTGAGCAGTCGAAACTGTTTTTGCCGAACCGCCCCACTCATTGCTTAGAGTGGCAACTGCACCTATCGTTGGCACGTTTAAGTTACTGGTGTCTGTGAAAGTAATTGATCCAACTGCACCTAGCGTCATTGAAGTCGCTTTTACATTTCCACCTGCTGTGGTTTTTAAAACTTTTCCTTTGTTTGCATTACCATCTTCTGTTGCATCGGCCAATCTGATAACTTGTGAGAATGAACCTGTAGTGCCAGCCGCCCAATAACTTTCTGAAGTGTCCCAGAAAAGTCTTGCCTCACCTGATGACTTTTCTACAATCAATCCGCCGTCGACATCCGAAGAATTACCTGAGTTTACTTCTATGAATGCGTCCGTGTAAGTTGATACATCAACCGATGATTTATCGTATGATCCTGTAATTGTAAGGTTTCCATCGATAGTTACGTTTCCTGTAAGTGCTATTGCTCCTGTGCTACCAGTTAAAGCCAAAGGTGTCTTAGTAACTCCGCCATCGTTTATTGTAAAACTTAAATTTTTGTCCAATGATGTCTGAGCAACGGTTACGTTGTTACTTGCAACTGAAATTGTTAATTCCTGTGAATCACCAACCCTCAAACCATTATCGGTGTCTATTGTAAGTTGTCCTGTAGTGGTGTCTGCCGCATCTGCCCTTAAAAAGTTTCCGCCTGCTATTACAGTGCCCGAAGTGTTCGTAGTCCCTGAAACGTCTAACGTTGATGCTTGTGTACTCGAACCTTCGAATACAGCACCTAGAGTTGAGTTAAGTGTGATACCTGCTTTGATCGAAGCAAATCCTGTCTGAGAAACTGATGGTGTAAATGTTTCTTTGGAAAGTATTGCAACTCTTGTTGCTCCTGCGTACATAGATGAAACAACCTTGTTACCACCCGAACTTGCTAAAGTTTCAATCTTCCAACCTGATTCCGTTTGACCTGCTGTGAATGCCGGTCCTATTAATTCCCATCCATCATTTACCTGGTGCCCTCGAGAATCGCCTGTGTAAGCAAAAACTTGATCGTTTGTAGAGTCCAACCAAAGATCACCAACTGAAGGTGATGTTGGTGCTGAGGCACTTGCTTTCGCACCACCTGTGGGTTTGAAACTTGTACCATCGTAAACCTTAACTTGGTTTGTTGATGTGTCAAACCAAAGTTCACCTTTTAATGGTGATGTGGGTGCCGATGTTGAAGCGGCATTTTCTAATAATTTTACTAAATTTTCGTTTAGGCCTTCACCAAAACCTGAATAACTCTTTCCGAACAACTGCAACGAAGTGCTATTGTTGACTGTTCCGTCAGTAATTGTTGCAACTATTGTTCCGTCTGTTTTGTTAATCGTGTACGCCATTTGCTTATATTTAGCACCTTCCGACTACAATATTAATTGTGCCTATTTCGTCAGAATCGTAATTTTCTAACGCTTTCCCGATCACTTCTCCAACCTGTGGATCGTGCGTTTTCTTGGCAACTCCGTGATTTTCAGGATCTGTAGATAGCATGTCACCCTTGCTGATGTGTCCTACAACCTTGCAAGGCACTTTACCCATTAATGCCACCGGCTGTCCATCTGAATCTGCATTCATCAAGTATGCTGGAGCGCCACTGATTACACCAGCGACTCTTGGACTGTTTCCTTCAGTTGATATTGTAACTTCTTTTTCACCACCAAAAACAACCACTGTCCCCACATCGTACGTAGAGTCAGTTTCGTAGACCTCAGCCAAGTCAGCGTACTGAGCCGATGTTGCTTTTGCATGTACAGTGTTGTATTTCTTTAATGTTGTTCCTATGTCGTATGTAGCATCTGTATCTGGCACAATTTCTTGTGTGGTCAGTTGGTCAGTCATCACTAATGTTGCCATGCTGTTTGCTCCTGTACTAGTGATATTACCTGCGACGTTACCTGTCAAAGGTCCTGCAAATGCTGTTGAAGTTGTTGTTCCTGATATTTCTAATTTTGTTGATGGGGTGGTTGTACCTATTCCCACTCTAGATTCTGAACCATCGATTGTCATCACAGTTGTGGTTGTGCCGCCATCGTTTACCTTGAATGTGATGTCTGTGTTAGTTACTGTGTTGGTTATGATTGCTCCTGAAGTGTCTACAGTCAACGTCAAGTCACTGTCTGATCCAACTATAAGTCCGCCGTCGTTGGCTATAGATATAGTGCCCGATGTTGTGTCATTAGCATTTGATCTAAAATAGTTTGCCGCCGCTACACCACCTAGTGCGTCTGCATCTGTGGCAGTGCCTGCAAATTTTGTATCTGCAATCGCAGTTGTCAACGTTATACCTTTTTTGATAGAGGCAAATCCAGATATACTAACCTTTGGAGTGAATTCATCTTCAGATATAATCGCTATTAAATTACCATCATTGAATAATTTTGTTATGTTTTGACTGGTATCACCTGAGTCAAGTATTGTGTCAAATGTGAAACCGTTTGTCGTACCTGTGGCGCCTGGTGGTCCCACTAACACTGATGCAGTACCGTTGTAGAAATACATCTGCCCTGTATCTGAATCTATCCATATATCACCAGCGGCCAAGTTGGCAGGTGCAGTAGATTGGTATGGTGCACTACCACCTGCAGTCTGAAATGCGGCACCATTGTAAACCTGTAACTTGTTATTGGTTGCGTCCCACCATAATTGTCCTGTAATAGGTTTTGACGGTGCTGAAGTATTTGCAAAATTTTCTAATAAGTGAAGAAAGTTCTCCGCGATAGTCTCTCCATAACCAGCGTAACCTTTTCCTACAAAACTTATATCAGTCTGTGTGTTGATCACACCGTCTTGGACTGTGTAGGAGTTCGGTGATGAAGAACTATTGGTTTTGTTTACAGTGTATGTCATTAATATCCTGTGTTACCACCTGACGTTGTTCCGCTTACAGTGTTAGAAGTTGACAGTGCAGTAGAACTTGTTTCCGTGAACGTTGTTAAACTTTGTATTCTTAGTGTGTAGTCTATTTGTATTAATCTGTTCAATGACTTTTGCACGGGGTGGAATATTACATGAGTCAACAATTTATTTGTTGATCCATTCTCTGTACCTTCCCAAGACTTTAGTCCTAGTTCATCAAACACATAATCTCCATTGAAATCAGTTGTGTTATCAAACGCCGCCTGTCCTGTTGGTTCACCATAGTCTAAAGTGCAAGTGACAACTATGTCTGTGTATTTGTTACCTGCCGTATGTCTAACTTCCATTTTGTTCTTTGTTGTATCTTTATTTGTGGCAGAGTTATCATCTATCACTTTGTAATAAGTCTGATTGTAAAGAGATGCGTTGGTACCAGTTGAGTTAGGAGTAAGATACGTGATGATACCTGTAGGATCAACAGTCGTACCGCCGTTTCCTAGTGCAATCTCGTGTATAAATCCTGTTGTTTTGTTCGCCAATGAATTTGCAAGTGCCTGCGACATGTTTTCGTAGTGTATTGCATTTCTCTTGTCTACAATAACCTCACCTGTCTCTGGGTCTGAAATCTTTATATGCCCCGTCATCATAACACCAGTGTTATCTTGAGGTTTTTTGTTTTCTTCTTTTGATTCTGTCTGTTTGTTATCCTGTGTCATCTAGTGTATTTATTCAGGTGCGTTTGTGGGCTCGTTAGCAATGAATTTCGCCTGAGCAGTTGTAGAAGCCTGTAATCCTTTACCGTCTGCAGGATTACCATCTAATGCAGTGTACCAAACCTGTCCTTTCTTGTGTAGTATTTTTATCTGTGTGCCTGATGCAGGAGCAGTGCTCAATGTCACAGCCGTAGTGCTTCCGTCCACAGAATAATTGATAGTTGATCCATCCTCGCTAGTGAGCAACAATCGTTGGCCACCAATGAATATGTCTAACTCACTAGCGTTGGATGGTGCTTGTGATAGTGCAAACACTAAAGTGCTTCCATCACCTGTGAAGGTGTTGGTATACACAGTGTCCGCATAAGGAATGGTTTGAGTACCAGACGCATCTACCACTTCAGTGCCTGATCCATGCTCCTTAATTCCTGTTCCAAGTGTTCCACGTCTTAGTTGTCCTAACGTGTTACCTGATTTTGTAAAATATTCTATTCTCTCTTTTCCAACAAACACAACTCCAGGAATGTTAGCAGAAGCGTTAGGTGTTTGTAGAACACTTCCGTCTTCAACCGTCATTGTGGATATACTTGCTGTCATGTCGAGCGTTAATTTTGTGGTTGCAGTTTTGCTAATACGTTTGTAAAAAGTCCTGTTCAACATGTCTTTGAATATCCTAAATCCTGTGGCGTTGACCGCTGAATCGACTGCAAAGTACATGACATCTAGTCTGTCTGATGATGTGATTGTTCTGCCATTTACTGTGATGGTGTTTCCGCTAACTGTGTAATCGCTTGCCTGTATTAATTGTTGACCGTTAAGCCAAACATAAGTGTATCCTGCGTTCAAAGTGTCAAATCTCAATTTGAAAATTCCTGAAGATTGTCCTTCCAAAACTTCCCTTCTCTGTTTCATGCCTAGGGCATTGTTAAATGTTGTGACTGTGATTACATCACTGGCACTTAAACTGTAAGGCGATGTGATTGCACTTGGAATTAAAACTACGTCAGCATCTGCGCCGCCATCAACAAAGTACTGATGGTCAACTAAAGTTGAAATGCAAATTACGTCTGTTGCTGTAGGAACTGAGTCTGTTTTGAATTCTACATTCTGATTTCCAACGTCAACCGTGTAGTGCGTGTTAAGATTTTTCTGGACACCGTTAACAAATACTTCGACCTGTGAAGCAGACGAAATGGTTTTAGCAGGGTCGACAGTAGAGTCGTCGCCTAGTCCCGATACCACGCCGTATGTATATGTGCTTCCGTCACCAGTATAATAAGTGTTATCTGGTCCTCTGAGCACCCTGCCATTAATCTCGACAATCGTCAAACCAGAGAAAGGACCTATTGCTCCTGGCGGGTAGGTAAGGTTGTATCTATTAGTTGACCCATCGTAAGTTATTTTCTCACTTCTCACACTTGCAAAACTTCTAGTGGATGTCGTGGACTTGTTGAAACCTGCTATTTGTATAAACGTGCCAGCACCCGGTGCCGAACTGAATGTTAATGTGATTCTGTTTGCAGTAGTAGACGTAGAATAGGCAACTGTCGGTACACCATCTATTGTGACGTATATGTCTGATGACGTTGAATCTAAATTGAACTCTCCCCTAGTTGAAGTCAGGTACGTGGTTGTTGATCCATCACCTGTGAAAGTGTTTAAAACTCTGTAATTTTCGCCTGATATCGCAAATACTTTTGTTGATATCTGTGTATAATTTGCAGGTGCTGTTACGAAAGTGATTGTTTTATTTTTCACGTCAATTGTGTAATCTGATGTGACTTTTTTAACACTGCCGTCAACTGTAACAGTGACCGATCCGAGTGTTCCTGGGAAATCCCCGATGCTGAACACTGTTGTTGTGCCGTCGCCTCTGTAGTTTTTCTCTGATATAAAAGGAACACCTGATTCAGGTGAAGTATATACTTTGATGTCAACTGCGTCAAACATCTGACCCGGCACTACTTCTTCTGGTGCGTAACTGGTATCAGGAGAAACAAATTCGTCGCCTTCTAAAACAATATCACTAGGTGCATGACCCAGGGCAGAAGTAAACAGACCACCTTTCACTATAGAGTCTAGTGTTCTGTCGTCTGTTGGCGTAAGCACCCCGTCATCATCAAACGGAATAAACTCAACCAGTGCATTCTCTTCGGGCGTCTGACTTATTGTAAATGTGACTGTTGATCCATCACCCCTTACTACATCTGATAATTTTGTTCTTGTGCTGTCGTCTTGTGTAAGATATACTTGGTATACGTCACTGCTGGTAGGAGCAGTGTCAAATGTGAATACTGCTGTTGAGCCGTCTGCTCTGAACGCCTTGATCCTTGAATCACCATAGTTGTCCCATGGGAAGTCGTACCATCCGGCTTTGTCCCAACCTGCTTCCTGTGAGAAAAGTAAACCAGTAACCATAGTGCCTCCGTAATCAACACCTGTCATTACTTGATCAAGTTCATTGCCAGGCATTCCTGCTCCTGGAGTGTATAATCCTTTTGTTCTATCAGCCGCCGTCAAACCGGTCTCGTCACCATACACTTTGTATAGGCTTCCTATGTTGTCATCGAAATCTGTGCTGGACGTGAATGCATTAGTTACTTTGTACAATTGATTTTTATGTCGTATAAGATCGTTGTAAGCGTAACTTGTTGATGCTGTCCAATCAACCACCCTTGATGTGCTTGAGACTCTGTCAAATTTTATTGTTGTGTCAAAATCTCTTACTAGATCGTTGTCTAGATTTGCATATGCTTTTGCAGTGTCGGTAGGTGTAGAGCCATCTGTCTTACCTCCCGATATCACTACAGTGGGTGTTGTCGTGTAATTTGCACCATTGGCTGTCAATGTAATTTTACTAACCGCCCCATCCTGTATGGTTGCTGTAGCCGTGGCCGCCGTGGTTGCCGGCACTACGTACATCTTGAATGTGCCAGACTTCGTAGACTGCGCCTCACTAGTTGACGAAGTTGGACCATAGAATGTGTCCGCATATCCATCAAACGTGTAAATCTTCGTTGTGCCTGTTCCTGAATTTTGTGAATCATATATCTCTGCCTGTTTTTCACTTGTGAACAATGGATAGTAATAACCAAACTGTCCGCTGGTAGCACCAGAAGAACTTGTTGCTTGTATCTGGAATGGCCCTGTTGATCCTGTCGTACCTCCAAGTATAGTCACGGTTGGTGTAGTGTCGTATCCAGAACCGCCCGTGGTGAGCGTTATAGATTTTACATATTTTTTATGGTAGTCATACCACATCTGATGTGGATACTCAGTAAGTTTTTCGGTGTCTAAGTCAACGTTCAAACTTCTTATCTTACCTGTATTTGCATCATAAAAGGTTGGGTTGTCAAAATCTGAGAATAGTCCATCCTGCGTTTCCGTTTTATCGTAACCTAGTTTATACTCTCTCAATTTTGTGTGAAAAGGTTTTACTTCATTTATATAACTTTCTACCCAACTGTCAGTGCCTGTTGTGTAAGTTTTTCTCTGGTCTAGTTGTCTAACATTGTTGGTTGCATTTATAAAAGACGTCTTAAACATCCAGTCAACGTACGTCTGCTCAGATAGTACCCTTCGTAGTCCTGTGAAGAATAAAGTGTTGTACTCCTTTGCTAGATCGTTAATGAATAGGTCATCTCGTAACGCTGTAAGCACTTTCCTAGTTTCAATACTTGGCTCTTCGTCAAAGAAATTATCATCGAAGTTATCTTCTCCCGCAAAACCAGTTGCGTCCTGAGAGTAGTCATATAGTTTAGTTGACAATCTGATTGTTCCATTTTCTGTACCAACATTTGTGAAACCTGTTGCAGTCTTCATGAATAGTTTCCAACCACCTGTATCTGAACTTGTCACCTTGACATGTTTACCTACCGCTATGTCTAGAGAATCTAATTCATATTGGAATGTTACCTGTTTGTCTATCGGTGTGTTTTCACTATGGATCATTTCATGAACATCAGGATCTGTGCCGTACCAATCCACATAACTCCAGTAGTTTGAAGTGTTATAAGTTTGGATTTTTGTTCGAGACCATTCTGTGCCATCCCATGTGTATATTGCCCAATTATTATTAGCAGTCTCATCGGCCTTGACTAGATATCTCACTGTGCCTGACAAGTCTGCCGTGTTGATGTAAGTTAGGTCTGCATATGTGTCAACTGATCCGTCCCATTCTCCACTTTGTACTGTTGGCTCAGGATCCTTCGAATCCAGATTGTCCAGGTTTATTTGTCCAACTAGTTGGTTCTTTTTTAATATCGTATTTGCGTAGTCGATTATTTCTTTTAAAGCGGCATATCTATCAACGTACCAACTCTGTCTTGGCCTTGTGTTGTTACCGTATTTGTCATTGACAGGTAGTGATACATCAGGTACCAGATCACCGGTTGAATTTTTTCCAATCAACGAATCCCACCAACGTGATTCTATTGCTGTGCCTGGCCTATAATCCGCATCTCCCTCTCTAACTAGTTTCCATACGCTGTGCGACTCTGCATCCGATGTGTTTTTACGAATGTCAACATTAAGCACTATATCAGAGTTTGTGAGACTCGGTACATTGTAAAGTTGGAACTTATTAGTATCTGTGATGCTGTAATACCTTACATCAAATCTACGAGGATTGTCGATTAAATTTGCAACAAACGAAACCGTGTTATGTCGGTTTTTGTTGTTTGGAAGAGTAGTTTTGCCTTTCACCCAATAGTAGTAAAAATTAACAAATCTGTCTAGCCTTGAATCATATTTCTGCTTGACCGAATATTGTGAGTCATCACCGTGAAGTGCAATTCCTGTGAGAATTTCGCCTGTATCCTGCACTCTGGCATTCCATTGGCTAGGTAATAGCCTAGACTCTGTCCACTCCCATACATCAATGCTTGAACCAGGAAACACCTTACCCCAATTGTTGTGCTTGTATTCCTGTGTGTCCTGTTCATACCATAACCACTTTACTTTCGATAGATCCCACCATACCTCACCGAGGTGTTCTTCGAGCCATGGTGTTTTGGTACTAGCATTATCTCCTACATTATAGGTTGCTGGATCCCAGGTTGTTTTGATATTAATTTCTCTATCTGCCAGTCCTAGAATTCTACCCTTCACAGGATCGTACAGATCATAGTAGCCTCTTATTTGTTTAGAAGAACTGCTGAAATCAAATACCTTACCTAGTTTTTCTGTGTCAATAAATGCTGTTTCAGTAACAATGTTTTTCCATGCATACTGATTATTAACTGTAAGATCATAGTGATTTACTGTTCCATCGTTTTGAACCTTAGTGCTACCATCTGAGGTAGTATTGCCATCATCGTCCGGTGCACCTACGAAGGCCGAGTTGTCAATCATACACACACCTTTTCCATAATCGTCATTCTCGGATATGCTGTCTGATTCTAATTTGTCATCTATGATATATTTTGTGTTATACATTGTTGCAGTGAAGGCCCCGCCCGATCCAGTGTTTGCATCTAATATTGTGGTGTCCTGCAGGTCAAAGGTTGTTTCACCTAAATCAAATCTCATTTCTCTTGAACTAGCAAAATTCTCTGCACCTATTACTAATCTGTTACCGCTTTGGTTCATGTCTAGCCTTGTGCCGAATCTCATATTAGTCTGGGTAGTTGGCGCATTGATAGTTTGTTGCAGTGTGTATGTGTTCGTAGAACCGTCCGCATTCCATTTATAGTAGTATACCGCACCTGCATCAGCGGCCACAGTGCCATCTACTCCTGGTGCACCAATGATTAATGTCGTGCCATCTTTGCTCATAGCAATGTCATCGCCGAATTTGTTATTAAGTGTTGACCCGTCGCTGTCTACACCGGTAAGTGTTTGCACGTGGGTGAATGTGTTTTGTGTGCTGTCACCATCTGAAGCACCTTGTCTAACAAATATGTCAACTTTTCCGGCGTTTCCTGGTGCCACGGAACTTACTGCAAGAATATCTCCATTGTCGTTTGCCGCCAACCGATGTCCGAACCTTTGTGTTGATCCTCCCGCCGGTGACATTATTGATGCATCTTGCGTCCACGAGTCATATGTTGATCCGTCTGCGCCGATGCCCCATGTATACATATATACAACTCCGGTGTCAGTTGAATGTCCAGGAGCAGAAACAAATAAGTATTTTTTATTGGTGCTTCTCGTAGATGCAACGGTTGGTTCCGAAATCTTGTGCGACCATCCGAAGTTCAAATTTTCATTTTCTGTAGATCCATCCGTAGGCGGATTGATGGTATTTAATATGCCATATTTGAATGACACAGGATCCCATACATAAATTTTAAGTAGTCCAGCGTCAATTTGCCTAGTGCTTCCGTCCAAGCCAATGGTGTTGGTGTAAGGTGCACCTGCCACCACAAAGTTTTCGTCGGTGCTGATGGACAGTGATTCACCTAGCCTGCTGGTGTTGTCATTGTTGTCTGTCATTGTGGCAGTTGTTTGTGTCTGTAAAGATGTTCCTGCTTCTGTAGATGATCTGAACAAGAAGTGGACTTCTCCTTGTCCCTTTCCTGGTGCAGATACCACAACAGTCCTTCCATCATTACGTGCCACTATCCTGTGTCCAAATTCTTGATCAGCAGTGGTAGTGTCAGGTGAAAGTAAAAGAGAATTTGTGTACGGGTCCTGTTTTTCATACACCCGCCATAATCCTGAACTATCTGCATCTGCAAATGCTTTGTCTCCTGGCAGTTCTATACTATCATTCTTGTCAACGTAATCGTCGAAGTTTAGTAAATCATTTACATTGTCCATGGACGCAAGTCTTACTGATATAAACTTATAAATGTTTCCAAAACTGTCCGCAGTTGATCCATCTTCTAACGTCGGTATAAATCCAACGTTGCCATCATAATCTATGATGACTGACTTATGGTCTGGTGTTGCCTTGACTTGGTACACCCCGTTAAGCGTTGCTTCTTCACTATTCGATATGGCAAAATAATCTGCTTCAGATGTAGTGGAGCCTGCAGTCAAATTGTGTGAACCAGTGAACGTGATTGATAGTTGTGATCCCTCATTAATCAATGTTAAAGTGGCAATTTTTATTTTTGCACTTGTGATTCTTAATACGTCCCAATCTCGGTTACTTTTATTTGCAACCCAAACTAGATCATTGGTATCGACTGCATTTATGTCAATGTCCAGTAGCTCATTAATGTTGTAAACGGTATGCTGTACTTGTTGTAATTGAGGATATCCAGCAGTCTTGAACACCTGTGCGGTGTTTCTGTCTACCCCTTGTTTGCTGTAGTCTAATTTTGCAAAAGTAGATGACGCAGTATATTCCACTGGTTTGTAATAAAAATCATCTTTTACTATTGCATCAGATCTTGAATAATCTATTGTGTCGTTGGACGTATCTAACAATTCTATGGTTTGTGGATTTGATTCAATCACACCTTCTTTTAAGACTAGTTGAATATTTTCTATCTTGTCAGTGTTTCCAAAGTTACCTGTTCTAATCATCCATTCAGGATACAAGTCTAGTGTTATATCTTCACCTTCGTACTTGGCCTTAAGTATCTTATCAATAGCGTTTTGCGTACCTTTCTCCCTGATGTACCCTTGGTAGAATTTGTACTGTGATACATCATTCACAAACAGATTCTCTAGGTAATCTCTGCTTTGATACCCTGTAAGCCTCTGTGCCAATTGCTGTTGTGATTCATCAAAGTTATTTGATTCTAGATCATAGAAATCATTGAACTGTGATATTTTGTAATCAAAGTTGGGAATAAGTTGTGGTGCCGGCTTACTGTCTTTTAGCGTCCAGTAAGTTGATGAAAAAGTCGATCCAGAATTATGATTGGTTTTTGCTACGTAGAACTTACCTTGATACTCAACGCTATCTCCTACTTTGTAATCTGTGTTGGCCAACCAGTATGTAACCTGTGCGGCGTCGAACACAAAACCCGGAGCATAGTAATCACCATTCCATCCGCCTGTCTTCCATCCAACTAATTTCAAACGAGGTTGCCTGAAACCTGTGTACGGTTCATATATAATGTCCGAGAACACTGTGCTATTGTCAAAAATTATAACATGTTCCTTCTGCACCGTGTTAAGTGCAATATTATAAAGTCCTATAGTGTCTGATTTGATCCCCAACTCGAAAGTTTTGCCTATACGTTTGGTAGATATTTCATTTATGTCTATCTTCCTACCGCCCGAATCCAGGATAGAATAATCTCCTGCTAGATTACGTAACTGACCTACTATACTATCATTTGTGTCGAGCTCGAATCCGTCAGCGGCCGGTGATACTGTAATTGCCGAACCTGGTTCCCACTCTTGTGTTGTCCAAAATAAAAATTCTTTTACAGCGTTGGCCCAGTTTAATGTTTCTTTTAATTCATTTGAGAACTTATTAAATTTGAATCCTTGTGACTCCAACCAGTTGCCATAACCAAATAGGAAATCTACAACATCTTGTGCCGTGTCAAACACGTATCCATAAGGAATTGACTGTGTGTTTTCCTGATACATTTTGAATTGTTCGACTGGCCTTGCCCCTTCGACTGCTACCTTAGTAGCCGTTGACGTCTTTACAGGATAGTTGAAGTTAAAATATGGTCTCACTGTGCTGTAACCTAAAATCTTATATCCGCCCAATAATGTTGATCCGTCCAGTGATACATCCGTGTTCTTCTCAATCAAGACACCCGAATAATATATGCTGTCCACAGGATTTGAAGTTCTAAATAATATTTTGTAGTTCTCATCAGGAATGAATTTTGATCCTGACGTTGATCCTGGAGATACACTGTCGGTCAGTATTTTCAAATTATCTTTATCTGTGAATCCGCCTAACTTGTATGTCAACTGAACGGAAAGGTTTTTCATCTTGTCATAATAGAAAGTCTTAGGATCTAGGTTCCTGTAAATCAAATAATTGACTACGTATGGTTGATAACCAGCAGTTTGGTACCTCGTGACAACACCTGTCGCTAAATTTGTCTCCGTTTCCAAGTGATATTTTGCTTTTGCTAGTGTTTTCCTTATGCCTGTTTCAGAATAGATTTGATTGCCTGAAACATTAGTTGATAGTCTAGACGGATCAAACATGTTGGAGAAGAATCTTGCTGGCCTTGTTAATGCCATCGTCTTCATCACTGAGAAAGGATATGAGCTCGATCTTCTCCACGCCGTTTCCGCAGGCGCTTGATCACCGAACTTCCAGGCGTTTGTTCTACCTGGAATATCAAAATTATCAACAAGTCCTGCCGCTAAAGGATCTAATAGATTACCTGATGCATCTACAGGAAGATAAGATTTAATTTCTGGTTTAGCATACCTACCAGTTTCACTTGCTATGGCCTCCCATAGAACATCGTTACCTGATGTGTATGGTGCACTTCCGTATGTGTCTTCCCAATCGGCTGGCTTTTCGGAATGTCCAAACATCTCCCACGGTCTTATGTGTGGGGCATCGGTATCATAGAAGTATTTGTAAATACCCCTCCAATATCCAGGTAAATTTTCATTAATCAACCTGCCTTTCGATCTTGCATAGTTGTAAGTGAACGCATTACCTTCTTTGAATACTGTGTTATTAATGTATTGAACACCATTACGTCCTGCCCACTGATAAAAATCTGGACCCATGACATTGTCGAATTCTGCTAAGGTGTAATCTGTTGACGTGAATGCACTTGGCACAATATCGTTGATGTCTAGTAGTTCGGCATCGTACGTGACCTTTATGTTGTTGTAAATTCTTTTTTCAAGTTCTATTATTAGATCATCTCGTTCGTCGCCGTACGCCTTTATTATAGACCCGTCGTGTTTTCTAATGACACTTGTGTCTGTTAGGAATGTAGTGTCTGTGAAAATTTCAGGAGTGTACTTCGGATACATACCAAGTTTGGTAGGTGACGGTGGCATGTAACTGCCTGTAGTGTCTGGATAGTCCTTGATGACAATCTTGTCACCTTCGACAAGTGCTTTTAAAATATTTACAGTGTCATCTGTGGTGCTAAAAGTATAGTCTGTGCCTAAAACTAACTGCACGTCATTGAGATACACATAAACTGCTCTGTTACTTAATTTTGTAATGTCGTGTTGTGAGTCTAATGCGTATTCAGTCTGTGATGATCCTTGCACTGTATATGACCTAGTGGACACATTTTCTCCCCAGCCAAGCATGTCCTCATAATAAAAAGGAAAACTACTGGTTCTACCTGGTGTGATGGCACCTATAATCTCATCAACTCTGTCTGCGGCCACACCTTCGTAGGCTGTGCCTGTTGCATGTGTCAAAAATGCATTGTACCATTTTTCGAATTCCTGTGCTGAATGATCGATTGCTGTTATAAAATTTGAGTTTTGGTCAACTAGGCTAAAAATAGCGGGCAGTAACGGCCCTTCATGTTGATGGATGCTACCTCCTTTTAATCTCGCATCAGGCTTGTCTCTTAGGTTAGACACCCCAGGCACCGAGCCTGTCACTTCCTGGTTCTTATCAAGTATATCCCTGACATGTCCTAAAATCTGTCCAAACGTGAATGTTCCTAATTGATCATTCAAAGCATTTGTAGATAGGTTTTCTGGCACTTCGTATATGCCTTTTCCTTCAATTTTATCTGCACTACTGTATCCGGCCAGTCTTATCTGATCGTCAATTTCTAATGCTTTTACAAATTTGACGTACTTGAATTTTGTGCCTGTTTCCAAAGTGTAATCTGTTCCTAAAGTTTTCCTTGTGCCGTTCACCGAAACTGACACTTCAAGGTCAGTTAGATCAGCCGATTCCTTGTAGAAATCTATTGGAAATATTTTCTTTTCAGTCTTATCGACAATCAAAGTTCTTACTACACGCTGTTTACTGTCGGTAGTCCTTTTTATCCAAGCAGTACGTGAATTATGCGTCGCTCTACCTGTGGTGTAATGTAAATGACCTTCGGCTAAATTTTTTGTTACAGTAACATTTCCATCTTTGTAGGTAAATGTGCCTGACGTGTGGTCGGAGTCAAAAACAATATCACCAACGTTGTTGACTGTATTGTACTTCACTTTGATGCCAAGCACTGTGTCTGTTGTTGCAGTGTCTGAAGTTGCAAAACTGAAAACTTTAGCACCCTCAAAAGAAGAATTAGGATATGTTGTTGCATCATCGAATGAAGTATGGTCATTGTCAAACATAGCGAACAATGGCTGTTGGTTAACTTTTGTTTTTTCCTGTGATTCTATGAATGTTTCTGTTGTACTATCATAACGGAAAGCCTTGCCTTGATTTGTTGTACCAAATTCTATGAATATCGAATCGTCATTAGCCGGGTCGGCGTCAGATGCTTCCGTTAGTGCAATCACCTGTGTTGAATCACCGGCAGTGACAAAGCTCACATCATATATCTTATTTTTTATTATAGGATCTGTGTCGGCTGTGAACACGACTCTCATGCCATCTGCTAATGCAACACCATCAATAATGTAACCCGTCTGTTTCACAACTGTGCTAAATGCATCGGTTGTCACAGTGTCCAAAAGCGTCACAGATTGTTTTGCCACCGTACCGTGATTGTATAATGCTAGTCCTGAATCAAATTCAATTATAGGCCTCTTTGCTCTATCATCTTCGTTTAATACAGGAGTGTAACCACCTATCCTTGCTGTCTCCTCTATGACAGATCTATGGAACCATCTATTGTATCTAGACCAAGCGTTCCTGTCTCGAGAATCTCTTTTGATCGTCATGTAGTCTTTTGTGTCGGGTGTGTAGTATGCTTTCGCATATGGTCTTGTGTCGTATCCTACTGTGTCATACAAAATAGTTGTTTCTGTTGCATATGACCCAGGCGTTATTAATTCATCAACATCCGTAAGGGTAATTGCCTCACCTACCCCCTCAACATAATATTCTTTATCCTGATAAGCACTGCCTACAAGAGAATTTTTGAATTTAATTTTCATGCCATTAGACAGGTCTAATGTTCTAAGGCTATAATTCTTTACACCGACTATATCGTCTTCAACATTGATAGACGAAGTAGCAGTAATATCTTTGATTTGCAGTATTCCATACATGGCATCATGATTACCGCACTGATAGTATAAAGTATCTGGAGCACCTGTTGTCGGCACTGTAAAAGTGACAGTCCCGTAGTCTGCACCATTGTTTGTGACACCTGTATCAAATATCGTCGACGTTGAGCCGTCTGCTGAAATTTTTGCTTTATAGGGTTCTGTCATTATCCAGAATGGATGGCCTTTAGCATTGACATTAAACTTGTAGGTGTTACCTCTGTAGAGTGTAATGATGGGATTGCTTTCGTTTTCTCTATGTGTAAAATTGTACGCTCCCTTTGCCAAATTTTCAACAGAATATTCTGCTACAGCACTCGGACCAACCGAATCGATTTCCAGTGAAGTAGTCCCCTCAGGTATCCAGAAATACTCTCTATAATTTACTAACTTGTCGTAATCAATTGCCGGGTTCCAACTGTAGACAGTTTCCTTGTTCAACCTGTCGTGGTTGTTAATCTTGCCCCCGAAATATTTAATTTGATTAATGTAATCGTCATACGTACCTGTAAATTTGACCTGGTCTTCAGGATTCACAGATGTCGTGTCCTTGTCAGTGTACGTGACTGCTGGTTCCAACTGGTATGCGTATCTGTCTCTGCTTGTGGCAGTGATATATCTATCCGCTATTTCTCTGGTGTATGCATCCTGTCTGCCAATGAAACCATCCAATCTCTCTAATGCACCTTTTTGCACCAAAGGATCTAGAGTACTTGAAAAGAATCTTTGGTTGGCGTCTGTTCTGTAAAATGACGGTAAGTGTTGTACCGTGCGCCTGTATTCGTTGTTGCCCTGCTTTACAACTTCACTATTGCTTAAAGCGTTTGTAGGATTATCTGCCATTAGTATCCTGCTCCACTACTGCCGGAACTTGAACTTGATCCTGAACCTGATGTAGTAGAGCCTGACACTGCTGATCCCGTTGTCGTGTTAGTAGTGGTAGTTGAAGTTGATGTGACCACAGTACCGGAAGCCGTGAGTTGGTTGGCTCCTAACGCTGTGATTATTGACACATCATCAACGGTGGCCCCACTGATGAAAATCTCGTCTGCCGCTGAATTAAGTTGGAACAGAGACCCAAAACTCTGACCAGACTGGTTTGGTACTATAACGGCTGTTAGTAAATCCGGTGCTAATTGATTGTGTATGTAAGCGGCTAGTTCTGTAAAGAAAAAAGTATCGCCAAAGTCCCAGTTATCTAGGGCAAAAAATTCATTTATTGCGGCTATCACTCTTGTCTTAATGATCGCGTCTGAAATATTTGTCTTTGGATTTTTCACAACTTTGAAAGTGGCCTGTAATTGTTCTTCGGCATTTGACCCAAACAACAATTTATACTTCACAGGATGGTACACTATCTGGTCTGATAAAGATTTGAGAGGATTAAGTGTTCCAGCGTAATTGATCCTTAACTGATCTGAAGTAGATTCTGACGGTTTGGTGCCGCCGTCCTGCAACCAAATTCTGTAAAGGTTATCATACGTTCTCTCTAATAGGTATACGTCAACGAGGTTTGACACGCTAGGGTCGATCCTTGTTTCTTGTCCTGCATGGTGCTTGTATTGGAAATCAATTGAGCTCCTCCCTTTCCTGGCCTGGTAGTCTGTTGTAGTTGATAGGGTGTTGGTGGTAGAACTATATTTCTTGATTACGTCCTCGCTACTATTGTAGAAGTAAAACAACTGTCCGTCTGTGTAGGTTGTTGCATCTAAAGTAATATCTGTTTCGTTCTCTGTTGTAATAAAGTTGGTAGCCGCATAAGGTCTAAATCTTTCAATGTCATCATAAGAAGTATATTTTTCAAAGAAAACAAACTTTGTCGATTCCGACACTGTTGGCTCGATAAAGATATCGAAAATTTCTGGATTGTCGACTACACCGTCGTCGTCACTGTCAAAGAAACCAACTTTAATTTTTCTGTTATCCTGAAATCCGTCTGCTTCAGTTACCACGTCAACTACTTGCCACGTGATGGGATAACCAATGCTGTTTCCTGTAGAAACAATACTGTTTGTTTTCAATATTTTAACTACGTCCTTAACAGTTTTACCTGTGGTGTAATCATAAATTTTCTCGTCTACATCATAATGGAATTTATTCTCAGACTCTGACTCAAATACATAATCTAGTTTTCTGTATTGAACAGTATATGTGTTTCCATCGTTTGTGAACTTAAACCACCAACTAGCATCAGCGTTTGCGCCTGCGGTAGATCCTGCGTTTGCAAGACTGAATATCGAACTTGTGCTTAGATTCGTAGATGTAATAATCTTCCAAGTCTCTGACTCAACATCATACCTTATGCCAAACTCCTCGTAGGTTTCAATTCTATCCAATAGATCAGTTTCTAATGATGAAGAAAATGACGTTGTAAAATTTGGAATGATAGCATTAACAACTGAACCCTGCGGAATTACATTGTTTAGTGTTACCGGTCCTTGGCCTGATTCTAGGTCTCCAACTCCACCGTTGGCACCATCTCCCACAACTGCCCCTACCTTAGCCCATATCCTGTCTTGTGCATCTTCCGTTCCGGCAGTTACCAAAGTACCGTTTAAGAAAGTCCTAGTATCTGGTGATGTGAATTTAATTAACGCTCCTGGCTTTGCAAATTTCAAATTTGATGTTGCAAAATCTCCTATCACTAAAGCACCACCGGATGTGAAATATCCTGTGTTTGTGTTGGTGCTGGTTGTTGTAGAATTCCAAGTAGTAGTAAGTGTGCTTACATCTTTGGTTCCATATTTTAGGTAATAGAACTGTCTGGCATACGCTGTTTTTAGGTTTGCCTCTACCGATGAATCAATTGTGGATTGTATATCACTCCTATTATTAAACGTGAATGTGAATTGCTGTGTTGATTCTTCTCTATAAAGTATACCGTCCTCTGCAAAACTGCTTACATTAGAGTATGCACCTGTTGGGTCTATGATTTCTTTTGCCCTGGAAATACCTGATGCAGATCTGTTAACGGATCTGACTTTTACAATTTCTTGTGATGCACTCAATGGAACAACTTGGTAGTCCTCTGCTGTTATCATTCTGTTTTGTGAATAATAAACCTGGGCGGCTTTTTCTTTGATAGAATTATTAGATTCAGTTGCCGCTGAATTGTAAACAGATTGTTTAAGGCTCAAACTCACTGTTAGTGTCTGCTGTGCACCGTTGGCGTCTGTGTAAGGCACTGTCAACTGAATGTTGGACATGTCCGCCGGCTGGATGGCATACTTGGCATTATCACTTGTCCTGTAATATGTTCTAAAATTACCCAAAGGAATGTTTGAGAAATTTCCGTCACCAAAAACCAAGTCTACTGCGTCATTTGTTTTCGTTACTACATTGAAAGTGTTTCTTTCTGATTTCGATAATGAATTGTATATTGCGTTGTTACCTGCCAAAGCCGGAACCTTGGTCCATGCTTCTGCCAGTTGTCCGAACTGATCTAGTTTGTATAACCAAACATCTGTGTCATTGATGTTTTGCGTCTCGATAGGTTTCACGTAGTTTGTGATCGAAGTGCTTACATTAAAATCTGTGTTCTGCATACTTCCTTGTTTGAAAAGGAAGAAAAAACCTGTGTTGTTTGAGCTATCCCCTGATCCATCAGATCTGTAAGTGTATGTAAGTCCTGAGCCCGGCACAGGTGAAGATTCGTATACGGAGTCTGAATTCGTAATTGAGCTGGGCACTATCTCAAAAGCTCTAGTAGTGCCTCCTATAGATTTTTGGAATTTGAATATAGGAAGGTCAAATTGATTAGAACTTAAAGTGTAGACTTCCGTGCTAATACCACCTATGGTTCCTGACTCCCTAGGATTTCCAAACAGTTGCCCAGATTGGTTAGCGGCATTCAATATGGCAGTGAACTGTTCTCTGTAATTTGAATTGGCACTGTCGTTCCATATAATATTCTGACTGGATAAATTTGCTCCTGAGCTGTCTGTCACGTCCTGTGTTGTTGATATTGCTTCTATCTTCAACATTCCTGTAGCAGGTTTATTCCTCGATGCATTGTAGTTGATTAAACGTGCCAACCTAAGAACGGAATTCCTTCTTTCTGCTGTTTCTAGGAAATTTTCCCTAGCATTCAAGTCTACCCTGAATGATAATGCTTGTGAAATATAAGCAATAAGATCTATTAATGCTACGTACTCTGAACTTTCTACAAAATCATTGAAATCATCTGGATAATTCTCTTTTAGATATGCAACCATCGTCCTTCTGAGTGTTTCGAAGTCGTATGATTTGAAATCTGCCTGTTGGAAAGCCTGGTAGATCTTTCTCCAATCTTCCGCTACTAGTAATCTGTTCTGTCTATCTGTTGTGGCCATTGTATATACAACGATATTTATGTGTTAGGAAATGTGCGTATATTAAGAT
>MDSV01111856.1_pt1 | contig 20061 bp, 17 predicted proteins | sample 810851 | NCBI WGS metagenome assembly MDSV01 (sample SAMN05326640, study PRJNA326480) | marine metagenome | isolation source: seawater | place: Atlantic Ocean: North East | collected 2012 | reverse complement strand
GTAAAATTATTCCAAGTATTTTTATGGTTTTCATTATCCATAAAAATTATTTCTGTCTTGCTTTAAATTTTGGGTTAGTTTTGTTTATAATATAAACTCTACCTCTTCTTCTAACTAATTTTGAATTGAGGTCTCTTTTTTTAATTGATTTTAAAGAACTTTTTATTTTCATAATTTAATAATGCCGGCAACGACCTACTCTTCCATGTCTTAAGACAAAGTACCATCGGCGCTGAGGGGCTTGACTTCCGAGTTCGGTATGGGATCGGGTATAACACCTTCGCAATAATCACCGGCGGCATCTTATACAAGCAATTTTAAACATTGTAAAGAAGGATAATGTTAAATTAATTTTATAAAATTAACTTATTTTTTGAGAGTTTTTTGGCTATTTACAATTTCAATTAGATACTGGAGAATCACGTGCATCAATATATGATGGCTATCCTCAGAGATTCCATAGTTATTCACATCAACATGAACTGAAATATCACAATTTTTTTTAAGATATCCACCATTAAAACCGCTAAATCCAATAGTTTTAATTTTATTTTTTTTTGTAAATTTTAATAATTCAATTATATTTTTTGAATTTCCAGATGAGCTTATAATAATAACTAAATCATTTTTTTTACATAAGCTTTCTGCTTGATAAGAAAATACATATTTATAGTCTAAATCATTAGATATTGCCATTATAGTCTCAATATTATCTGAAAGACTCATAATTTTAGGTTTATATTTAGTTTTTTCTCTAAAAAATTTCAGATAGTCACATATGTAATGATTTGATATAGCTGCAGATCCTCCATTGCCACAAACAAAAATTGTGTTTTTATTATAAATTTTTTTTAATACTTCATTTGCAGCGTTATTGAGAGATTTTTTGTCAATCCTATATAAAGATTTAGATAACTGACTTATATATCTCTCAAAAAAAAATTCTATTTTTTTTCTCATTAAAATAATTTATTCTTCCATGTTGGTGGTGTATTATCATTTATTATTTCAAGCATATAGTTATATTTAAACTTTTTTACTCCTTTTTTACTTATAAATTTTATAACTTTATCTATAGATTTATCTAAACTTGTAGAAGTTTTATAGTTTAAAATCTTTCTAGCTTTATCTGATGAACAAGTTGCGTGTTTAACTTCGTTAAGTCTATCTGGATAATATTTTGGTTCTTCATTGAATTGAAGTTTGTTTGCTATCATCTTAAACAATTCGTTAATTGTTAAAAATTCCTCGTCTGGCCCTATGTTTATTGTTTCTGATACCACATTTTTATCAGTAATAAGTTTATCTAAACAATAAATACAATCTTCAATATCAGAAAAGCATCTTTTTTGATTTCCATCACCATATATAATTGGTTGTCTTTTCTGCATCATAAGATTAACCATTATAGAAACAACGTTTCTATAGGGATCATCATATTTTTGTTTTGGTCCAATTATATTGTGGGGCACAGCTATATTGTATTCAAAATTATATGTTTTACTCAAAATTTTTAAAACATTTTCTGCAGCGACTTTTGAAACACCGTATGGGTCTACAGGATTAAGTACATCATCTTCTTTAAAAGGAACTTTTATATTGCCATATCTTGCCATTGATGAACAAAATACTATTCTTTTCACATTGTTTCTTATTCCTGCTGTAAAAACTGAAATACTTCCAGTAAAATTATTATTACAAATTAATGTGGGTGAAACACTTGAAAGACCTTCGTGTGCATAAGCAGCAGCATGACAAATCGCGTCAACGTTATCTTTAGTAGCCTGAGTCATAAAATCTAAATTTTCACAATTTCCTTGATAAAATTTAACTTCTGACGGCACGTTTTCTAAATCACCACCAACTAAATTGTCAGATCCTGAAACTTTATAACCTTTTCTAATATAATATTCTGCTAAGTTTGATCCCAAAAATCCAGCTATTCCTGTAATGAAAATATGCATTTTTTTTTATAACCGATTTTTTTAAATTTTTATATTTAATTTATTTAAAAAATCATTCACAGAATTATATAAATTTGATTTTGAAACCTCATTTGGACTATAAAAAGAATTTTCATCTAAATTCAGGCTGAGAATATCTCGATTAAAAAGTTTCAATAAAGCATATCTAGGATATATACTGTCAAAACCTACTTTTGAACCTAAATCCAAATAAATATGTTGTTTTCCAAAAAACATTTCATAGGCATTAAAATTCTGATCTCCCCCTAAACCGTCATAGATCAAAAATTTTTCATGCTTTTTCAATATATTGCAAATTAAATTTCTAATCATAAATAAGCAAAATTCATTTAAATACGGATAACATTCTTTACCTAAAGAATTTAAAATATCGTTTTTTATTTTACAAAGAAGATTTATTTTTTCATTTAATTCAACTTGATTTTTTGTGCTCTCAAAAAATATCTCAAAATTATATTTATTTATTCCTAATTTATTTTGATAAAAATCTAAATGTCTTCTTGTTGGTTTTATATATCCATAATAAACATATTTTTTTTTTCCCACTACATGATTAGCTGTTAATCTAAAATTTCTAATACCTGAAATAGTAGTTAGAATATTTTTTAAAAAATACTTCTTATAAAAAAAAGGAAATTTTTTCTTTGTGTGCTCTATATTTTCAATTAACGTATTTAAGTCACTATTAAATAATGGTTGAGAATTTTCAATATTTTTCCAAAATTGATTAAGTTGTCCAACATAATATATATTAGTTCTTTTTTTTATTTGTTTAAATCTCTCATCATTTAAGAACTCTGTTGATCCATCAAAAAAAATATAATGCAAATGATCAAATTTTAAATAATTTAAATCAAGATTTTTGTCATCTAAATTAAATAAGTAGTGTCCCTTTGGCATAATTATTTGACCAAATAAATTTTCTTTTGCGCCAATTTTTAAAAAAAATCCACTTAACATAACCCATATAATATTTCTACCAAGCTCTTCTGAAAATAAATATTTTCTAATCATTTTTTTTTGAAGTTTTTAATTTTTTATAAATAGAGTTTTTTTTCTATAAATTCTTTATAAGTTTTATCAAAACCATTTTTTAAATCTGTCTTAGCAACCCACCCATACTTTTTTGCTAACGAGGTATCCAAGACTTTTCTGGGAGTCCCATCTGGATATTTTCTATCAAATTTTATTTGAAATTTTAATCCTAATCTTTTCATAATAAATTCAGCATATTGTTTAATTGTTAGCTCTTTTCCTGTACCAATATTTATTAAGTTTTCTCTCGTTTTCTTTTTCATAAAATGTAAAACTGCATCTGCAATATCGTCAACAAAAACCAATTCTCTTTTTGCTTTTCCAGTTCCTAATAAAGATATACTTTTTTTATTTTTAATCTTTGCAATATAAATTTTTTTAATTAATGCAGAAAAAAAATGGCATTTACTTAAATCATAACTATCTCCATACCCATATGAATTTGTTGGCATTAAACTCAAATAATTTGTCTTATATTGAATATTATAATTTTCGCACATCTTTACACCTGTAATTTTTGCCAGTGCATACGGTTCGTTTGTTTTCTCTAGTTTTCCATCTAGAAGATAACTTTCTTTTTGTGGTTGTTTGCATAATTTGGGATAGATACAGCTTGACCCTAAAAAAATTAAGTTTTTCACGCCACTGATATAAGATCCATGAATTAAATTATTTTGAATAGCTAGGTTTTGATAAATAAACTCTGCTCTATATTTATTATTTGCTAATATTCCCCCTACTCTCGCAGCTGCGATTATCACATAAAAAGGTTTATTTTTTTTTAAAAAATTGAAAACTTGATTCTGGTTAGTCAAATCTAGTTTTTTTTTTGATACTGTAACTATTTTTTTATAACCTTGTTGCTTCAGTTTCTTTAAAATAGCTTTTCCTACGTGTCCGTTATGACCAGCTAAAAAAATTTTTTTACTTTTTGAATTTTTAATATTTTTACTCATTTTTAATCATATCTTTAATTAAATCATGAATATTCATTTTTGGTTTCCAGTTCAAAATTTTTCTTGCTTTACTAGCATCTCCTAGCAAAGTATCTACCTCCGTAGGTCTAAAATAGTTTTTATCAATTTTAATTATTACATTTCCATTTATATCAATTGCTTTTTCATTTAGTCCTTTTCCTGCCCATTTAATTTTAATTTTAAGTTCTTTACAAACAAGGTTAATAAATTGTTTAACTGTATATTGTTTACCAGTAGCTATTACAAAATCGTCAGGCTTTTTTTGCTGTAACATTTTCCACATCGCTTCAACATAATCTTTTGCATGACCCCAATCACGTTTAGAATAAATATTGCCAAGATATAAAGTTTTTAATTCCTTTTTTATAATTTTGTGTAATCCAGATATAATTTTTTTAGTTACAAAAGTTTCTCCTCTTACTGGACTTTCGTGATTAAAAAGTATTCCATTACATGCAAATATATTGTAACTTTCTCTATAATTTATAGTTATCCAATGTGCATAAATTTTAGATGCAGCATAAGGGCTTCTTGGATAAAATTTTGTTTTCTCATTTTGAAATCCACCCCCTGTTTTACCAAACATTTCAGAGGTTCCAGCTTGATAAAATTTAATTTTTTTATTTAAATTTAAAGATCTTATAGCCTCTAATATTCTTAGTGTTCCTAGTGCATCTACATTTGCGGTGTATTCTGGAATTTGAAATGATACTCCAACATGAGATTGTGCTGCCAAATTATAAATCTCATCCGGTTTTATTTTTGATATTAAATTTCTAACTGAAATTGAATCTGTAATATCTCCATAATGTAAAATAAAATTTTTATTATTTTCATGAGGATCTTGATATAAATGATCTATTCGGGTCGTATTAATTGATGACGATCTTCTTTTAACCCCATGAACTTCGTATTTTTTTTTTAATAAAAATTCACTTAAATAAGAACCATCTTGCCCAGTAACCCCATATATTAAAGCTTTTTTTTTCATTGAATTTCAATTTATAAATTAAAGAAACAAAAGCAATATAGTTGATTAAATTAATAATGAAACATTAATAATTATTTTTTTAAAAAATATATGTTAACACTATTTTTTTTAAATGCTTTTTCTAGGATTATCCCTTTTTTAAGTTTTTCAACTGAATACTTTGAAAGCTTAATAAGTTTATGATTATTAAAATCATAAAAATAACAGTTATATTTGTTTTTTAAAAAATTATATATTTTAGAAAAATTACTGTAATTATATTCTACTAGGATAGATGGTAAAAATTTATCAATGCATTTTTTCATTCCATAAAGCACCTCATGATCTAAACCTTCTACATCTATTTTAATAAAGCAAACCTCATCTTTAATTTTTAGTCGATCAAAACTCCTTAAATCAAAAAATTGTGATTTAATTTTAAATTTTTTGAAATTTTTACCATAATTATCTAATAATTTTTTTTTAATATAGTGTTTATTAAAACTATTATTAAAATGAAAAAAAAAAATTTTATAATAAGCTCTAAAAAGCTTTTTTGATGATTTTTTTTTGGATAGTCCAAAAGGATGAATAATAATTCCAGAATTTTTTTTTTTAATATTGTTTAAATATTTTTTAACAAGTATTTTATCTGGCTCAAATAAATGAATTTTATTTTTGTTAAAGCCTAAACTTATAAAACCAAGCGCTGAAAGACCAATATTAGCACCAACATCAAGAAATGATCTTTTCTCATTTTTATTAAATAATAATTTCAGTGCATAATAATCTTTATCATGTGGCAGTAAAAACCTAAAAAAATTTAAGTTATTATAAATAAGAATTTGAAGTAACGGAATTTTTTCAATTTTTTTTATTAACTGATGCTTAAAAAATAAAAACATTAATCAAATAGTCTATATCTGACTAAACAATAAAGTGCAATTACTCCATCAAATGAGGTAATTTTTTTTCCATTTGAATAACTTCTGCCATTATAGGAAATTGGTAATTCAAAAATTTTAAGATTTTTTTTTGATAATTTTGTAGTCACCTCTGGACAAAAAGCAAAACCTTTTTCTTTTAAATTAATATTTTTAAAAATTTTAGTTTCAAAAACCTTATAACAAGTGTGTGCATCAGTTAACTTTTGTTTATTAATAAAATTTGAAAATTTAGTTAAAAAAATATTGCCCCAAATTCTTACAAGATGTGTAAAATTTTTAGTATTTTGAAATTTATTTTTATTTAAAACTCTTGATCCATATACTACTTTATATTTCTTTAATATCATTTTTTTGTAAATTTTAACAAGATCTTTTGGATTATATTCAAGATCAGCATCTTGGATTGCAACATATTCACCTTTAATAAATTTTTGAGCAGATTTAATTGCTGCTCCTTTTCCTAAGTTTTTCTTGTGGAAAATAATTTTATCTATTTTTTTTATTTTAGAAAATTCTTTTTTTAAGATATCACTACTTCCATCGTTTGATCCATCATCTACAACTATCATCTGAGTTTTAATTTTTTTTATTTTTATGACTTTATGAAGCAATAATCTCAAATATCTCTTTTCATTATAAACGGGTATTATAATTGTAAGCATTTTAAATAAGTTTGATTTATAAATTAAACTATATTCAATAAAAATTATTGTTTTAATTTCTTGTTAGAATTTAATTATATATTATATAATTTGGTCATTAATTAAATAATTATTTACTTTAACAAAAATTGATCAACATTTTCTTATTTTCATTTCTTTCCTCTATATACCTATTTTGTGCAGGTATTTTATTTTATTCAAAAAGAAATGAAGGTTATGGAGAAATTTATATCACTATTATATTTGGAGCTATTTCTTTATCTTCATTAGCAGTTTTCTTAAATTTTTTCACACCATTAAATGTAAAATTAAATTCATTTATATTTACATTAATTATAATCTTTGGATTTTTAATGATTTTTAGAAAAAAAATTTTAATCAAATTAATTTTTTGTAGTATTTTGATTTCATTAATTTCGACTTTAATTCTTTATTTTGATAATATTTATAGACCAGATGCTAATTTATATCACCTTCCATTTACAAGAATAATAAATGAATACAAATTAATTATTGGGATATCAAATATTCATTTTAGGTTTGGTCATATTTCTATAATTCAATATCTTAATGCAATATTTAATAATTACTTATTTAATGTTAATGGTATTATTATTCCAGCAGCTATAATTTTTTCTTCTATTGTCTTGTATTTTTGGAATGAAATAAAAAATAATTTAATTAATAATAAAATTTATTGTTATTTCATTTTTCTCTTACTTAGCTACATTCTATATGGCTATAACAGATATTCAGAATTTGGAAATGATACTATTGCTCATCTATTTTTTTTCTTTTTATCTTCATATTTTTTAAAAGAAGAATTTGATAATAAAATCGATGATAAAGAATTCTTTAAAGTATCTTTATTAAGCTTGTATTGTTTTATGTTAAAAACTTCATTGATATTGGCGCTATTATTTCCTTTTTATTTTTTTGTTAAAAATTTTAAAAAAAGTTTCTTATTTAATTACTCTAACATATTTATTTTTTTAATTGTGATTATGTGGTTCACAAAAAATATTTTTGTTTCAGGATGCTTAATTTATCCTATTCAAATAACATGTTTTGAAAATCTTGAATGGTTTACTAACAATATTAATGAAAATATTTCTGCAAAATATCAAAGTCTAGATAACGAGGCTTGGACAAAAGGCTGGCCTAATTATAAGGGCCCTATAATCACTCAAGAATTTTACGTTAAAAATTTCTTTTGGGTAAAAACATGGCTGTCTGTACATGGATTGTTTGTATTTAAAAAATTATCCATATTTATTATTGTTGTATTAGGTTTAAATTTTTTGTTAAACAAAATAGAAACTAGTGATAATTTAAAGAAAACTGAATTAGATAAAAGAATAATTGCCTTAATAGTTTTTTCAATATTATGTTCTTTAATTTGGTTTATCAGATATCCTGTTTTTAGATATGGGTCTTCATATCTAGCTGTTCTGATTATTTCTATATCTACATTTTGGGCAATAAAATTTGATATATTATTTAAGGATAATATAAAGTTTAAAAAACTTATTAATATATCTTTAATATTATTTTTTACACTTTTTGTTATGAAGCATGGTCTAAGAATTTATAAAAACTTTGATTATGAATTGGTACATAATCCATGGCCTAACTTTCCTAAAACTGAAGATACAAAAAATACTTCTAATATTAAAAGAATAGGAGAAAAATATAATTATTACCTGTTAAAGGAAAAAACAGATGGATGTGGATATTCCTTATCACCGTGTACGCCCTATCCAGTCAAAAACGTAAAATTTAAGAAAGTTTATGGATATACAGTTTTATATTTAAACAAATAGTATTTAGTAAGCTTTAAATTTTTTATATTTAAAGTACTCATTCACATAAAGAGTAATTGACAAAGAATAAATAATTAACATCCAGTTATTGAATAAGTTACCATTTGGAGAAAAGGGCCAAAATACAATGAGTGCTGTAACATTAATTACTATTTGGTAATCAGTTAATTTTTTTCCTTTTTTAAAAAATAAAAAAATAAGATGCTTTACAAAATTAATTAAAATATGGAAAAAACCCAAACTAAATATTATAGCTCCAATTATTCCTGTTTCAGATAATAGTTGTACATATGTATTATGAGGATGTGAAGAGCATCCAGTATACATATCTCCATTTTTCTTAATAATAATTTCGAAATAATCATATCTATTGCATAATTTTCTAAACATTTTTGGTCCTTGACCAATTAGTGGTTTTTCAAAAAACATATTTAATCCCGTTTTGTAATGAGCGGTATGTTGTGCAGTAAAAATAATTATATTTTTGGAGGAAAAATTAATTTCATTATTTTTGTCAAACATAATTCTTTTAGATAAATTTGAATTTAATAATAAAAATATAGAGGCAAGTAATATAATGGGTGTTAAAAATATTACTTTTTTTTTAAAATCTATATTCAATAAAGTAAGGCAAATAAACATAAATAATATCATAAAAAATAGTGAAGTTCTTTCACCTGAAAGTAATACAATTATTGATGTCATTAACGATAAAAAGAAAAATAAATAATTTTCAAAATTATTTTTTCTTTTCTTGATCAAATATAAGGCTAAAAATACGCCATATATTCTTACAAGATAAGAGCCTAATTTTGCTTCATCAGAAAATGGTAGAGTCAACCTTATATTGCTTACATCTAAAAGACCTTTTGAAACTAAATTATTGTAAGTATTAAAATAAGTTACAAAGCCATAAACCACCAATATTAAGAAAGTATATTTTATGAAGCTATAAAAAATTTCGATTATCCCATTTTGTTTTTCAAACAAATAGCTAATTAAAAATATAAATGCAATTATCCTAATCAATGGTAGGGAACTTTTTAAAGAAAAAAGTATATTTTCTGAGAGTAAAGAGCTTATTATTGATAAAAAATAAAATAATAAAAACAATAAAAAAAAAGAATTTTTAAAAAATATTGAGAAGTTATTTTTTATTAAAAAAATAAGAAAAAAAATAGACAAAATACTTATTATTAGATCAGCAAGAAATATAGAAATAGACATCAAAGGTATAACTGCAGCAACAATATATAACAATATCTTTTGATCTATTATTTTATCAACCATATTTTACAACTTATTAAATGCTTCTTTTATGTCACTCATATAATTGAGTATATATTTTTTTGAGGGTTTATTCTTTTCTTTATAATATTCTTCATACCATTTTATTATCGGAGTTTGAAATCCAATTTTTTTTTTATCTATTACTTCTTTTGGTAGGATGGAATTAAAAATTATTTTAATAAATTCTTTATTTTCATAAACAGAATAATTTTTCATGATATTTTTTAAACTATCAATCAATTCAATATCAACAAAAGGAGTTCTTAACTCAATTCCATGATACATGCTTGCCCAATCACTATCTCTTAATAATTGATTTCTCATATAAAACAATGAATCTAATAATGAAAGATGTATTTTTGAATTTTTAAAATTATATTCAAAATTTTCATTTAAGTACTCTTTATAAAATTCAGATAATGACAATTTATTATTATAATTTTTTTTTGTTTTTTCTTTCGAAAATAAAATACTTCTCTTTAAAAACCATAACTTTAAATTTGAATTAGAGTATTTAACAATAAATTTCCATCTTTTATCATTAGTAATAAAGCTTACTACTTTTAAAATTAAATTTATTAGTTCTTTAGCAAATGGAATTTTTTTAACAAAATTGAAAAAATTTAATAAAAAGGAAATTTTTTTATAATGATCATATCCAAAGAAAATTTCATCACCGCCTAAACCCGAAAAAACTACTTTAAGTTTCAAACTAGAAGCTGCTTTTGAGGCATACCAAGTGTTTATACCATCAACTGAAGGTTGATCCATAGACTTTAGAATTTCAGGTAAATCATTATAAAAATCATCTTTGGTTACTCTAAATATATGGTGATTTAAACCAAATTTTTCTGATACTTTCTTAGCTATATAAGTTTCATCATTTTCAGTATTTTCATAATCTTCAAATAATACCGTTATCGCTTTGAATTTTTTTTTCGTATTAAGTGAAATTAAAGCAGCTAATAATGAGGAGTCTATTCCGCCTGACAAAAATATACCTATCGGCACATCTGATACTAAATGTTTATTAACTGTTTTCATCAAAGCGCTTTTTATTCTATCTAGAGTATCTTTTGTTGTTAATTTTAAATCATTTTTATCTGCGCTTATCCAAATTTTTTCTGTTTGAAACCATTTTTGATCATTAATAATTTTATTTTCTCGAATGGTTATATAATGACCAGCTTTTAAAGATTTGATGGTCTTAAACCAAGTACGTGGCTCAATTACGTATCCAAAATTTTCAAATGAAAATTCTGAATAAATATCTTTGTCTGTATTAAATTTTTTAGTTGAAATTAATGTTTTAACCTGTGAAGCTAATATTAATCCATTCGAATTTAATCCAATATATAAAGGTTTAATGCCATATGGATCCCTTGCAGCAAATGCTTCTTTTTCGTAATTATCCCAAATTACAAACGCAAACATTCCTTTAAGTTTTTGAAGCATTTTGGGACCTTCTAAAGCAAACAATTCTAATATAACTTCCGTATCTGAGAATGTTTTAAGTTTAACACCTTTATCTAATAAATAATCTCTTAAAGCTTTATAATTATAAATCGATCCATTAAAAACTAAAAAGTATCTTGAGCATAAGGATCTCATTGGTTGATTTGATCTTTCATTAAGATCGAAAATTGCTAGACGTCTACTTCCAAGAAAAACAGTTTCATTGCTCCAAACTCCTTTAGCATCGGGTCCTCTTCTCTTTAAATGCTCCATCGCCTCTTTAAATTCATCATGACTCATACTTTGACCAAATGATGCTATGAAACCACACATATTAATTTAAAAATTGAGATAGTTTAAAATAATTTTTATAAAATAAAGTTATAAAACCACCTATCTTATTTTTTTTTATAATTTTTAAATCTTCAAAAGATTTATTAATTATATTTATAATTGACTTATTACTTCTTCCTCCAATTCTCATTTTAACGAGTGTTTTTTGAATATATTTTTTTTTTATGCTTTTTTGACAAAGCGTTCTAATCAAAAAATCATAGTCTGAAGATATTTTATATTTTGTATTATAATATCCAATAATTCTAAAAAGTTTTTTTTTTATAAAAACAGTTGGGTGTGGAGGCATCCAACCTTTATATAAGTTTTTTTCAGTAAATTTACCTGCTTTCCACTTTCTTATTAATTTGTATGGAAATTCTTTTGAAACATATTGTAAATCACCATATACAAAATCTACATTTGAATTTTTAAAAATTTTTGCCACATCTGTAATAACATTATTATAATTATAAAAATCATCTGAATGTAATATTCCGATTATTTTTCCTGACGATTGTTTAATACCTTTGTTGATTGCATGATATATTCCTTGATCTTTTGAGGAAAACAAGAGCTGATTTTTGTTTTTATATTTTTTTACTTTTTTCACAGTGCCATCTGTAGAACCTCCATCAATAATAATGTGTTCTTTATTTTTATAATTTTGACTTTGAAAACTTTCTAATGAATGTTTGATGTACTTAGAATTATTTAATACACAGGTAATTATAGATATTTTCATTTATTTAAATCAGTTTAACAAAGATTTATTTTTTGAAAGCATACAATCTTCTAAAAACAAGATATCCATATCTGTTCTTAAAAAACAGTCAATTGCTTGCGCTGGTGTATCTACAATAGGTTCGTTTTCATTAAAACTAGTATTTAATATTATACCATGACCAGTAATTTTTTTTAATTCTGAAATCAGTTTATAAAATAATGGGTTATTATCTTTATTCACAGTTTGCAATCTAGCGGTATTATCAACATGGCAAACCGACGGAAAAATTTTACACCATTCATCTTTAAATTTTACAATATGATTCATAAACTCAGATCTGATGTCGCATTCAAAATACTTGGTAACATCTTCTTCTAAAACAGAAGGTGCAAACGGCCTAAAACTCTCTCTTTTCTTAATTTTGGAATTAATTATATCTTTCATTTTCTTATTTGTTGGATTTGCTAGAATAGACCTATTTCCTAACGCTCTTGAGCCCCATTCGCTTCGTCCATGATACCAACCAACCACATTTCCATCCGAAATTACTTTAGCAGCAGTTTGTATTAATTGTTTATATTCCACAAATTTTTTATATTCTAAGTTTTTAGATTTTATATTTTCTAAAACTATTTTCTTATCATATGAAGGTCCCCAAAAAGCATGCTTCATCACAAACCTTTTTTTTTTATTTAAATAATTGTGCCAACAGTAATATGCGGCACCTAATGCAGTACCATCATCTGTAGAAGCAGGTTGGATAAAATGATTTTTAAAATTACTTTCTTTAAATATCCTACCATTTACTAAACCATTCATTGCACAGCCTCCAGCCATTACCAGGTTTTTTGTTGGCACTTTCTCTTGTAGTTTTAAAATTATACTCATTACAACCTTTTCAAAGGATAATTGTAAAGATTTTGCAATATCTTTGGAATCCTGAGAAAATTTTTCTACAGATTTATTTTGAAAAATATTTTCATTAAATTTTATGATATGATTTTTCTTATAGTCAACACTATTATAATTAAAGATGTTTTCTTGCCTTACTAAGTATTTATCATCAAATCCAATTAATTTATCAAAATAAGCTGAATATTTATCTTCACCATAAGCAGAAAGTCCCATAACTTTGTATTCTTCTCCAAATTTATCAAAACCAATTAAATTACAAACTGCTGAATAAAAATGTCCTAAACTTTTTGGTAAAAAAACTCTATCTAGTACTTTTATTTTATTATCTTTACAGTCTGCTAACATGACACTTACAGCATCACCTGAACCATCATAACTAAGAGCGGCGGTTCTATCTGTAAAGCCTGATAAATAATATGCACTTGCGATATGAGTTAAATGGTGTTCAATGGTTAATATTTTAAACCTTAAATTATTAATGTTTTCATTATTTTTTTTGCACAATTGATGAAGTTTTTCTTTTACAGATGTTCTATTGTAAATTTTATTTTTAATTTTTTTTATTAAGTTTAATTTTGAAAAGTCAAAAGAGTGCACAAATCTTTGAGTTAAGTTTGAAAGTGAGTTATTTGACACTGCAACAATATCGATATCAGAATATTTAATATCTGCTAAATTAATTAACCATTGAATAGAATTGTTTGGAAAAGACGAGTCATGTTTAATTCTATTGCCAAGTCTTTCTTCAGCTACTGCCCCTATTAAATTTCCATTTATAAGCAAACAAGCTGATGAGTCTGAATGATCTTTATTAATTCCAAGTATTATTGACATGTCTTAAATTCTTTTATTTTGTTTTAATATTTTCTTATAAATATGGTACATTTTGATACCAATAGATTCATCACTGAAATCTTTTATCATCCACTTTCTGCCCCTTAAGCCCATTATTTTTTTTCTTTTGGGTGATAATTGAATAGCTTTTTCAAGAGTATTAATGGTATTTTTAGTGTTTAAGTTAATACACCAACCACATTTATATTTATCAAGCTTTTTCCAAGGTGTATTAGTGGTAGTGATAACGGGTATACAATATGATAATGCCTCTGCAATAGCTAATCCAAAATTTTCAGAATGACTTAGTAAAATAAATAAATCTGAAGATTTATACAAATTTTCTTTATCTTTACCTGTCACAAAATCTTTAATAATTACTCTTTTAAGTTTTAATTGATTTATTTCTTTGAATATTTTATTTTTGTAATTATCCTGATCATATCCACAAATTACTAATTCCCAATCTAAATATTTATTTTGAATATTAGCCCATGCAGTAAGTAACTCATAAATACCTTTTTTAGGGTGCAGCCTACTAAGAAACAATAATCTTTTTCTCTTTTTATTTATAAATTTAACTTTGTTCAAATTAGGTATCTTTATAGCATTCGGAATTGTAATGATGTTTTTGTACCCAAGCTTATAAAAAGTTTTAGCTTCCAAATCTGAAGTTGCTCTTAAATAACTAGCCAGTTTAAGATGATACCTTTCAACTAAAAAATAAAAAAATTTTTTTTTAATATAGGATTGTTTCAATGCCCATTTCTCAAGCATGCCCCTTGGTGTAACAATATATGGGGTTTTTAAAAAAATAAAATTTATCAAATTAAATACTGATGTACTTGACCATAAACCTTGAATATCAATTATTTCTGGTTTTAGTTTGAAAATTTTCTTTAAATACTTTAAAGAAAATGGAAATTTATTTACAAAACCTGGTAGAAAAATATTTATTTTATCATCTAAATTGTAATTTAATTTCAAAAACTTTGATTTCCAAAAACCAAATAAGTAAACTTGGGTATTTTTAATTTTGCTTAAACGTTCTCTCAATAAAAAAGAAGATTCAGCATATCCACCTGCCTCATTAGATAAATTTGAACTTAATATCAATATTTTCATTTAATTAATTATTTAACTCTCTAATATTTATTTTCCTAAATGAAGAGAATAACAAACCAAGTGACATCCAGAAAATAAAGCTTATGAAAGAAACGGTATAAGTAACTGTACCTAGAAATAATTGAGTACTAATAAAAACTAATATTGGAACATAGAATATTTTATTTTTATCTCTAAATTTAAAAATTGCATAAATATTTAAAATTACAACTAATGCCCACTTAACTAAAACCAAACTTAGACCAACAACATTACCTAGTTCCATTATTATTCTTTTGTTGTCTATTTCACCTAAATAAAAAGATTGGTAATTTTTTAATAATATTACTATTTTTGTACCAGAACCAATACCGTATCCATAAAACGATGCTTTATCAACTGTTGGCACAATATAAAGGTCATTTATAATTCTGCAGTAAGTTGAGTATCTTGAACAAAATTCAGGAATTTTTACTTGTTCTTCATCATCAATCATCTTATTTAAAATTGGTATATCCGAAATTTTTTTTTCTTTAAAAGTTGATACTAATTCATATTCTTTTGTGTCATCTGAATGCATTCTTATTTTTGAATGTTCATATTGATCTTCAAAAGTTAAATTAGATGATAAATTAAATGAAATAAGAGAAACAAATAAAATTAATACTATCTTTATCATCTTCAATTTTTTTTCATAATTTGAAATAATAATAAAGAATGAACTATAGCTAATTGTAACAAAAACATAAAAATATACCGATCTTCCTTTTAATAAAATCATTGTTGAAATTAATAAAAAATTCATAAGACATAAATAAATTATATCTTTTGCATGAAATTCTTTTTTATCTAAAACATAGGAACAGAAAATATAAAATAAAAATATAAAATAAAAAGTATTTTGTGTTGTATAAGTAAAATAAGAGGACGGTCTCTCAGGACTTAATAAGTTACCATCAAATCCAGAATTAATAATTGAGCTTTCTGGAGATAAAGCTTGAAACAAAACTAATAAAAAATTTGGAATTATAAAAAATAAATTTAATTTAAAAAATTTTATTAAATCATTTTTGCTAAATAAGTGAACTATTATCAAAAATAATGGAAGGAAAATCCAGTATGATCTTAAACCTGCAATATAGTAAATAATACTATCTTTACTATAATCATAACCAAGAAATCCAAAAAGTGATAAAATTAATATAATTACTGTAAATAATTTAGCATAATTTGATTTAAAAATTAGATGATATTTTAAACCTATTAAATAAATAATAATTAAAAAAAAATCTTTAATAAAATAAATTTGGGTACTGAAATTAGGAAAAATCCATTTTCTAATTACTCCCTCAAAAATCATATAAAAGAAGAAAAATATTATTAATCGTTTTAGTGTTAATGATGGGTTATTTAATTTAACCATAAATTTAAATTAGATCTCTATTATTTTTTTTATTTCATTTTGATATCTTGACCAAGTAAAATTATTGGCTTTTAAAAATGCATTTTCTGCAATAGTTTGTCTATAATCTTCATTCTGATAAAGCTTATTCAAAATTTCAACTGATTTACTAATATCTCTTATTGGTGTTAAAAAACCATCTTGACCTTCATCAATTATATCGGAAGCGCCAGTATTATTTGTTGTAATGATTGGCAAACTACAAGAAAGAGCCTCCAGGATGACTTGACCAAAGCCATCAAATAATGATGGAAACACAAATAAATGATTGTTTTTCATTCTTTCAACTAATTTTTTATTTGGAATTTGTCCAAGGTAAATACATCTTGGATCTTTAAGAAACAAATTTAATTCTTCTGAAATTTCGCTCGGTTTTTCTGGGACAGATCCAGCAATTTCTAGCTTCCAAGGAAAATCAATTTTTTGTAAAATTTTAATTAAATATTGAATTCCTTTTGATAAGGTCAGTCTACCTGCAAAAATAATCTTTAACTCCTCATTTTCGTGCCGTTTATTTATTTTATTATTTTTTGGACAAGTAATTCCATAAGGAACGATTTTTATCTTAGACTTTATGTTTTTATTCAATAATTCAAGACTTCTAGCTGTAAAACTGGATGCTACAATAATTTGGTCAGATAATAAAATTTCTTCATTTTTATTTGCACATTTTTTAGATGAGGTGTTTAATATTTCAGTTGAACTTAAGTTCCACTTAGGTTGAAGATTTAACTCATCTTTAAGAATTTTTTTTGTAAGTAACCAATAAGGGGCAGTTAAATCGTAAATTGTTTTAATATTATTTTTTTTTGCAAATCTAAAACTATTCAGAGCGCAATCTTCGTACGTATAAATTGCATTTATATTGTTTTTATTCTTACTCATGTATTTTGACACAGCAAAATCTAAATCTCTAGATATTGAGTGGACAGATAGAATATTTTCATCATATAAATAAAATTTTTTTAAATTTAAAAAAATACAAATCCTTCTAAAAATTTCTTTTAAAAATCTTATTCTTATTTTTTTTAATTTAATTTTAAAACTAAATGGAAACGCTATTGTTGTCCAAAAAGAGTCTAATAAACCAAATTTTTCTAGAGATTTTACAGCTTCAGACGTATTTTGATTACCATGTGGTTGACTAATTACAATTTTCATTAATGTGGATTTTTTTTCAAATATTTAATAATTAATTTTGCTGTTTGAAACAAATTATTTTTTTTATAATGATTAAAGCCTTCATTGCTTATTTTTTGAAAACTAAGGTTGTAATTATTATCAAGTTCTGAAATAAAGTTTATTCCAGCTATAAATTCATTTGTTTTAAATATTTCTTCCTTACAAAAATTAGTTATTAATATTCCATGTGAAGCATATGCTGCAACAATTGATGATTTAGTCATTTGTCCAACTGGATAATATACTAATCCAACTTTTGAATTTTTAAGAAAATTTGAAATTTTTTTTTCAGATATAATCCCTGTTCGTTTTATAAATATATTTTTAAAATTTATTTTTTTTGAAATATTTATTTTTGGTCCAATATCAATTATTTCTTTAATAGACAATTTTTTTAATAATCTTTCATATTTAATTTTATTTAACAAAATATTCTTGTACAATAATTTTTTTTGAAATGTATTACCAAAAATTAATACTTTATTTTTTCTTGTTTTTAAAAGTTTATTTTTTTTTAATTCGCCAACAAGGGAAAAAACATTTGTATAAATTATCTTTTTTTTTTTATTATACAATGAGGAAAGAATTTGTTGATTATATTTTGATGTTACAAAGGAAGTATCGCTAAGTTTAAATAATTTTTTAGCTAAGTACTTTTGAAAAATTGAAGTCCAAAATGACATTCTATAAAATGGACCTTTGGCGTAAATCTCATGGAATATAGTTATCAATTTTCGACTTTTTTTATTTTGCTTCCATTTTTCAAGAGATTTTATCAAATTAAAACAAAGACCTCTCTTTGCGTATCCATAACCACTATAATGTAATATTATACTTTGAGAATTATTTTGATCCAATATGAATTCAAGACTCTTATTTTTCTTTCCAAATAAAATTTGATTATTATTTTTTTTGCCTAGATAATCAGGTACTAAAATTTGAGATTTTATCCCTTTGATTGACAAGTAATCACTTAATATTTTTGTGTAACTTCCTATCCCACCTATATTCGGTGGATAGGTTGGTGAAATTTGAATTATACTTTTCATAAAATATTTCTTTTTAAGTTATAAAGTTATATTGGAATTTTAAATAAATATTTATTTATTTGAGTTTCGTTGTTAATTTTGCATAAAAGCATTTATTTTATAAAATCAAGAATTTTAATTTTATTGGTCTCAAATTCTGCTGGTGTATTAATTGAAAATATTTCTACTATGGGATAGTGGATGATTTTTTTTCCATCTAAAATATATTCATTGTAAACTTGGCTTACATAGAACTCATTTTTTACTCTTATATTTTTTTTAATCATAGAATTTGCATAATATTCAAATTCAGCTGTTCTATTAAAATAATAGCATCCTGTATTTCCAAATGAACTTACAACTTCCTTTTCTTTTGTTCTAGATACAGTGCTCATGTCATCCAATAATTCAACATAAGAAAATCCAGGATTTTTTGTAGGAACTGTGACTAAAACTCCATCATTTTTTCTTCTATAAACAAATTCTAAAAAATTTTTTTGTGACCAATTCATTATTTGATCACAATCTTTAATAACAAGTGGTAGATTAACATCCATTTCCTTTGTACCTAGCAAAACTGTACATGCGGCCCCCTCAGTATCTTTTTTAATAGGAATAACTTTATATTTAATTTTCTTTTTCTTAAAAATTTCTTCAAAGTTATTTTCTTCTAAATGCTCTTCTCTAATTAAAAAATAAAAATTTGCCTTTTCAAAATTAACACTATCTATAACATGGGAAATAAATGGCTCAGAATCAATTTTTAATAAAGGTTTTGGGGTTGAAATACCTTTATCTAAAAATCTTTTCCCTTTGCCTGCCATTGGCACAACAACATTAATCACTTATATATCCCCATTTCTTAATAGCTTCATTATATTCAGTTAGTTCTGATTTATCTATTTTAGAATTTTTATTAAGTTCAAAAGCTTGCCTCATCGCTCTTGCTCCTGATATTGTACCACTAGGATGCCCGTGTAATGACCCTCCTAAGCTCATCATTACATCATTACCAAAATTTTTTACTGTTGTATCAACTAAACCAGGATGACTACCGCATGAAAAAGAAGGCACAGTTTTATTAAAACCTAATTTATGAGTTGAAGTTAAAATGGACATCCAATCAGATAAATCATCTTTTGTATCTGATAAGTAGCCGCCCCACATGCCAGCATGAATAAAATCAGCACCAGATATTCTTGCTAATTTCAAGAGTACTCCCCAAGATATTGAGTAAGGGTTGTTTTTATCTGTTAAAACTCTATCACCACTTTTTTGATAAAACATAGCAATATTAAAATCAAAACTTCTTAAATATTTATACATATTTAT
>MDSV01042707.1_pt1 | contig 20061 bp, 21 predicted proteins | sample 810851 | NCBI WGS metagenome assembly MDSV01 (sample SAMN05326640, study PRJNA326480) | marine metagenome | isolation source: seawater | place: Atlantic Ocean: North East | collected 2012 | reverse complement strand
CTGGTCGTGGTGCAGCTGGTCGTGGTGCAGCTGGTCGTGGTGCAGCTGGTCGTGGTGCAGCTGGTCGTGGTGCAGCTGGTCCTGGTAATCGTGCTGTGTTTGAGGGTGCTGCACTAGAGGTATTTTTATTTAATTTATTACCTTTAATAGAATCACTAGCAGTTTTTATTTTTTCTTTATTAGCTTCATTTTTATCAAACATTTGTATATAATATTTTAACTGTTCTTTTAATAATTCACGTTTCATCTTACATGAATCAAATGGATCTAGTACTTTTTTTTGTACACGGCTAATACCTTTTCTTAATTCTAATATAACTGGGATATGTATTGTTAATCCGCCTGCATTAATCTCTTCTCCTATACTACTTTCCTGTCCTAACCATTTAGCTTTTTTATCTTTTTCTCCTTTCTCAATAATTGGATCACGTTCAAAAACTTTTTCATCATTGCGATAAAGTAAGAATTCTCGCCGATTATTATCAATAACCAATTTTTTTGAAATCATTTTATTTAGTTTTGTGTAGTCATAGTTTTTATCATTAGTCTCGGCCTTAACAATTCTATAATTTATATTTTGTAATTTAATATTTTTGTTATCTTTAAACAACTTATCAAACATAAAATTAATATTTTCTTGTAGATTATTTTCTTTCTCCTCTTCCTCTTTTTCCTTTTTCTCTTTCTCCTGTTTTTTCTTTTCCTCTTCCTCTTTTTTTTTTTCCTCTTCCTCTTTTTTCTTTTCCTCTTCATCTTTTTCCTCTTTTTTCTTTTTTTTCTTTTTCTCTTCCTCTTTTTTCTTTTCATCATCAGTTAATTCACTTTTTTCTTCATCTGTTATATTTAATACAAATTCATAATCATTAGGACTATCTAAAGTGATTGGATCATCTGGATTTATTCCTTTAAGTTCCTTTAGTTTTCTTATATTGTCTTCTTCATTTGTTGTGAAATTAAAATCAGAAAATATTTTAATTTTATCACTTTTAATATTTTTAATTTTATTTTCAAGCATCTTAAGTGGTTCAAGTTTACCCTTATATATGTTTTTTTTGTCAAATATGTGAAATACTAAATTATGTTCATTTGCTGTTGATCTAGCTTTTTCTTCTAATACTTTTCTACGTCGGTCTCTATCACTAGACAATCCTAATAAAGCATCGCGCGCGCCGGCGGCTGGATCGGGCGAGCGATTCTGGTTTTCAGAATTATATTTATCTCTTGTATTAGAGTTAGCATCTGAAATCATTATTATATTATACTTAGATTAAAGATTCTTTATAAAACGAGTTGAATGCCATTTGTCTTTGTTTATCTATACCTTTTTTTTTAGCTTCATTTAATACATTTATAGCATATTCTATTTCATCTTCAGTTATTTCACCATCATTATTTAAATCTATTTTATTATACAAGTTTTTCCATTTTTTAGGCAATATACAATGTTTACTATCCTCATTCAATATATGATCTGCCAAAATAGTAAATGCAGCTGTTAACATTATAGATATATATATATCTCTAGAACCTAACCATGACATTGCAAATATTAATAATTGTCTACCCAATGCATTTTTAATATATCCTTCCTGATTTTTACTAAAATTGATTGTTATATGCTTTGAACCGATATTTAATAAGATCATCACTATACCAGCAAATAATTTACTATTGTTTAATATTGATATATTTTTATTTAAAACACTCATTAAACTAGGCTTTTTCATTATTATATTTATTAAATATAATAATATTTATAATTTTTTATATGGCTCAGGTTCTCCATTATTTCTTTTAGACGCACAACGAGATTTTTGCGGTCTTAACATATCTTCAAACTTTAATCTATCATTACCTATCACCTTTAAATTTGGTGTAAACAATTCCTTACTTTTTTTCATCGCTAAACCTTCATTGGTTGTTTGAATAGATGATATTAAAATTATTACGGCAATTAACCCCAATATTGTATGATTTACTGTAAAATAAACTACCATCCCCAATATAAACATTTTCCCTAAAATACTATTGTATACATTATTTAAGGGAATTGGCTCAAAAAGCATTACAGAAACCAATAACATAAGTAAAACTAAATTAGTATTAATTTTCATTATATATATTTAACAATATATTTAATAAAATTAAATATCCATTCTTAATAAGAATGTCTCTCTCCGATTGGGCCTCACCTATAGATTTTACACCCTCTACAAATAATATTAAAAGAAATAAAACCATTAAAAATATACCTACACGAAAGATTGACAAAGAGAAAATTACTAAATTACTTAATAATACTAACAAAAAATACGATGATGATTCAGATTCTGAATCTGACATGGCGGATTTTACACCACCGCCTAAACCAGTTTTATCTAAAGAATCAAGTATGGAATCTCCTATTAGTGAATATGATGCTACACCACCACCACCACCATCTATGCAATCTATTCCCGTTTATACAGAAAATATTAAACAACAAATTCCTCATCCTTTTACACCTTATAACGACAATGAAGAACATCTTGTTAAAAAATTAAATTATATGATTAAATTACTTGAAGAACAAAAAGATGAAAAAACCGAAACTATTACTGAGGAAGTAATATTATACTGTTTCTTAGGTATTTTTGTTATTTTTGTTGTTGACTCATTTGTCAAGGTAGGTAGGGCTAAATACGTACGTTAATTATTCGGTTCTAATTATCATATCACCTAATGTATTTACTTTATTTAATTTATCTATAGTTTTTTCAACGTTACTTTTCTCAGTACCATCAAATAAATAATCTGTATTAGGAGATTTTTCATTTTTTTTTATTTCTTTATATATCTGATTTACTTTACTACACACACCTTCAATTAAATCCTTATTTCTAAATAATGTTATGTTAATATTAATATTTTCACAACATATTGTTACAGCATAATATAGTATATATATTCTTCTTTTTTTAACAGCTGGTGTATACTTTATACTATAAAGTGTTATAAGTGATCTTATAATTCTTTGTATTGTTTCATGATCATTCATAGTTTTATGTATTAAAATATCCCATATAATCCAGACTATATCATTTTGATATTTATTTTCTACTTCAGCAAATGTTCTAAAACTTCCCACACACTTTTCTTTTTTTTTTATACACATTGTTTCAAATCCCATTATCCATTCTATCCAATAGCAAGCTTGAACATTATTACCTATATCTATGTTATAAGACAATTCATTTAATGGTATAAATAATTCTTTTGGATCACCTTCTTCAAATATATTATTTATAAACATTACATTTGGTGCTCTTAATTTATCTGAAAAAGATGTCATATCATAATCCTCTTGTTTGACTTTAATCTTTTCAAAACTATGTTTTTTATTAGATAAACATAAAATACATATTATTTCACAAAATAATCTTCTAATTTTAGGATTATTTCTCATATTTAATTCATTACCTACATATCCACCTTTCATTATTTCTTTAAAATTCTGAAACCGCATATCTATATATATAGGTAATTTAGGATTACCTGTATGTATATGTTTACTTGTATACAGTAATATTATCTCCCATAATTCCATTAATTGACCACCACATATCAATTCCGCACACCAATGACAAGCATTTTCTATTTTACCTTTTATTAAATCTTCCATTAACTCCTTCTTAACTTCAGATTTTTTATATCCTGAAAATGATTCCTCCTTAAACTCTGATATTAGTCTAACATCATTTATATCTGATGGATCCATTATATCTTATTTATACTTAAAATTGAATAATTTGTTTTATAACGCATAATTATAAAACAAAATGGATCGCAAAACGTTTACCGGCTCAGATCTTAATAGGATGAATGGTTCTTACCCTTGGAATAACTCTATTAAAAATACTGATACTATTAAAGATAGTACTAACGAGTTTAAATTAGTTGCTACAGGTGATTGCAATATTCATAATGGTAGACAGTATGTGGCCTTTCCTAAGGATCATGTTATTACACAACGTGATATTGAAAAATATAATTTATGGCCCTAGATATTATAATTTCTTACACCTATTACCTTATACGTAATATGTGCTGTTAACGCAAATAGTATCCCACCCCATAATCCATCCAACAGCATCATTACTAAATCCCACTTTTTAAATATAGCATAATTAGTTAATTCATATATACCATAAACTAAGATACCTAAAACAAATGCATCCTCAACCTTTTTTCTTGGTTTAATTATAAAGTAATACAACCCAAAAGACATAAGTATGTAAATTGCTACAAGAGGTAAATATTTAATTTCCATTTCATGTTGTTGTATATTTTTAATCATCTTAGAAATATAACCTTTTACGGTAGATAAATAAATAAAATCAAGAAATAAGATAATAATTATTACATATAAATACTCCATTTATATATAATAAGTATTTTTTTTAGAACCTTAGAATACTATCGCTTCTGTAGTAATATAACTGTTGATAACCATTTCTAAAATTCCATTTTGTATTAGATCCCTCAAATGTCCAATCCTGATCTTTATTTATTAAATGTTTCCATTCAAAACTAGACATACGGTGATAACTTTCACCATCAAAACCTAATTCTTTTCCATTACATGTTATAACCGAACAAAAGTGTCCAGCACCTATATCTCTCATTAATACTGAATCTAAAACATATCTAGGTTTCGGTTTTTGAGGTGGTCTGAACTTGTAGTCAAGTTCAAATTCTAATAATTTTTTATTTATTTTCCCACTAGATCCTGAGTGTTTTCCCTCTTGAATTTCAGATTTTTTAACATCTTTATTTCTTTTAGAATCTTTATCATATATTGTAACAATTATTACATCAGGTATCCAAGGTGCTGAATGATATTTAATATTGTCATAATCTTCTTGACTCCTACACACAGGAATATGAATAGATGTTGGAGCAGGAGCATCATAATCATTCATTAGATATTCTACCAAAGCTGCATAATATGATGTAGGATTACCTGAATCACCTACCTTAACAGCATAAGAATTTTGCTTTTTTGGTATAGCATCAAATACTCTTTTAATTATAAAATTAGTATCCATAAAGTATGCCATTTTATTACCGGATAAAGAGGCCTCTATGCATAAATTTAAAATAAAAAGTATTTTATGTAATCTTGGTGTCATTTTCTTTTGAATTGATTTATCTGGTGTTTTTGTTACACCTGTAATCATTGCTTCACGTAAATATTTTGAGAATTTACGACCTTTATCACTTACATAATTAATCATAAAACCACTGTTAAACCAACAATTAGATTGCCATTGAATAGGTGCAATTACTTTAGAGCAATTAATATTCTTATTATCATGCAAGTTAGCTAATAATTGATCCACTGCCTGTTTAGAATTATATTTTACCACTTTACCATTTTTTAATGTTATTTTAGGATCATTATATAGTTTTTGCATTTGTTCTTCAGCTAGATCATAGGCTATATCACTTCCAGGAGTATCACCTCTTTCTCCAGGTGATAATTTAGCTATTATAGGAGTAGCATAATTAGACATAATGCTATATCTTCCTACAGTTATAGAAGGTTTTAATAATAATTTATTAACTTCAGGACTAAAAGATTTGATTATTGTTTTACGATCCTTTGGTGTTTCTTTTATAGCTTTTGATATAGAAGAAGATAATTTAATATCATCTTGAGGAGTGGCACTTTTAATTACTATTAATTTAGGTGAAGGGTCTTTAGCTTTTACTTTTACTTTTGCTTTAAGGGTTTTAGGTTTTTTTTCTGGAGTTTTTTCTTTATTCTTTCTACTTTTAAATACTCTTTTTACATTATTTTTTTTATGCCAGTCACCCTGTTCAGTTTTATAACAACAATCACTTAAATTATCATAATAGGGTTTATCATCTGGACAAAATCCCTCATCATCTATTTGTGGATTTCTTTTATTACAGTATTTTCCTTTATCTGTTTTTGGCGGTGAAGGCATTTTTGCTAGTGGAGTGGCAGTTACAGTTCTTTCTGGAGAAGGGGAAGGTTTTTTTGGCAATGATTCCTTAACTATAAGTTTTTTTGTTTTAGCCGCTGGTTTTTTTGGACTTTTTTTTGGAGTCTTTTTTGGTGTAGGTTGCTTTTCACATAAACATTTATCTTTATTTAAGATAAATTTATCTGTACAGTTAGGCTCCATATATATATAATATATATAATTATATATATGGATGACATTCAGATAGGAGAAGATATATTACCTTCAAGTGGTAAATCTAAATACTATTATTTTAAAATTGTAATGGTTATTATTATTTTTGCTATTCTCGGGTTTAACATATTTACTAATTTAGGATACTTAACAGATGAAGCAGCCAAACTTGTTAAACCGGTTACTGCATTTTTTGCTGGATTAACAGCTAAAACCACTAAAAAAGTAATTAAAACCTCTACTGAAGGTACAAAAGAAATAGCAGATACAGTAGATGAAACAGTTGACGCATTAGATTCAGAAATTAAAATATCTGATACTAAATTGCCTATAAAAAACTTAAGCAAATCTTTAAAAGATATTAATAAACCTATAGACGTTGATTATCCAGAACCGGATCAAAGCAACAGTTATGTACAACAAGGAACAACAGGTAAGAAGGGATACTGTTATGTAGGTAATTGGAACGGATATAGAAGTTGTGTAAAGGTGAATGATCCAAATAGATGTTTGTCTGGTGAAATGTTTGATTCAGATGTTATATGTAGAAATCCAGAATTAAGAGAATAAATATTAAGACATTAATTTATTAATATTTATTAATGATAAATTTGGTTACATATAAAAGCAAACTCATATATTCAAGGACATTAGCTTATACCATTACATCACCTATTGATACTGTAAGACAAAATATGTTAGTTCAAGCAAACATTACACAATCTAAATTTATTAATGGATTTGTATATGCATCAGGTATGACTGTAACATTAAGTAATATATGTTATTCAATGATAGATACACCAGGTATTAATATTATTAAGTCATTAATTATTGGATTATTTTTTATGAATCTAATATCAACACCATTAATTTATAATTACAAACGTGTATTAACTGGATTACCAATTGATATAAGTAATTTAGGTAAAAATAAAAAATTATTTATGTTATCATTATTAGATGATGTAGGAGAAGAGATTTTAAAATATTTATTATCAACAAAAATTCCTAATGGACATTTTAGAAATAAATTTATTGATTCATTATTGATTATATTGTTAACATATCCTACAGATATAATAAAAAATAGAATAACATATGACACACCTCTTATAATATCTAAATGGGATCCATTTATAAAAATAACACATAAATTTCTTCAAACATTATTATTCTTTAAAATACTTAATACAGTTTAATCACAATCTGAATCTACCATATCTTTTACCAATTCATCAAATGAAACCTTAGGTTCCCATTCTAATATATTTTTAGCTTTCGTAGGATCTCCTAATAACTCTTCCACTTCAGCTGGTCTAAAATACTTTTCTGATATAAATATTAGTTCTTTTCCTGTATTATTATCATAACCTATCTCATTTATACCTTCACCTTTCCATTTAATATCAAATCCCTTTAATTTAAATGCTTTTTCTACAAATTCTCTAACAGAATGATATTCACCAGTAGCTAATACAAAATCCTCTGGTTTATCGTGTTGTAACATTTTCCACATACCTTCTACATAATCTATTGCATGTCCCCAATCTCTTTTAGCATTTATATTTCCTAGTACAAGTTTATCCCTTTCTCCTTTTAATATCATATTTAATCCACGTGTTATTTTTCTTGTTATAAATGTAGGACCTCTTCTTGGTGATTCATGATTAAATAATATACCATTACATGCAAACATACCATATGATTCTCTATAATTTTTTACAATCCAATATGAATATAATTTGGCTACTCCATATGGAGATCTTGGATAGAATGGTGTGGTTTCTTTTTGTGGAACTTCTTGAACCTTTCCAAATAATTCTGATGTAGAAGCCTGATAAAATCTTGTTTTATCCATTAAACCACTTGAACGAATGGATTCCAATATTCTAAGTGTTCCAACAGCATCTATATCTCCTGTATATTCAGGCATCTCAAATGAAACCTTTACATGACTCATAGCTGCTAGATTATAAACCTCCAACCTATTAAGATCTGAATATGTTTGCTTTATTTCATAAAATATATGTAGTAAACACATACCATCAGATAAATCGCCATACTTTAATATCAAATTTTTATTATCATATAAATGATTTATACGATTAGTATTAATATCTGATGAACGACGGATGATACCCCAGACTTTATAATTTTTATTTAATAACAACTCAGCTAAATATGAACCATCCTGTCCTGTAATTCCCGTAATTAATGCTATATTCATATAATTATTTAAATAATTAATATTTAAATAATTTAACCTATTATAGTTTCAATCTCACCTCCCACACATTCAGTTGCACTTATTCTGAATAGAACATCCTCTTTAAAGGTATATTTATTTTTTTCAGAATCTGTTTCTGTAAGATAAACATTATCTCTATTAGCTATAAAATATACATTATTATTATACTCCCCAATATATCCTATCAATGCTTCCGATTCTGTAGATGAACCTGGTGTAATGCTAAATGTAGATGGTGTTAGTTTAACACTAATACTATCTTCTGGTTTATTATAAGCCATTCTATATATTATATCCTCTAGTTTTGTAAAAGTGGTATTAGCAGTATAATATGTTAATCCAAATATAGAACTTAATCCATTTTCTTTCCATTGATTAGCTTCAGATAAATAGTTATCTGCTGTAGCTTTATTATCTATAGCACCTATTTTATTTATAAACAATGTTGGTATTTCTGGTTCTGGTTCTGGTTCAGGCTCTGGTTCTGGTGGTTCCGGTTCCGGTTCTGGTTCTGGTTCTGGTGGTTCTGGTTCCGGTTCTGGTTCTGGTTCTGGTGGTTCTGGTTCCGGTTCTGGTTCTGGTTCCGGTTCTGGTTCTGGTGGTTCTGGTTCTGGTGGTTCTGGTTCCGGTTCTGGTTCTGGTTCTGGTGGTAGTAAAATATTTGTAATATCAATAGATTCTACTGTTAAAACCTTAAATGGTGTAGGGAAAGTTATACCACTAGCTGTATTATAATATTCATATCTATTATCTGATCCAGAAGTATATTGTGTTCTTGTTATTAATCCATTTACAGGAATTTTTAAAAATTCTGAGTCTATAACAGGTATTTTCCATTCACCAGGAACTCCACTTGCACCAGCACTAGTTGGCCCAGGGGTTAATGCGCTGTAAGCTCTTCTTGGGGTATAAACTTTATTAAGTCGTGAAAATCTTTGAGCTTTAGTAAGTTTACTAGAATTATTAGAATGTTTTAATACTTCATATTTTCTTCTAGCATCTAATTCTGCAGTAGAGTATACTAATGATGTTGTTCTTGACGATGTAGCCCTATGCCAATTTTGCATAGGAAAATTAACATTTGCAGGTCTTATATATTGTCCTAATATATTATCCATATATATATTTATAATATATTATGATGATTATGATGAGGATGTATTAAAGTAATATCTGTAAGACATATAAGGTGGTTTTCCACTTCCTATACTACGTCCTACCTTAGTAGTATTAGGCCCTGAATTAATAATTTCACTAATAGCTCCAGGTCCTAATGCTTTATTATGATATCTAAGATTTGATATCATTCCATTAAACCCTCCATCTAGAGCAACATTTACGTCTCCATAATTTTGTCTTGGAACACCTGACAAAAAATGTCTTTCTAATAATACACCATTAATATAAATATCTAATACAGTACCTTTTACTCTAATAATAACATTCAACCATTTATTTAATGGAATATTATCTATATCTACATTTTCTACAATCTCATCAAATGTATTCATTGACACGCGTAATGAATTACTATCTGTTTTTAAATATAATCCTGGTGATGAATTAGGAAAAACTTGTCCATCTGAAATATCGGTGGGCGCTGCGAAATAATTTGATATTATATTATCAGATATATCGGCATTACCTTTACTAAATATATGTTTATAAACATTTGATATTGAACTAATATTACTATAATTTGAATCATTTATATAAAGCCAAACTGACCATGTAAATTCTAAACCATCTTTTTCATCTTTTGATTTTAAAATAGTTATACTATTTTTTTTGGAAGGATCCTGAGGTATTTTTGTTTCTTGTGTTCCAGGTATCATACCTTTAATTAAATATGGCGATTCAGAAGTAGACCCCGAAAAGAAATATAAAAGAATATTAGTACCAATTCTAATACATACAACAATGATCATAATTAATAAAATCATTAAAGCAAATTTAGATATAAAACCCAATGAAGATTTATTGTCTGAAACTGACTTAGTTATTTCACCTAAGCGTTCGCCTAATGGTTCAGCTACATTAGGTATTGCCGGTAGTGGTAACTTTGGTGCGGATAATGGTGCTGTTAAACTCATATTTTATATAACAATATAAAATATAATTATTTAAAATTTAAATGATGAAGTAACATCGGAACCCTTTAAAATATCTAATTTTACAGATCTATCACCAAATAAGTTTCCTAAAATAGTTCCTCCAGGCCCTTTTCTATATATGTTCCAAACTTCTGAAGGTGATAATGATGAGGTATAATATTTAAATCCATTTGTATAACCTGAAAATCCTACACCATCTTCACCATCTACACCAGTGGTACTAGGGCTTAAAACTATTTCTGATGTAGAGTGGTTTATTGAAGAAGGAGAAGCAGTTTTAACTAATTTACCATTAATGTAAATATCCAAAGCATTGGAACTTATAGATATAACTATACAAACCCATGTTTGTAATGGAATATCGGATACTTTTGTCTCCGTTCCGCCATGATTAACAATTAATTCTGGCAAAGTATCGCCTAATGAAACTATTAATCCATCATCGCCTGCATTAAAAATAACTTTTTTATTACCATTATATGTTGACCAATCAGATACATGTATCCAAATAGCATAAGCAGCTGAATATTCATCGCCTGTACTAATTTTATTTACAACAGTTTTTTGTTTACTAGCGTCTCTAAATCCGGATATTTTTTTACTTTTATCAAAAAACCAACTTACAGATATAATAAGTAACATTATAAATAAAACCATAACTATAATAGCAAAAGTGTTCATAATATATATATTAAAGATTATATTATTGGAGGATCACTATTTTTAGATAAATTATATATTCCTTTAATTCTCTCCGCATCTAATATTTTAGGATAGTAAACCACATTTGCTATACTGCCAGAAACACCTTGATCTTTACCTAAAGATATAATATTATAATCATTATTTAAAACTATATTAGTAGATGATACTAATAATCCATTAATAAAAATGTCTACGACACCTCCTATATAATTAATAAAAATATGATTCCATTTTTGAAGTGATATATTTCTTTCTTTATGTAAAAATTCTTCTTGACCTAATATATTTACTCCTAAAATTTCTATAGTATTATTATAATAACTTTGTGAGTTTATACCACTATAATTAATTTTAATTTTATTACCATAATTAAAAAGTTCTGTATAATCATTATTATTATTAAGGTTATTTGAGGTAGAATTTATATTTAACCATAAGGACAATGAGTAATTAGATAGTATATTCTTCTTATTATCATAATTTCCAGATACATCACTTTCTAATAATTTATTATAACTAATATCCCAATCATAATAGTTATCAGATAAATCTTTCGCGACGGCATTCATATCACGTATTTCTAAATCTGTAGTATATTCACCTAAACCATCATTATTAATTTTAGCCAAAGATATATCCCAATAGGCTTTTGTATATTCTTCATAAAAGTATTCGCTCTTTTCTTTTGCTTCTAGTGTTTCATCACTGTATCTTATATTTTTTTTATACTTATTTTTAAAAGGATTCCAAGAAGAAGTTTTATATTTTCCTAAATTACGTGTACTACCTAGTTCATAATAAGAATCTAAATATTTAGGTTTATTTAATAATAGAACAGCATTTCTTAAATTATATTTTCTTAATATTGTAGGGTATAAAAAGTATAATACAATTAAAATTGCCTCAATAATTAATAAAAGATACGTTTCACTAGGAGCGATTTTTAGTTCTTTTTTAATAAATTTAACAAAATCTATAAACATACATGGTATGTAAATGATTATGGTATAAATAAAATTTGCTACATCATATTTTTCTAAACCATTTACAAATGTACCAGTATTAACAAGAACAATTGCTAATACCACAAAACACATTAAAGCTATAATAGTATATTTACCAGCTTGTTTTGCTAATGAACCAAATTTCTTAATTTTTGTAAATGATCCTAACCAATTTAAAGTATAATAAATAATGAAAGCTACTCCAAGTATAGATAATAACCAAAATAAAATTTTAAAATATTTTTGATTAATATTAGATTTTCCATCGGGAAACATAGTTAAAAATATTACAACCATTAATCCAATTCCCCAAATTACTGTAGATGTTAAACTTTTATTTAATCCATTTAAGACATTATCATCTTGATCTACATTTTTAAACATAAATGCAGAAATAATGTAGAATGTTAATGCAATACTTTTAACTAATCTATTTTGAAGTTTGATATTAGAGATATATAATAAAATTGTTATTAATGATAAAAATACAAAAAATACTGTACCAATAAGATAAAATGAACCAGATAATTTAAATAAATATATTACTATACAAAATATTATAAACATAAAAAGATAAAATAGTGTTCCCATTATAATATCTTAATATTAATAATATTAATAAAAATAATATATTTATAAAGTTTCTAATGTAGTTTTTTTACCGTGACAGTTTCTACATAATGCTACTAAATTAGTTACATGATTAGATCCTCCATGTTCTAATCTAATTTTATGATCCACTTCAAACCATGCATCTAATTGTGTATCACAATGACCACAACGCCAATTTTGTTGTGCTGCTATATATTTTTTTTTAGTTCCACTAACACTTCTACCATTTGTTGTATTAGCTGTACCAGAATTTAGCATTCTTTTTTCTTGAGGAGATAGATTTGTACCTGAAATTTCATCGCTTTTATTAGTGGCATAATTTAAAACAGGAGTCAGTAAATCTGCAGAATCTTTATTAATAGGTAGATGTCTAATCATACCATTCATATGTGAAACAGTACTATATGATTGATTAGGATGTTTTTTTGTAAATAAATGTAAAGATAAAGCAAAAAAAAGTATAGTTATAATTTTAAAATGCTTTTTATATTCCTTAACTTTTTTTGAATATTTTCCATCATTATACACATCCCATATAAGAAACCCAATTGAACCAAATAAAACTATATCCCTTTTCATTTATATATTTAATATATTTAAATATATGAATTATTTCTCTCTTCAAACCCATCACCTTCTATAGGACCATTTATTACTGCATCTAATATTATAGCATTTTTACGCGCATGAAATTCACATAAATATTTTAAATATTTATATTCTATACCAAATTTATGTTTCATAAAATCTTCAATATTTATTATTGTAATTTTTTTATTCAATGATTTGTATTTCCTTGGTTCATTTAAAAGAAGATCTGAATTCTTATCAATAATTTTGCCATTGTAACAGAATCTAATAGTCTTCATCATATGAAGTATAGTATTATGTAAATATTAAATTTTAAATTATATTTCAATTTTATTAACATCTATTGAAATCATCCTCATATCTAATAATATCATCTTCTTCTAAATACTCACCAATTTGTGTTTCTATAACAACTAATATTTCTTCACCTATATTTTCTAATCTATGTAATGTTTCTTTTGGTATATAAATGCTTTGATTTTTTTCTAATTTATGTTCATCTTTACCTATTTGTATATTAGCTTTACCCTGAACTATAACCCAATGTTCACTTCTATGATTATGACTTTGTAATGACAATCTTTTATCCGGATTAACATAAATCATTTTGATTTTAAAATTATTTTTTTCTTCTGCAACAGTTAACCAATATCCCCATGGTCTTTCTCCTTTTTCCATATTTATAATAATAATTGAACATATTTAAATTATTATTAATATTAATAAATAATGTCTTACAAGTTAGTGATTGTAGAATCACCCGCAAAGTGTCAAAAAATAGAAAGTTATCTAGGATCAGGATATAAGTGTGTTGCAAGTTATGGTCATATTCAAGGTTTATCAACAGAACTAGGAATTAAATGTATAGATGTTAATAATAATTTTACTCCCACATTCTCTGTTTTAAAGGATAAAGCTAAACATATTTCTAAACTTAAAACCGATATCTCTAAAGCTTCTGAAGTAATATTGGCAACAGACGATGATAGAGAAGGTGAAGCTATAGCTTGGCACATTTGTAAAGTATTTAAATTACCATTAACGTCAAAAAGAATGATTTTCCATGAAATAACAAAAACTGCTTTACAGAATGCTATTCAAAATTGTGGAACGCTTAATCAGGATTTAGTTAACGCACAACAAGCTAGACAAATATTGGATTTATTGGTTGGTTACAAAATAAGTCCTTTGTTATGGGAAAAAATATCACGAAACTCTAAAATTGGATTAAGTGCTGGACGATGTCAAAGTCCCGCTTTAAGATTGGTTTATGATAATGAGAAAGATATAGAAAAATCACCAGGGAAAAAAGTATATAATACAACTGGTTATTTTACTAAAATGAATATACCTTTTACACTAAATTATAATCATGCTGTTGAAAATGAAATGGAAACATTTCTAGAAGATAGTGTTAATCATGATCATATATTTAATTGTACAAAACCAAAACAGGTTACAAAAAATCCACCAACGCCATTCACTACAAGTGCTTTACAACAGGCTTGTAGTAATTTAGGTATATCTCCAAAAGATACGATGAGGATTTGTCAAAAATTGTATGAAGGTGGTTATATTACTTATATGAGAACTGACAGCAAAACATATTCACAAGAATTTATTGATAAAATGAAAGAATATATTAATTCAAATTATGGAGAAAATTATTTAAATAAGAATGTAGATAAATTGAGTGAAAGGTCTGAGGATAAACCAAAAAAGAAATCTAAAAAGTCTAAAAAAGAAGAAGAGAATAAAGTAGAAGCACAAGAGGCACATGAAGCTATTCGTCCAACAAATATACAAGTAAATGAGTTACCAGAAAATATGGAACCTAGAGATAAAAAGGTATATGGTCTCATATGGAAAAATACGGTGGAAAGTTGTATGGAACCTGCTAAATATAATTCTATAACAGCAAGTATTACAGCACCTGATGATAAATTATATAAAAATTCAGAAGAATCTGTTGTATTTCCTGGATGGAAGGTGGTTGGTGGTTATGATAAAGAAAATTCTATTTATAATTATTTGCTAACGATTAAAAATGATTCCCTAGTTAATTATAAAAAAATTACATCAAAAGTTACATTAAAGGAACTTAAATCTCATTATACAGAAGCTAAACTTATTCAGTTACTTGAAGAAAAAGGTATAGGTAGACCGTCTACATTTGCTGCACTGTTAGATAAAATTCAAGAAAGAGGATATGTTAAAAAACAGGACGTGAAAGGTAAAAAAATAAAATGTACTGATTTTGAATTAATAGATGATACTATTGAAGAAAAATCCGAGGAAAAAGAATTCGGAAATGAAAAGAAAAAGCTCGTAATTCAACCAACAGGGACTCTTGTTATTGAATTTCTAATCCAACATTTTGAAAAATTATTCAACTATGATTATACCAAAAATATGGAAAATGAATTAGATATTATTGCAAAAGGTAATAAAATTTGGCATGAATTGTGTAAAGAATGTTATGATGAGATGCTTGTTTTAGCATCTAGTTTATCTACCAGAGAAAAGCTATCAATTAAAATAGATGAATATCATTCATATATAATTAGTAAGAATGGACCTGTTGTTAAATATGAAAAAGATGATGTTGTTAGATTTAAAAATGTAAAAGAAAACATTAATATTGACGACTTAAAAAATGGCACTATAGGATTGACCGATATACTAGAAGAAGTTAAAGAGGATAATATAATTGGTTCATATAAGAATGAACAAGTTATACTTAAAAAAGGTAAATTTGGATATTATATCGTATGTGGCGAAGAAAAGAGGTCATTAAATAATCTTACTAATCCAGACGAATTTACTATAGAACAAGCAATTGTGATTTTAGAAAAAGAAAAAACACATATAAGAACAATAGATGAAAATACCTGTATTAGGAATGGTAATTATGGTCCATATATATTTTATAAAACTCCTACTATGAATAAACCTAAATTTGTTAATTTAAAGGGATTTAAAGAAGATTATTTAACATGCGATATTAAATTATTGATTGATTGGAGAAATAAACCACAAAACACTCGCCCTAAACGTTATCCGTAACTTAAATACATAATTATATAATAAATTAATTATTGTTTGGTTAAAAATTATTGAATTAACGGACTATTATCATTATATATTAAATATGTAGCCATTGTGCATATGCTGCAACCAGACCAATGCCACATACTATGATAATATACATAGTTATTCCAATTATATTCTTTAACTGCCTCACGAGCATACCACCAATTATATAATGGATATAATACTAATACCGGATATAAAATATGTATGTTTTTTCCTGATAAAAATATCATCAATAATAAAAAACTACTTGCATGCCATTTATCCACACCATGTGACCAGTGCTTTTCACCACTCCAATACCAATCTGAGGCTAAAGCTATTACTGATTGTGATGGAAATAAAATTTTAAGGATTGTTTGTGTTGACCCCACTGTTGTTATAGCTAATCCCGGCATAATAAACGCAAAACATGATATACCTATAGATGTTGAACGTTGTTTCCAAGGTAATGTTGTATGACAAAAATTAGTTGTCATTAATGTTAATTGATTAGATACTAAATTATACATATAATATAATTAATAATATATTATATTTATATAGTCTATCATGAAAGTAAATATTAAATATGTAATAATATTTTTCATAGTTGTTTATGTAATTATAGGAATTAAAAATTCTGATTGGTTTAATTTAAAATGTGTTATTGCAGATAAAAATGGTAAAAAATATTGTATAAGAGACAGAGATAATATTAATAAAGCTGCTAATCTTTTAGCCAGTTGTGTTGAAAATATGAAAAAACTTGTAGATCATATGGATAAAAAATATCCTGATGATGAAAGAGTTGATAGATTAGTTAATGGCTTTAATCCTAATAAAATTTCTGAAACATTACCTAATAGTGAACATACCGCATACAGTGAAAATAAAGGAGAAAAATTAGCATTTTGTTTAAATAGAAAAAAAAGTAATAAAAAACTCATTGATTTAAATACATTAACCTTCGTAGCTATTCATGAATTATCTCATATTATGACCGTTAGTATAGGTCATAAACAAGAATTTTGGGATAACATGGCTTTCTTACTTAAAAATGCTGTTGAAATACAAATATATGAACCTGTTGATTATGAAAATAACCCACAACCTTATTGTGGAGATACAATTACCAATAATCCATATTATGATGATGATGTTACAGATGAATAAATCTCTATTTCTAAATTATTAATTATCTCTTTTTTTAATAATTTTAGATTGTTTGGAATATTTGGAAAAAATGTATCACAATTATAATTTGATTTTATTCTACTTATATAAACATTACTTATATATGGTTTATTTATAAAATACTCATAAATTTTACCTCCACCTATAATCCAAACATCCTCAAAGTTTTCTTTCATACAGTATTCCAATAAAGTATCTTCATCTTTAAACGATTTATAATTATCACCATTCAATACCTCTGTTGTACTTAATATTAAATTATCTCTCTTGGGTAATGGTTTTTTAGGCAAACTATTCCATGTATTTCTTCCCATTATTATAGCATTATTATTATTACCTTTGGTTGTTTTTGAAAACCATTTTAAATCTTCACTATTATGCCATGGTAATGTATTATTTAGACCTATTCCATTATTTAAATCAGCCGCAACAATTATATTAATGTTGTTCATATAAATATAAATAATATGAACACTTTATATATATGTCACAATTATTTAAAGTTTGTTACCTAGAAAATAATGTTACAACAAAATTACTTATATTTGCTGGTTCATTCGCTGAAGAATATCAAATATTATTTGATACTAATAATAATGACAAAACTTTTGAAAATATATTTAATGAACAAGAAAAAACTAACCCTAATCTTACTAATAATGTTATATTTATTGATGATTATATACATATTGACGATACAATTGAAACTATTAAATTTAAAATATTATCAGCTATAGATAATAAATACTCATTTGAAGAATTATATCTTTTTACTAACAAAAAAGTTAGACTTAATAGCACAATGTTATTTAAAAATCTTACTGATGGTAATACATCTGATATTGATCAAGTTAAGTTATTTAATTTCATATTAAATTACAGCAATATTGATATTAGTAAATTACCTAAAAAAGATGTTTATGAATACAAGGATATATTATTACTTAATCTTGATTCTGAATTTTATGATATTAAAGTTCCACTTGGACAGCGATTTATATATGACTCTAAATTACCTATAGCTGTTAATCCTTACGAAACCCTTGCATTTGATAATGAATTAAATACTATTACTGATAGTATTGTAGATACACAAAATCAAAATTTATTACTTGATTACGGTAATATATCTGATAAAACACTTTATATATGTTTTATTGATGATGTAATAAATAATATTGAAAAACAAAATTTACCAATAGATAAAGCTATTCAAATATATTATCCATTTATATATGATAAAAACATTTATACATTAGATGATATTAATAAAAATAAAACTAAACTTTTAACTGAAACTGATAATCAATTAAAATCTGAATCATTTAATAAAAACATTAATAATGTAAATGTTATGTATGATATATACAATAAACGTAAATCTGAATTACAATATATATCTAATGGTATTAATAATATTCATTTAACTATATATCCTGAATCTATATATAAATTTCCTCTTGATATATTTTTCAAATTAATACAAACATCCGAGACTATTCCTTTAATTAAATATAATCCAGGCAATAGAAAAGAAAAACTTTATAGATTATTTGCTGATAAATTATCTATTAATGGCAATAAAATACCTTTTCTTAATAAAGCTAAAATCTTTAAATTGCAAAAAAATATCGCACGTTCTAAAAGTGTTGCCTGTTATATCAATCCTGAAACTAATATTGATATTATTTGCACCTTTAAAGATGCCGGTAATATCACTATAGAAATTTATGATTTAAAAGAACCTGTTAATATATCTGTTATTGAAACTTATATAATTAAATATGTTAATCCCATCATTATTATGATTAAAGAATTTATAGAACAAAGTGGTTATATCTTTCCATTATTTGAAAGTATATATCATTCCAATATTGAAATAAATGATTTATCTTATTTTGTATCATCTCCTATATCTAAAAATATTAATATATCACCTCATATCGGTTTATTATCTACTATATTTAATATTGAACGTCAAGATCCATCTAATGAAATAATATTAAGATTCAAAAGGGTATCACACTTTAATGAAATGGATAGTCAGGAAGCTTTTATTACTATTCAATTCGGTTTAAAAAAAAACGCTGAAGAAATTATTACACTTTTACAACAAAATTTTACATTGTCTAGAGAAGATGCTGAAACAAAAATTAAAAACTTTTTAAATGATGCACAAGTTGAAATGAGTATTAATGAATCAAAAAAAATGAAAATTAAATCTAATCCCGGATTTGAAATAATTATTAGAAAAGAAAGATTTACAAATAATATTAATATTTATGTTAACAACATTAATGAAATATATT
>MDSV01039286.1_pt1 | contig 20071 bp, 10 predicted proteins | sample 810851 | NCBI WGS metagenome assembly MDSV01 (sample SAMN05326640, study PRJNA326480) | marine metagenome | isolation source: seawater | place: Atlantic Ocean: North East | collected 2012 | reverse complement strand
CGGCGACGCGCGCCGAGCTGGGTTTGTTCGCGGGCGCCGACTCCGTTGCGCGGAAGGAGGCGGACGCCGCGGCGGCCATCGCGGAGACCGAGGCGACCGTCGTCGAGCAGCGCGCGATGGTCGAGCACCTGACCGGCTGCGAGATCGTGGAGGTAAAGCCGGACGCGGGCGACCTCACCATGCGCGTCCGCACGGCGATCCCGCGGTGCCCGGAGGCGGCTCTCGAGCCGGTGGACGGAACGCGCGCGGCGCGCGCGCGCGCGGCGGCCGGCGGGTCGGTGGTCCCCGGCGACCCCCCCTCGGAGAAGACGCACACGATGGTGGTGTCGTTCCACCGCGGGAGCACCGCGGTGCGCGCGGTGTGTCTGGACCCGCCGGACGCGCCCATCGAGGACATCGTCGCCGACGCGCTCGCCGCCGGGTGCGACGCCGGCGCGGCGCTTGCGGCGCTGGCGAGCGACGTCAAGACGCGCGTGGCGGCGACGGCGCTGCGCGCCGAGGCGCTGGCGCGCGCGGCGGCGCAGACGCCCATGGAGTGGTCGCGCGTCTCCGCGCAGGTCCGCGTGGGGCTCTACCACGGCACCGGGGGCGTCGCGGCCATCGACGTGCCCCTGGAGTGGCCGCTCGCCGGCGCGCGGGTCAGGGTGGTGGGCCTGGCCGGCCTGGCGCCCGCGGTGGTGGCTGCCGCCGCGCAGCGCGTCGACCCGGGGGGGTACGAATCGGTGGCGGCGGCGCTGCGCGCGACGGAGGACGCGCTCGCCAAGGCGGGGCACGTGTCCAGCGCGTGAGTGCTGAGAGTGCTGCGTGTTGCGTGTTGCGTGTATCTGTGGTCGAGCTATGTTTTGAGAACTCTATCGCGCGCCGCGGCCGCCGCCTCCCCTCCGCCCTCCTCTCTGCGCCTTCCGGCCCCCCCCGCCGCCTCCGCGCCCTCCTCCGCCGCCCCTCCCTCCTCCGCCGCCGCCTCGGCCCCCGCGAGAGGCGTGTCCAGAGTGCTTCGCCGCGTCGGCGCTCCGCTCGGTGAAGGCGGGCATCGCCCTTTTCTTGTCGGCGCCGGCGCCGACGTCGGCGCGCCCGCCGCGGTCGGGCACGGCGCCGATGCGCACGCGCTTCGCGGAGGCGTCCAGCACGCGGCTCGCCTCCGCGTTCGTGCGCTGCGTCGCGCGCGCCAGGTCCGCGACGCGCGCGTCCCAGACGTCGCGCAGCGCCACGCCCGGGCGAAGACGCAGGACGGTCGGGTCATCCGGGTCATCGCCGACGCGGTCCGCTCGTTCGGCGTCGGCGGCTTTTTCGTCGGCGTCTTCCAAGCGCGTCGCGTCCGTCGCGCTTCCGAGCGCGCCGCCGCCGGCGTCGCCGAACCCCACGCGGCGCGAGAAGTCCCTCGTGACCTCCGGGTGGTTCTTCAGCCGGGGGCTCGCACCGAAGGCCTGCACGGTGAGCCAGGCGCGCCGCGCGACGGTCTCCTTGCGCGTGGCGTACTCGGCGGCGAGCGCGTCGCTCACGGCTTCGAGCGTCGCGAGTTTAGCAGGGTCAGCGCGCACGCGCGCCGCCGCGTCGCCGTCGACGGCGCGCGCCAGATGGTCACCCGGCAGCGCAAAAAACGCGCGCCGCGCGGCAGCCAGCGAGGCGTCCAGCACCGATACCGCGTCGGGAGGCGATGCGTTTGTTCGGAGATGGCCGCCATCACGAAGCGCTCGATCGTGCGATCGGGATCCCGACGAGACCAGCGCCTTCGCGACGCCGTTGTCGGTGGCGAGCGCCTCGGCGACACGCCAGAGTTGTTTGGACACGCGCGCGGCTTGCGCGGGATCCAACGCGGGATCCCGCGCCAGCTCGGCATCCGCGCGCGCGTCGCCGTCCACGTGCGCGTCCATGGCGCACGCGTCGCCTGTCCCGGGACCCGATCGGTCCCTCCGCTTGGCTAAGATCGTGCCCACCTGCACGTACGTCACCAGCCGCGACATGACGGCGACGGCGACGCGCGAAGAGGATGGCGCGTGCTTTTCGTCCTCAGCGGCCGCCTCGGCATCCAGGGCGGCGGCGAGTCGCCGCAGGCCCTGCTCGAGCCTCGCGGCGGCGGCCGTGGGGTTGTTCGCGGCGTTCGCGGCGGAGCGGTATATGGCGCTCACCGCGGCGTCCACACCCTCGCGGTCGTCCACGCCGACGCAGCCGGTGGCCACGACCGCGGCGACGTCCGACGCGAGTTGCGCGCCGAGGCGCACGAAGCGCGCGGGGACGGCTTTGCTCAGTAAATCCTCCACGGTCGCGTCGTCGGACGCGATGCCAACATCCGAGAGCCGCTCGAGAAGCTCGTCTGCGGCGTCATGCAGCGCCTCGGTGGCCATCGCGGGACCGCGCGGCAACAAACCGTGCGCGTCCGCGAGCGGCGCGCGCGATACTGGCGACGAGGGTCGCGTCTTCTTATGTATTGTACGTCGTGGTGAAACAGAAGAGTCATGAAGCCTCGGGGCCCGGACGTCTCGATTCCGAAAGCTTCCGACGCTTCTTTCGTTCGCCTCGCCTCAGTGTCCGGCGCGCATGGGCGACACACCGTCGCGCCCCGCTGCGGCGCCCGCCGGGGCACCCACCGTGGGCGGTACCTCGCTCGAGGCGGCGCTGGCGGAGATCGAGGGAGAGCGCGCGCTCGCGGCGAACATGCACCCCCCCGGCGTTTCCGGCCCGCCCGAGATCGAGCTGCGCGAGGTGGAATCCGACGAGGCCATGGCGAGACGCCTGCAGTCCGAAGAGGACGCGCGAGGCAACGCGGCGCCTCCGGCAGCCTCGCCCGCGTACTATCCGAAGATGCCCTACGCCGTTCCCCAGCCTTTCGCCCCGGTCGCGCACGCCGCACCGACCGTGGGACGGGGCCTCATGTCGGATGTCAACTCGGGAAACGGCGTCGCGCGCCGGGCGCGTCGCGGAGGCGCGTTTCCTCCTCCGCCGCAGCCTCAGGGACCTCGCGCTGGACCCCGACCGACGCCTTCGCCTTCGGAGGTGGCGCGTCCGGTCCCCTACAGTCCCTACGGGTTCCAGCCAGGCTTCGCGCCCCCGCACCTGGCGCCGCCGGAGGATAACGCCGACGCCGCGCTCGCCCGGCGGCTCCAGGCGGAGGAGGACGCGGCGGCGCGCGGCGGCGCGGGCTCCGCGGATCGGTCGTCCCGCGCGCGCGCGTCCGACGACGCCGCGCTCGCGGCTGCCATGCAGGCGGAGGAGGATGCGAGGCCTGATTGGGACCCGCGCGGAAACGCCGCCGGCGCCTCTGGAACGAGCCAGGACGCGCTCCTGGCGCGACGTCTGCAAGAAGAGGAGGACGCCGCCGCCGCGTCGTCGCCGTCGCCGTCTTCGTCTTTCGGTTTCGGAACTCGACCGCCTTCGTCGCGGAACTCGACGCTCTGCCCCGGCTGCGCCTCGCCCGTCTCGCCGTTCGCGTCGCACGTGCGCACGGCGTTCGGGAAGTGGCACAGAGCGTGCTTCGCGTGCGCCGGGTGCGGCGGCGCCATCGCCGACGGCTCGCACGCCGTGAAGGACGGGCGCCCGTTCCACGTTTCGTGCTACCGCGACCGGTTCCACCCGCGGTGTTCGGTGTGCCGCGAGAAGATCCCGTTCGAAGGCCAGGACGTGTACACGGACGCGGGCCGACCGAACGGCGGTGTCGTGCGGTGGATCAGCCATCCGTACTGGAGCGACGCGACGTACTGCCCCGCGCACGAGCGCGACGGCACGAAAAAGTGCGACGGGTGCGAGCGGATGGAAACCTCGGACGCGGCGGCGACGGGGTCAGCGTTCGCCGAGTTGCCGGACGGGCGCAGTCTGTGCCTGGAGTGCGCGTCCACGGCGGTGGTGGACACCGACCGCGACTCGAATCCCGTGTACGACGACGTGTGCCGGTTCATGGCGGAGCTCGGGCTGCCGCTCGTCAAAGGCGGGGTGGCGGGGATCGAGCGTTTGGAGAGCGCGCCCGACTTTTTCGGCGGCGACAACGAAACAAACGCATCGGCGAAGAACGAAACGAACGATCTGTTGTGGCGCCACCGCCCGCCTCTGCACTTGGTGTCCCAGGACGCGCTGGACGCCGCGGACGGCAAGGAGGCGTGGCACGTCGGGCGCACCGCCCGAACGCGGGGTCTGTGTCTGTTCACCGAGCACGTCCTCCGCGCCGTCGAGCGCGTCCCGCGGTGGGACGCGGGGTTCGCCGGCGGCTTTTTGCCGGTGGGCTTCACCGAGCGCGTCGTCGGCGCGCCGCGGTTCGGGGGCGCCACGGTCAACGCGGTGGTGGTTCTGTACGGCCTGCCCCTCGTCGCCTTCGGCGCCGTCTTGGCGCACGAGTGCACGCACGCGTACATCCGGATCGCGGGCGGGTTCCCGCGGCTGGCGCCGAAAACGGAGGAGGGGCTGTGCCAGCTCATCGCGCTGCTGTGGGTGGAGGACGTCGCCGCCCGGGGGTGGAGGGCGTCGCCGCCGGGCGCGAGCGGCGGCACGGCGAAGGCGCCGAGCGGCGTTTCGAGCGCGCGCGACGGGTGGGAGGAGCGCAACCTGGCGGCGATGGCGGGGTACGTGGCGAACCAGATCCGCACTGACCCGAGCGAGACGTACGGGAACGGTCTGAGGGTCGCGCTGGGGGCGTACCAGCGAGTGGGGCTGCGCGCCGTGTTCGACCGCGTCCGCGCGACGGGGGAGATTCCGACGTGACACTAGTAGTCTATGTACCTGACTGTGGATACGACGAGTATTATGATCTCCTCGCCGCCTTCGTCGATAAAGTCCAGCGCGTGACTTCCCGCGAGCCATTCCTCATCGAACGCGCGTCTGAGGCGGCTCGACCTGCCCGGGTTCGACCGCGAGACCACGATGGTGCGTCTTCCGCGACTCTTCCCGCGTCGCGCACCCAGCGGCGGTGCCGCTTGAGCGCCGCTCGGCGCGCGTCGGGCGCCCCTTCGCGCAGGCTCGCCGTTTCGCGACCGCGCGAGTGCTCGCTCACCTGCCCACTCCGTCTCTCCCGCGCAGGCGCTCACGCTGTACACCAAGGATGCCGACGGCTCCGTAAAGGCGGTCATCGCCGCGAAGGCGGGCGGCCTCGACCTCACCGTCCTCCCCATCGCGCAGTACACCGGATCGGCGGACGCGTCCGAGGTACGGATCGGCGATCGCCTCTCACAAACCCCGGCGAAGAAACCCCGAAACTCTCTCTCCGCCCGCGCTCGAGCGCTCGATCGTGCGCGAGTCGCGCGAATCGCGCGAAACGCGCGAAATCGAAAAGCTCTGCGAAAAACGTCTTTTCTTTTCGCCGCGCGCCATCATCCGTCGATCGCGTCGCGCGTCGTCCGCTCACCTCTCCGCGTCCGTCCCTCGTCCACACCCGTCGTCCGTTTCCCTTTCCGTCTCCAAGGCGCCCGTCTTGACCGGCGCCGGCGCGGACGTGACCGGCTTCGACGCGATCAAGGCGGTGGCGGATGCCGCGAACGTCCCGGTCGGCGACACCGCGCTCCTCGCCGTCGAGACGGAGGCGCTCGCCGCGCCCGCGTCTTCGCTGCGGAAGATGCACGCCGACCGCGCGCCGTACGTCCCCGCGGAGTACGACGACGCGCTGAGGGCGGTTCGCGCCGGACTCGCCGAGGCGGAGCGCGTTCTCGAAAACACGAAAGGCGAACCCGGAAACGCGAACGACGCGAAGCCGACCCTGGCGGAGATTTGTCTGGCGGCGACGCTGCACCCGCTCTTCGCGAAGGCGCTCGGGCCCGAGGCGCGCGCCGAGGCGCCGAGGACGACGGCGCTCTTCGAGCGCGTCGCGGGGCGCGCCGAGGCGCTCGGCGTGCTCGGGAAGCCCGTGCTGTGCGCCGCGGCGACGCTGCCCAACGTCGGGAGCGCCGGCGGCGGGCCCAAAGCCGCGGGTTCCGCCGGCGCGTCGAAACCCCGTTCGTCGCGCTCCGCCCCCAAGAACGTGGAGATGGGGCCGCCTCAGGGCTCGCCGGAGGAGATCGCCGCCGCGGACGCGGCGGCGAGCGCGCAGGGCGCGGCGGTGGCGGCGTTGAAGGCTGCCAAGAAGGAGGGCGACGCCAGCGCGACGGACGAGAAGATCAAGGAGGAGGTGGCGAAGCTTTTATCGATGAAGAAGGAGGCGGACCGGCTTCGCGGCGTGGTGGAGAAGCCCGCCGGCGGGAAGGGCAAGGGCGGCGGAAAACCGAGCGCGAAGCCCGCTAAGGAGGATAAAAGCAAGAAGGGCTCTAAGGAGACGGGTCTCGGTCTGAACGTTTCCATGGAGGAGGATTTCGGGGCTTGGTACTCGCAGGTGGTCGTGGCTGGTGAGCTCATCGAGTACTACGACATCTCGGGGTGCTACATCCTGCGCCCGTGGGCGTACTCTATGTGGGAGCAGATCAAAGACTTTTTCGACGCCGAGATCAAGAAGCAGGGCGTGGAGAACTGCTACTTCCCCCTGTTCGTGTCGGCGGCTCGGCTGGAGGCGGAGAAGGACCACATCGAGGATTTCGCGCCCGAAGTGGCGTGGGTCACGAGGAGCGGGCAGAGCGAGCTCGAGGTCCCCATCGCCGTCAGGCCCACCTCGGAGACGGTGATGTACCCGGTGATGGCCAACTGGATTCGCTCGCACCGCGACCTTCCGTTGAAGCTCAACCAGTGGTGCAACGTGGTGCGCTGGGAGTTCAAGCACCCGACACCGTTCATCCGCTCGCGCGAGTTCCTGTGGCAGGAGGGGCACACCGCGTTCGCGGGTAAGGCCGAGGCGGACGCCGAGGTGCGCCGCATCCTCGAGCTCTACCGGCGCGTCTACGAGGAGCTCCTGGCGGTGCCTGTGGTGCCCGGGGTGAAGTCCGAGAAGGAAAAGTTCGCCGGCGGGCTCTACACGACCACGGTGGAGGCGTTCGTGCCGCACACCGGCCGCGGCATCCAGGGCGCGACGTCGCACTGCCTCGGGCAGAACTTCGCCAAGATGTTCCAGATTGAGTTCGAAAACAAAACCGGCGGACGGTCGATGCCGTGGCAGAACTCCTGGGGGTGCACCACGCGCACCATCGGCGTCGCCATCATGGTGCACGGCGACGACAAAGGCTTGGTGTTGCCTCCCCGCGTCGCGCCGCAGCAGGTGGTCGTCGTCACCATCCCCAACACCAAACTCTCCCCCGAGGACGCGACCAGGCTCAGAGGTGCGTGCATTTTGCCGAAACGCGGACACGCACGCGCGCGCGGGGTTTCGTTTTACCGTGGCGCGTCTTTCCCGTCTCGACACGCCCGAGAGGGCTCGCGGGCGGGTTCTTTTTCTTTTTTTCCAAACGACCCGGCTCAACCTTTCGCGACGCGCCGCGGCGCGCGGCGGTTCGCGAACGACGCGCGTTTGAAAAAACGCGCGTCGAGCCGGAGAACCAGAGGCTCCTTACCAATGGCGCGGCGTCGGCTGAAAAGCACATCGTCGCCTCATAATGTGGCGCCCCACACGCTCTGAGTGGTTTCCTTTCCTCGTCTCCGCGTCCGCGGACGACGACGAAAGCCTCGCTCCGACGACGAAAGCCTCGCTCCGACGAACCGGCGAACTGACTTTTCCCGCCTCGCGCTCGGCTCTCGCGTTCGCGATTTTCGCGATGTTCGCTTCTCACAGACACCGCGCGTTCGATGACTGATGGCTTGGTCGCGGGCGGCACGCGCGCCAAGCTCGACGACCGCGACAACTACACGCCCGGCTGGAAGTACAACCACTGGGAGCTCAAGGGTGTTCCTCTGCGCGTGGAGTTCGGGCCGCGCGACATGGAAGCCGGCCACTGCGTGGTGGTGCGTCGCGACACGGGCGCCAAGGAGACGGTGCGGCTGGACCAGCTCTCGGCGCGCGCCAAGGCGATGTGCGAGGAGATGCAGGCGGACATGCTCGCGCGCGCGACGAAGCGGCGCAACGAGAGCGTGGTGACGGTGACGTCCTGGGACGGGTTCGTGGAGGCGCTGGACGACCGCAAGATGGTGCTCACGCCGTGGTGCGAGACCAAGGAGAGCGAGGAGCTCGTGAAGAAGCGCACGCAGGGCGAGTCCGAGGGGGGGGCGGCCAAGACGCTCTGCATCCCGTTCGTGCAGCCGCCGCTCCCGCCGGGGCAGAAGTGTTTCATCACCGGTGCGCCCGCGACCACCTGGGTGCTGTGGGGCCGGAGCTATTGAGAGGCGCGCGGTCGAGTCTTCCGAAGGCGATCGGAGCGCGTACATAGCGTCGTAAATGGTGCTACGATAGTCTAATAAGATTGCGCGGTACGTCTCGGAACTTCGGAACTACGCGTCCGCTCGTCTCTTCGCGCACTGTTACCCCAGCAGAACCCCCCTTTTCTTTTTCTTGTTCGTCTCCTGTAACGAACGCAGCCCCCCGAGGCCCCCCACCCCGCCCAGCCCCGCGATAGGGTTCAGACCGCCGCCGATTTTGGCTCCGCCGCCCGCCGCCGCCCCGTCGCGCCCGTACTTTTTTATCACGTGGTGCACGCGCGCGGCGAGGCCGACGGATGAGACAACCGTCAACGCTAAAACGAAGTACAGTCGGTACGTCGCGACCGAAGAAGCCCCCGCGTCGGCTTCCCCGTCTCCACCGGATTTCAGTTTCGTGACGTCGTATAGGTTCCAGCCGATGTACGAGGTCATCGCCGTGCCCGGCGCTAGCCCCGCCGCGGTTCCGGCGAGAAAGTCGCTCGCCGACACGCGGCAGGCGCCGAAGGCGAACGAGCACGCCGCGAACGGGAACATCGGGGACAGCCTGGAGAGCATGACGATCCCCGCGGCGCCGCGCGCGTCGCTCACGGCGTGGTCCAGCGACGTCAACAGCGGGCTGCTGCTTATTTTCCGCCGCGCCCACGCGCGCCCCGGCCCGAATCTCGCGGCGAGGAAACAGACGGCGGCGCCGGCGGTGGCGCCCACCAGGCTGACGAGCGATCCGAGCCACACGCCGTACACCGCGCCCGCGCCCACGTTCAGGGGCGTGGTCGTCAGGAGCATGGGCGTCGCCACCGCGGTGAGCGCCGCGATCACGGAGCAGCCCAACCGCGTGCTGACGTCCCGCCGCAACCACCGAATCAGCTCGAGCGTGTGCTTCCCGTAATCCACCCGCCACGCCGCTCTCGCGCCGAAAAAGAGCAGGCACGCCGCCAGCGCGAAGATGAGCGCGCGTTTCGTCGCGCGCCTCGCCGCGGACTTCAAGCGGCCCCCGAGGGTCTTGGAGCTTGCCATCTCCAGCACCTCCTCCGTACCCATGCACGGACGACCGTCGACGAGAACGAACCCACCGCCGACCCCGTCGCGCGCGGCGCGCAGTGTCGGCGTCGCGGCGCGTTCGATTCGACAGCGCGCGTCTTACCACGGCGCGCGGAGGATTTTTTCGGCAATGGGATCTGCAGAAAAGTGAGTCACATCTGACGCGATCCAAAGCGCGTCGAAAAGCGCGTCGGCCATCGGCGGTCCACACACCCTCACCCGCCTCTTGGCTTCGACTCGATGTCGATGTCGATGTCGACCGTCGCGCTCGCGAAGCCGATCGTCCATCCGTCGCACGCAGGGCGTCGCGCCCCCGCGCGCCGCGTCGGCGCGTGCATCCGCGCGCGCGCATCTTCCGGGCCGCAATGGAGCACGGACAAGACCCTGTACGGCGACGAAAAAGTCGACCTCAAGGAGGGCGAGAGGCTACAGTGCGTGTGAACCCCGACGTACACCTCCGTCTCTTTCCGCGTCGACCGCGGTCGAGCGAGCGATCCGATACGCGACCGTTTCGCCTCGAAAGGCACCCCGAAACCTCGCTGTGGCCCCGATCCGAGTCGGTGGAACGCGCGCGATGAGGACGAAATCCTCCCCGGCGCGAGTCGGGCGGCGTGGTTCGAGTTTCAAGCCTCAGCCTCAAAAGTAGGCGTACGCGATCGCCGCGCGTCCGTGCCTCTTGTCGCCTGTCTCCGCGCGCGATCGCACGCGACCGCCATCGCACGTCGCCGCGCACGCGACTGACATCCCCCGCCCCCACCCCCGCGCGCGCCCCGCCCGGTTCGTCCCTCGTCGCCTCCGCTCTCTCCCGGCGTCTCCCCGCCCAGCGTGTCGGTACCCGCGACGTCCGCGAACATGGGCCCCGGCTTCGACTCCTTCGGCTTCGCCGTGGACCTGGAGAACGAGCTCGTGCTCGAGCGCGGCGCGTTCGCGATGGAGATCTACGGCGAGGGCGAGAACACGCTCCCGAAAGACGAGTCCAACGCCATCATCGCGGCGGTTCGGGACGGCTACGCCGCCATCTTCCCCGACGAGACCCTTCCCGTGGACGACATAAAGTTCACGTCCATAAACAGGATCCCCCCCGCGCGCGGCCTCGGGTCGTCCTCCGCCGCGCTCGTCTCCGGGCTCGCCGCCGGCCTCGCGCTCGCCGGCCAGGACCTCGCCGCGCCGCAGACCAAGCAGCTCCTGCTGCAGCTCGCCGCCGACGCTGAGGGGCACCCCGACAACGTCGCCCCGGCGATTTACGGCGGCTTCCAGGTGAGCATCAACACGGGCCTCCCCGGGACGCGCAAGTGGGTGACGCAGGCGATCAAGCTGCCCATGGGGATGCAGGCTGTGCTGTTCATCCCCGACTTCGAGTCGCTCACCTCGGAGACGCGCGCCGCGCTCCCCAGCGCCATTCCCGTGGAGGACGCGGTGTTCAACATCAGCCGCGCGGCGATGCTCATCAACTCGTTCGCCACGGACAACTTCGAGGCGCTCCGGTACGCGTGCCAGGACGTGATCCACCAGCCCATCCGGGGCGCGGCCTTCCCGCTCACCGAGCTGGTGGAGGCGGCGTTGAGTAAAGGCGCACACGGCGCGTTCCTGTCCGGCGCGGGGCCCACCGTGCTCGCGCTCACCGGCGGGCACGGCAGCGACGTCGACGCCGACACCATGGTGACGTTCCTGGCGGTGGAGGTGGCGGATGCCATGCTGGAGGCGGCGGAGGCGAACGCGTGCGCGGGGCGGGCGGTCATCTCGCGGCCCAGCGCGACGGGCGTGGCGTGCCACAAGGAGGACGCGGCGACGCCGTGGTAGACGTCATCTGAGGTATAGGCTCATATCTGAGGTGCGCGTATTTTAAATCTAAAAAAACGTCTCATCAATCTCCGACGCTCCACCCTCGTCCGCCGCCGCCGCGCCCGCCGCCTCCCTTGCCCTTCCCCGGGGACTTTCCCTTACCGGGTGAGCCCCCTTTCTTACCGCCGGTCTTCACAGAAACAGGCGCGTTCTTGCTCTTTCCCCCCGGTGAGCCTTTCTTCTTCCCGGGACTCTTCGCGCGATCCCGGGGCTTCCCCCCCGCGGGCGCGTTCGCCTCCCGCGTCCACCGAGCCGCGCGAGCCCGCGCCCCCCCCCGCCCGCCTCCGATCCGGTTCGGCCCCGGCGCGAGCCACCGCGGCGCGGGCCCGGTTCCGGTCGCCGCCGCCTTCGCCGCGGCGAAGCCCCCGCGGCCGCCAACCGGAAGCGCGGACTGAACGCCCGTACGCCCGCCGAACCCGCCGCCGCCGCCGCCCGCGCGTCCACCGAACCCGCCGCCCGCCATCTCCGGCAGGAACGTCAGGTCCCCCCCCGCCGCGATGGCCTCGCCGGCGGCGCGGAACAGCGCGCGCACCTCCTTGAACCGGTACGCGGACGCGGTGATGTTCCGGCCCACCTCCTGGGGGTCCTCGCACAGGATGAACGGCCTCTTGCCGTACGGCCCGGGGGTCACGACGAGGTCCGCGGCGCGCGTCGCGCCCGCCGCGCGGTTCGCCGCCACCGCGCTGCGCGCGTAATCGAAGCCGTCCCCGCCGAACCGGCGCAGGAACGAAGTCACCGTCGCGCCCAGGTCCACGCGGGGGGGGGAGGGCAAGACCAAGAACGTCGAGGTATCCCGACGGCGCATCCCAACCCCGTGCGTCGTCGTGTCCGTCGTCGATCGATCGGGTTTCTCCTTCTCTCTTTGCTCCTCCGGCCGGCCGCCCGGCGCGGCGCTGCTCCTCCCCTCCCCGTGCGCGCGCATCTTCAGGTGCGCGACGGCGAGGCTGACGAGCAGGTAGCCGCCGCATCCGCCGGTGGAGGCGTCGTCCAGACCGTGCGTCTTGAGCAGGTGCTTCAGCACCAGCACCAGCGGCCTGAGCTCGGGGAACTCCGCGACGCGCGCCTTGATCCAGTCCACCGCCGTCAGTCCGTTCGTCGCGCCGACGGTCAAATCGAGCGCGAACCCCGTGCGGTCGTCCCCGGTGGTGTGCGCCTTCACGATGGGCACTTTGGCGGTGTATATCCCCTGCGCGCGCGCCACCACGCGCTCGCGACGCAGCTGCCGCTCGATCCGCCTCAAAACGCCCACCAGCTCGGCTCGGTCGCTCTTGTTGAACCCGCCGCCCGCGGTCGAGCACTCGGGGCCCACGCCGAGCACGACCAGGTCGATGTCCGCCCCGCGCAGCGCCAAGCCGCTCGCGCCGCTGCCGAAACACGCCAGACGCGCCGCCGGGAAAACGCGGCGCACGGAGCTCTCGACCCGCGCGCGGCACGCCTCGCGCCGGAGCGCTTCCGCGTCGTCGCTTCCCGCGCGCCGCGCGAACGCCACGATCTGCTCGTGCAGACGGAACGTGTCGTCGTCCTCGTGTCGCCCGGCGCCGTCCTCGCCATCCGCCCCCTCGGAACCGGAGAGCGCGCTGTCAGGCGAGACCGAGGCGGTCGGCGACGCCGCCTCGCCGCCGCCGCCGCCGCCGTCCGCGGCGTTCGCCGGGTCGCGATCGGCGTCCGCGTCGTCGGCGCGCTTTCGTTTCGAACGCTCGCGCTCGGTCGCCCCCACCGAGAGCGACCCGGAGAGCGACCCGCGGGGTCGACCGAGCGCGTCCCGGTCCTCGTCCAGCTCGTCGTCGCCGGCGCCGCTGGCGCGCGCCGCCGCCACCGGCGAGAACAGCGCCGACGCGGGGTCGAGCGCGGCGTCTTCGTCGGCGGCGTCGGAGTCGAAGACCGCCGCGGGGGCGGGGGCGGGGGCGGGGGCGTGCGGTGGTCGGAGCGACATCGCACGACGGTCTTCCCGGGCCGCGCGGTCGTCGCCGTCCGTCGCTTCGTCCGAACGTCGCGGCGTCGCGACGTCGGCGGGCGCGGCGGACGTATGGGCATTCAGTCCGCTCCTCCGTCGCGCGCGCGCCGCGTCCTCCATCTCCTCCTCCTCCCCCTCCGACGCGACGAGGTTGACCCAGCCGTCGCCGCCGTCGTTCCAGCCCTCCGTGCCCTCAGCCTCGTGCTCGACCACCTCGTCGATGGGCGAGGCGTTCGGGTCCGGGACGACGCGCGCGGAGGGGGAGCCGCGCGCGGCGGCGGCGGCGGCGGCGGCGGATTCGCGCCTCGCGCTCTTGACGATCTGCAGGGCCAGCACGGTGTCGTCCGGAAGCTCCCCGAGCTCGCGCTCGTCCGCGTCGAACCCGGGAGGGTAAACCAGGCGCATCTTCGACGCGGGGAGGCGCCCGCCCGTCTTCTTGGAGACGATCTCGCGCAGCCGCGCGTCCGTGCACGACGAAGACACCTCCAGGGTCATCTCCTCCCGCTCGTCCCATCGTAACGTCAAACGCGCCGTGACTCTCCCGGCGTCGGCGAGGCGGAACCGCCCGAGCCGGCCCATGTGCACGCGCCCGTCGCGCACGAGGCCGTTCAACGCGCGCTGGACGCGTTCGTACCAGTCCCACCGATCGGCGAGTTCGTTCTTCTCGTGCGTGCGGATCCACGCGCCCACCTGGCGCGCGCTGAAGTGCTCGCTCACTTCATCGTCGGCGCCTTCGATGTCGGCGGCGGCATCGGCCTCCTGCGAGCCGCACAGGTCGATCACCGGCGCCGCTTCCTCTGCTTCCTGCTGCAGCGCCGCCAGCGCCTGCGCCACCGCGCGGCGGTACCTCGCGGAGAGCATCCCCTCCTTCCCTCCGACCCGGCGCCCTACCCGGTGCCCGCCGCACTGCATCCTCGGAAGAGGCCGAAGCGAGAGATCTTGACGGTCGACCGACGACCGATCGTGAAGAAGAACGCGTTTTTTGATCAGTGCAGTGCTGGCTGGGCACGAATCGAGCGTTTTTCAGTGAAAAATCCCCTGGGATCACAAAAACACTAGCTAATTTACGCCTGCGGGCCCTGCGGACCCACGAGCGCCAAACCGTCCTGGCTGTCTCTCCTCCTGCGCTGTTGTTGCCATGATCAGCCTAGCCTGGTAGGCGATCCGCGCCGTAGTCTACACGAGCGACGCGTCGCGCGGGAAATCTACCGTACGTCGCCGCCGCTCTTTCCATGGTCTCTGTCGTCTCTACGCGTGCGCATCAGCACGGCGCGCGATTCCGAGCGGCTTCGTGCGCGTCCTCCGGACCGACTCGAGTCCTCCTCCTCAGACGCGCTCGTGGAACGTGCGCGCGACGATCTCTTCCTGCAGCTCCGGCTCGAGCGCGTTGAAGCGCACGGCGTACCCGCTGATCCGCACCGTCAGGTTGGGGTACCGCGCGGGGTGCGCCATCGCGTCCACCAGGGTGGACCGGTCGACGACGTTCACGTTCAGGTGCTGGCCGCGACCTGAGGCCACCGTCCCCGTGTGGCTTTTGTCGGGGAAAGGCACAGTCGGCGCGAAGTACTCGTCCAGAAGCGCCACCAGGTTCGCCTCGCGGTCGGCTCGCGTCTTCCCGAGGCTCCCCGCGCTGATGGAAAACGTGTTGCTTACGCCGTCCAGGCACCCCTCGGCGTCGTACGGGATGCGAGAAACGGAGTTCAGGGAGGCCAACGCGCCGGCGGCGTCGCGCTCATGCATGGGGTTCGCGCCGGGCGCGAACGGCGCGCCGCGCGCGCGGCCGTCCGGCGTCGCGCCGGTGGCGCGACCGTACATGACGTTTGAGGTGATGGTCAACACGGACAAAGTGGGCTCGGCGCCGCGGTACAGGCGCCCTCTTTCGCGCAGCCGCCTCAGGAAGTCGCGCGTGACCTGAACGGCGATCTCGTCCACGCGCGGGTCGTCGTTGCCGAAGGCGGGCCAGCTCCCCTTCGTCTCGAACCGGGCGATGATCCCCGTCTCGGGGTCGACCGCGGGCGTCACCGCCTCGGCGTGTTTGACGGCGCTGAGGCTGTCCACCAGGCACGAGAGCCCGGCGACCCCGAACGCCATGAACCGCCGCGGCTCCGAATCGATCAGGGCCATCATCGCGGACTCGTAGTAGTACCGGTCGTGCGACCAGTGGATGCGGCACATCGCGTCGGCGTACACGCCGGCGAGCCACTCCGCGTACGCGTCGAAGCGTCGTCGGACGTCGGCGTACTCCAGGGGCTTCCCGGCGCGCACCGGCCCTCCCGTTTTCGCGTCGAGGTGCGCGGGCGCGACGCGCGCGCCCGTGATCTCGTCGACGCCCCCGTTCAGCGCGTACAGCAGCAGCTTCGGCAGGTTCACGCGCGCGCCGAAGAACTGCGTGTCCCTCCCGAGCGCCAGTCCGCTGACGCAGCACGAGACGGCGACGTCGTCCGACGCGAACGCCGACCGCATCGACGCGTCGTTCTCGTACTGAATCGCCGAAGTTTTAATCGATACGCGCGCCGCGTACGCTTTGAACGGCGCGGGCAGAGCGCCGTCCCAGAGGACCGTCAGGTTCGGTTCCGGGGCTGGGCCCAAGTTCTCGAGCGTGCGCAGGAACCGCCAGGCTGTCTTTGTGACGAAGTGGCCGCCGCGTTCGGCTTTGCCGGCGAGCGCGCAGGTGGCCCAAACCGGATCGCCCGCGAAGAGCTCGTCGTACGCCCTCGGGCGCAGGTGCCGCACCAGTCGCAACTTCATCACCAAGTTGTCCACCAGCTCCTGCGCGGCGGACTCGGACGGTAACGCGCCTGTTCGCAAGTCCCGCTCGACGTACACGTCCAGAAACGCGTCGACGCGCCCCAGCGAGATGGCGGCGCCGTCGTTCTGCTTCACCGCCGCCAAGTACGCGAAGTACGTCCACTGGAAAGCCTCCTTCGCGCTCCGCGCGGGAACCGAGACGTCAAAGCCGTGCGCGGAGGCCATCTTTTGAAGCGCCCGCAGCGCGTCAATCTGCGACGAGATCTCGTCCGCCAGCTGGAACACGGATTCGTGTCGGATGGAATTGGAATCCACATCCAAACCCGCGTCGGAGGTTCTCGGCTCAGTCCGCGCGCGCGCGAGGACGGCGGCGCGGTCGTTTTTCTTTTCCTCGACGAGCGCGTCGACGCCGCGGAGCGCCACGCGGCGGTAATCGCCGAGCACGCGTCCCCTGCCGTACGCGTCCGGTAACCCGGTGACGATGTGGTTCGACCGCGCGGCGCGCATCTCCGCGTCGTACAGGTCGAACACGCAGTCGTTGTGCGTGCACCGCACGTGCGCGGGGGACTCGGGGTCGAACGGCGCCAGAAGCGCGTCGACCGCGGCGAGTCGGTCGCCCGCGCCGCGCTCCGAGCACGCCCGGCGGGTCAGGCGCGCGCCGCCCAGGGGCTTCACCCCGCGAACGAGCGGCTCTTCGGTCTGGATCCCGACCACCACGTCGTCGTCGCCGGCGCACTCCGTGACGATGTACCCGGGCGGGTGCGACGTGATGCCGCACGCCCTGGAGACGTCGATGCCGAGGCAGCCACCGCGGTCGTACTCCGAACGCAACGCCTCCTGGCAGGCGTTCCAAAGCCTCCGGGTCTTCTCGGTGGGGCCGCTGAGCTCGGACGACAGGTCGCCGTCCACGGGAGACACGTTCGCGGCGATGAAGGACGCGACGTCGGTGGACTTGACGGTGGCGGTGGACGACATGGTCTCGCGCGTGTCACGAGGAGATGCGGTGCTTCGTTCGCGCGGGCGACGCTGACACCACGCGGTTCGTGGCACCACACTTTTTCTCGGAGCGTCGGAACCGAGCGGCGACGCGCGAGCGACAGAGAAGGCGAAACGAAACAGTCAGACAGTCGCCAAACTTTTCTCGGGGCGACCGAAAAAAGTCGTGGCTTTGGAAAGCCACGACCAACTCGCTCGTCGCGTTCGCGAGCACACATCGCGGCGCCCGGAGCGTCGCGGGGCGTGTTGTGCGGGGAGAGGGGGGTCAAGGCCCTGATCTGAGAGTGATGGGGAGAAAGCGGTGCCGTCACGGCAAGCGGAAGGACAACTGCGCGGACTGCAACCTCTGCCCTCACGCAAGCACAAACGCAACTGCGCGGACTGCAACCCCTGCCCGCACCGCAAGCTGAAGACGCTCTGCGCGGACTGCAGCGGCTGCTCTCACGGCAAGCTGAAGACGCTCTGCGCGGACTGCAACGGTTGCCCGCACGGCAAGGTGAAGTACTTCTGCGCGGACTGCAACCCGTGCCCACACGGCAAGCTGAAACACAGCTGTGCGGACTGCAACCCCTGCCCGCATGGGAAGCTGAAACGCCACTGCGCGGACTGCAACCCCTGCCCGCATGGCAAGCTGAAAAGCAACTGCGCGGACTGCAACCCCTGCCCGCATGGGAAGGTGAAACGCTGGTGCGCGGGCTGCAGCCCCTGTCCGCATGGCAAGCGGAAAGACGGATGCGCGGACTGCAACCGGTGTCCGCACGAGAAGAACAAATACAGGTGCGCGGCCTGCAAAGCGGCTCGCGCGGGTCAGCCGGCTCTGCCCGAGGTCAAGCCCGACCCCGAGGTCAAACCCGACCCCGAGGTCAAACCCGACCCCGAGGTCAAGCCCGACTCCGAGGTCAAGCCCGAGCCCGAGGTCAAACTCGAACCTGATGCGCGCGTCCGCCGTCACGCCACGTTCCTCCTGAAGTCGAGCACCTGCACCGATCCGGTCTTCGTCCCCATCGCGAGCATCTGCCTGTCCATCGCCAGGCACGCGGAGAACCCGCTCCCGGCGCCGTCCATCAGCGTCATGCACGCGCGCAGACCCGACGGGCGCGCCGAGGCCTCCGGCGCGCGCTCGGACGCCTCCGCCTCAGCCGCCTCCGCCGCCTCCGCCGCGTCCACCGGCCTCCAGTACGCCACGACGCCGTCCCCCGGCGCGATGGTCGCCAGCGCGTCCGCGCGCGCCGCGACTTCGGTGACGGGCGCGCCGTGGTCGGCTACCGCGCCCAGGCACGATCCGGATGCGACGTCCCACACGCGAACGGTCTTATCCGCGCTTCCCGTGACCAGCGTCAGTCTCTCGTCCCACACCGCGAAACTCGCGCAGAGCACGCCGCCCGCGTGCCCCCGGAGCGTCGCCACTCTCGCGCCGTCCTCGGCGCGCCACACCGCGACGACGCCGTCCGCGCCGCACGTCGCCAGCAGAGGGGTGTGGCGCGCGTCTCGCGAAGAGGAAGTGAAAGAAGAAGAAGCGGAGGGGGGCGGGTCCCACGTCGCGACGGCGAGGATCGCGTCGTCGTGCGCGCGGAGCGTGCGCTCGCATCGCGCGTCGTACGGGACGACGTACGCAGTCGCGGGTTCCGAGACGCGCGCTTCTCTTCCGGCGGAACCCGAAGGGACGCCGGCGGCGCCGTCGCCGGCGCCGCCGCCGTCGTCGTCGTCGTCGTCGTCGTCGTCGCCCGATCGAGCGCGCAGAGGGACGCGCCACGTTTTGGCGAGCCCGTCGCGCCCCGCGGTGACGGCGAACGCGGCGTCGGCGTCGCAGAGCGACGCGATGAACCGAACGTGCCAGCAGACGTCGGCGTGCCCGCGCGCCGTCGCGAGCAAATAGCCGGTGGCGACGCACCACACCTTCACGTCGCCGTCCGTCGAGGCGGAAGCCACGAAGGTTTTTTCTGTTTTTTCCGTTTCGGGCGCGAACCGCACCGACGTGACGCTCCCGCCGTGGTGCCACGCGCGCCGCGGCGCCGGCGCGTCGTAGCCCCATACCCAGACCCGGCCGTTCGTGTCCCCCGCGGCGACGAGCGACGGCGTGGCGTCCAGCGCGCTGACCCACGCGCCCCCGGGACCCAGGAACGCGCGGAACGGTTCCCAGACGGACGCGACGCCGTCCCCGTTTTCGTTTTCGTTTTCGTTTGGAATCTTCTTCAGGCGCCACGCGAACGCCTGCCCGTCCCACCCGCCCGTGACGACGACGCGCCCGTGCGCGCGCGTGTCCACGAGCTCGACGCGCTCGACCGTCCACGTGTGCCGGTGCAGATCGTGCCGCGCGTACTTGCCCGCGCGCCACCGTGACTCGAGCGAAAACGTCTCGCCGAAAACGGTTTTCGTCGGTTTCGTCGTTTCATCAAGCCGCGCGGGGGCGCCCGCCTCGGCGCCCCCGCGCTTCGCGAGCAGACGCGCCCAGAGCCGTTCCCGGGCCGCCGCGTCGCGCCACGCGCGGCACGTCGCGCCCGCGAACGCCAGCGCGCGCGGTGGCAAAAACGCGAACGTCAGCTCGAGCGCGTCCGCGGGCAGATCCGACGCCGTCGTTTTTTCCGTCGCGCGCGTCGCCGGCGGCGGCGGACGCGTCTCCGGCGCGGCGGCGAGACCGGCGCGCGCCGTGGACTCGGTTCGCGCGAGGGGATCATCATCGGCTCGCGCATCTTCGGAACGGTCCGGCGTACCTGCCGGCGACCCTTTCGGGGACGACGGCGACTGCGCGCGCGCCGGGCGCGCCCCCGGGAACGCTCCGACGGGACCGGGACCGTCGCGCCGCGCCGCGGGTCGCGCCGCCGCCGCGCGGCTCTCGCGCGCCGCGTCCGCGGCGGGCAGATTCCCCCGACCGCCGGTCACGGCGAGGGGCTCTGTTTCTTTCGGATCGGAGACCGTCGCGACCGCGCGATCGTCGCGGAGGAGCGTCTCCGACCGCGTCGAGGCGCGTGTGCTCGGGTCCGCTTTCGCGTCCGCGGCGGGCCGAATCGGCGGCGGCCGCGCAACGCGCCGCGGCGCCGCGGCGGCGCCGGCGGACGAAGCTGCCGACGCGCACGACCCCGCCGCCGCCGCGCGCGCGATCGCCGCCAGCGTGTGCTCCGTGCGGCGGCGCAGCGAGCGCACGGTCTCGGCGATCCGCGCCGCCGCGCTCGCGCGCGACCGGCCGAGCGACGGCGGGGGGGGCGCCGCGGACGCGAGCGCCGGGCGGCGGGGCACGGGGCGCGGCGCGGCGGGCGGCGCGGTGCTCGCGACGCTCGGGAGCGCCGGCAGCGATATGCTCGGCGGCGG
>MDSV01050477.1_pt1 | contig 20076 bp, 28 predicted proteins | sample 810851 | NCBI WGS metagenome assembly MDSV01 (sample SAMN05326640, study PRJNA326480) | marine metagenome | isolation source: seawater | place: Atlantic Ocean: North East | collected 2012 | reverse complement strand
TTTAGTTTTCCATGATGGAAACTGCCTTCTTCTCCGAAGAAGTGCCTTAGAAGATACGATGCAAGGCTTATGGGAAATGCCTGCAGGCAAGATTGAATCCGACCTAGACGGCTCACCCGAAGAAAATGCTATTCGTGAAACCTTAGAAGAAGCAGGCATTGCTTTAGGCAACGTCGTGCCACTCGGCGAACACCTAACCGATTCCAAGAGGTTTTACGGGTTTTTAGGTGTATCCGATACGGCAAATGTTGAATTGAGTTTCGAGCATGATGCGTATGTTTGGATGTCTACTCCTGATATTTTAACAGCCGTAGCGGCTGATGAAATGATGGTGGGTCATCATACGGTTTACTTTTTACAACAACTTTTAGACAATGCAGAAGGTTTCATTTATGAGGCAGAATCATTCGCAGCCGAATCAAGAGATGTGCGTATTAATTACAATGCTAACTGTCCTGCTTGTATCTCTATTATGTCCTTGATTGGTGAGGAAAAACTAGAAACTGACCCTGCGAATACTTATTGGGGTGGGGGCGCTTATCAAAAAGAAGTGGAACACCTACAAGATGGCACTTGGGATTTCGGAGACGGCCAAGGTAGCGTTCAATTGCATAAACCTCTATTAGTAGGAGGTATTCATCACAACTTACTCGGTCGAGCAGGAACTTTACTGCATGATTATAATAACAATGGCAATGGTAACATTTTAGAAATGGGAGAAGATGAAGAGTGCTATGAATGCGATGGTACAGGCGAATATGACTGTTGGAGTGACTGTGATGATGGTAAACAGGAATGTTACACTTGTGATGGTACAGGAGAAGTCGAAGATGACGAGGGTGAGGATGAAGTCTGTGATGATTGCGATGGCTCAGGTGAACAAGATTGTTCTAGTTGCGATGGTCAAACCTATTGTGAGCAATGTGGTGGAGACGGAGACTTTTGGAATGAAGAAATTGTAAGGGGGATTAATAATTGGTATCAAACTAATGTTATTGACTACATATACGCCCATGGGAATTCCGATATTCGCTACGCCCTCGACCGTTTAGTCGAAGGTTTAGAGTCGGGCCAACTTAGAACAACCTACAGTCAAGAGATGTATAATGAGGCCAATCACAAACTTTATAATGATTTGCATGATGCCATCGTCTACTATGTTATCAATACTCCAAACAAACCACTTCCTGAAGGAGAATCGCACGATGCGGAAACTTTCGCGGCTGATTCTTGTCGCGAGTGTGGTCGGAAAGAAGGCCCTTATGCCGATACAGTTTTGATTGCGTGTCCAGGGTGTCCTGAATTAACTTGTCAACATTGTTATGTGGAGGATGCGAAAGGTTGTGTATTTTGTATTAAAAAGCGGGCGGAAACCTTTTCGGCTGAGAAAATTACGAAAGAGGAATTAATTGAATACTTAGATTGGCTCGAAGAAGGGGAACATTACATTTTCGATTCGAGCCCTCGAGCAGTTCGATTCCGTGACTTACTAGCAGGCAATTTACAAATCAATTCCGCCGATGTTGATTTCACGGATGAAGATGAATTCATTCTCCTCGGAGCGGAAGAAATTCCGATAGGTGTTGCTGTCAAGAGTTTCAAGACGACCTCTAAGATTTACTATAATCGAAAATTAGTTAAGCAATTTTACGGACCGAGACATCGCGAGAAGGCCGATAGTATTGCAGGCTATTATGCACGAAAGGTGCAAAAGAATCCAAATTATTTCAATTACCTTCGATATGAAGCGGAAGAATACACCGAAGATTCTACTTTTGATACGGATGTAGCCATTGCTCAATCTTTGTTCGCCCTAGTTACTATTCGTGATTTACTGATGCAAAATATGACGGACGAGGCTCTAGAGTTTATTAATGGTGAATATTTGCCCGAAGCACGTGTTGATGAAATCATAGATGATGATTTACGTGCTGAGGTTCAAGCATTCATCGATAGCAAATCTCCCGAACGTTTTGAGAGCGAATCATTTAATTATCCTCAAGGTGGTATTTACGAAACCAATATGTCTCGACAAAATATGTCTCAATTATCTCGTCGAGATTATTTAAAAATGATTAGAGCAGGTCATCAACCTGTAGATATACGAATGGTTTATGACCGCCTTATGTGTTCTCACGACAGTTGTGGTCCAGATGATGTTTGGAATTTTGATGAATATGAAGATGGTTCAGGATTTCACGTAGATATTCAATGGATTTGCCCTAGTTGTGGTGCTTTAGGCGAGGTTTCAGATTTTGATTTTGAATCTTATGGCGAGTTTTGGGGTACTGACCCTGGGTTATATCCTGTTACGTGGTATACAAAAAGAGGAAGACAACCTAAGTGGACTCCTGAAGAAATAGAAATCGTTAATTTGATGCCTGTTCCTAGGGACATGACGAGTCGCGCGGAATCCTTAACTGGCAAAGATATGTCGTATTGTAAGTGTGGCACTAAGGACGAAGTTGGGGGTTTTACTTGTGGTCAACATTGTAGTCGTATCTCCAAAAAGTCCGAATCCACCTCGAAACCTGCTCGTGTCGAAATCAAGCGAGCCACGATTGACCCGTATAAGTTAACGGCGGTTTTCTATGATAAGGACGACAAGAAAATCAAGACCACGCACTTCGGTGATGAACGTTATGAAGACTACACCATTCACAAGGACAAAGAGCGTCTCAAGAATTACAACACACGCCACGGTGCGAAATCCGCAGGTGAAAAGTGGCAACAGCCAATGACGGCAGGTGCATTATCAAAGTGGATTCTTTGGAATAAACCCAGTCTTACAGGCAGTTTCGCTGACTACAAGCGTCGATTCAAGTTGAAAGGCGACTTGAAAGCGAAAACTTCAGGCGGTCGTAAACGAGCCGAAGACTTCGCTACGGAATACACACCGTCGCAAACGCTCGGCGAATACGATGCACGAGAATTAGCCCTAAGCAGTGTCGCCACAGGAGATTTCTTTACGGATTCTTTAAAGTTTTCGACTACTCGTAAGGCTGCCGAAGAAGATGAAGACGCTAAAAAGTTGCGTGAGTATGAAAAGACTTACGGTAAGAAGCAAGCCAAAATTCGAATGCGACTTAAGCGGAAGATTTACAAGGAACGGAGCATGGGTACAAAGGCAGGCCAATGGTCAGCCCGTAAATCTCAAAAATTGAAGCGTGAATATGAGAAGGCTTGTGAACGAGCAGGCTTGAAACCTTACAAAACAAGTAAGACGGAAAAACAGGAAGATTTAGAAGACTGGTCTGACCAAGATTGGAAGACCTCTAGCGGTAAAAAATCCTCGAAGACGGGTGAACCTTATTTCCCTGCTAAGGCCGTTGAGGCTTTGAAAAAGAAAGGACTATACGCTAAGGCGAAGCGACAAAAGGCCAAGGCCACGAAAGCGGGTAAACAAAATGCTCGCTATTCCGATGATATTCGAAAGGTTGTAGCGAAATATCGAGCGGAATCTTTCCAAGCCGACACAGATGTGGTGCTTTATTTCGGTACTTCAACTCAATTCTTAACCGACATAGAACGATTCGGTTTATCTGACCCAATGTTAACTTTAGACCTGGCTACGGCGGATGATTACGCTATGGCTACGGCTGAGCAATATGGTGGAAACGCTATCGTTGTTGAAGTTTCCGCTTTTGCGGATTTGCTTGACCGTGTTGATTGGCAAGGCAATATTTTCGAATATTTCGGTGATATTCCTCCTGCGGCACTTTACATCATGGATTGGGATGATAGAACAGGTTCATGGAGTTGACGCCATGTCTAGTTACAAATTCATCGAACGGGAAATCGTGACGCCTTTATCGAACGACATGTTCATTACAGGGGCTGATTTAGCCGCTATGTTACATAAACTTGAACGGTCTTCCGAATTAGAAAGGTTCTCGAAAGGTAGTCAAGTAGGTTTTACGGGCATGTATGGATTAAGCGACGTAACTACTCTTGAAGACACTTCTCAATTAGAATCCGATTGGCGAGCAGCCTGGAACGCAGGTTTAGCAAGATTAAAATTAATTCCTGCAGGGCAAAGAAGTAATGCAGGAAACTGGAGTTTAGATGTGGATGGAGTTTTTGTAGAAGAAGCCGCACCTCCTGGAATTTCTTGGAATACATCTCAATTAGACATGGATGAAGTTATAGGTGAGGCCTCTTCGAACAACAATATCCCTTACTTCATGAATCCTTGGCTTTACTTGGATGAAAGAGAGGTGATGGAGCGAAGACAATTCAGTGGAGAAATAGTTGTGGAGCGGTTCTTAGACGAAATGCATGGCAATCGTTTCCGAGTTTCATTCACTTATCTTATGCTAGATATCCATCGTTACAACGGTTTAGACTTGAAAGAGTATTACAATTTTTATTTCAAACTAAATTCTGCACCAACACTTAATTATCCGAAAAGGGGGGTTTACGATTGAGTTTTGAAGAAGATTTTGCCAACTTTCTTTATCGATTAAATCAAAGATTGAGTGGTGGTAAAATAGATGACGGATTTTACAAAGAATCATTTGTATCTTACCTCGAAGAAAACGCTACGTTAGTGGCAAAACGAGATTTCAAAATGAATGAAATAAAACCTGGTTGTGTTTACATTCAATATTTCAAATCAGGAATTACCGACTCTTCGATGGATTCAATTAGAATCTTAACCACGCCTCGGAATCCTGTTTACATTGGTCTATTCGGTTGGTCACCTTCCTCGCCCTTTACTCCAAGCGATGCAATGGGTTACTCTAATACTAAGATTCCTATCTATATTGCTAGCAGTCTCGAAATGCATCGTGGGTGGCCGCAAAATTTAACACAAAGAAAAGACTTGGATGAGTATCTGAGAAAAAAAACAAAATACACAGTATTTAATTTCTCAAGTAATTATGTTCCGATACAAAAAGACAATATGAGTCTTATGTATACCGATTCTAACGGATATTTGAAGTGGAATGGATGGAATACGACGGATTTAGAAGTTTGGGAACTACCTGCCTCCGTTCTAACGGTAGTAGTGCCTAGTCTAAACTACCCTGAAGGAGGGTTCTAGATGAAGATGACGCGGGAAGATTACCAAGCCATCGTCGATGACCTAAAACAAGAGTATGGTGATTTTACTCTATCTGAAAATCAAGACCGTTTTCTTGAAATGTTAGAAGAACGTTTTCGACCCGTGGCTCGAAACTATTTCAGTACTTGTGATATGGAAGGCGATAAAATTTACCTTTGGATTTGGTCAGATAATTGGGATTCACCTAATTTGAGAAAAATATCATCCATGAAATTGTTCCACTGTTTCGGTTTTCAAATCTCTCATGAATTTGATGGCGAATATGATGATTTTGATGATGACTTTGAGGATTACGAACGCCAAGAAGAGGTCGTAGAACGAGGGAGACAAGTTTTCGGAACTGATATGTATCTTACTTTATCGGATTTCGCAGGAAGTCAACTCGAGTGTAACTACCGAGGCGCGAGTCAATTGGGTGATTTGATTACCACGGCTACAGGATGGGATATTAACACAACAGAATGTCCTTTAGTTGGAGTTCATCGTTTTTATAATTTTTATTCTGCTAGGGGTCGTGCTAATTCATTAGATAATATAGAAAGAACTCATGTCCTCTATGAGAATTACGGTGAAGTCGCTTGGAATGGTTGGTCATCGCCTTTGTTCGCTTACGAATTACTCCCGAAGCGAAAACAGGCTGCGTTGAATTATCCTCGTGGCATTACCCTTAAATAGGTAACTAACCAAGTTAACGGCATGACTCGTAGCCCTGAACTCGCGCAATGGCTTGACAATTGGAGTCAGCAAATCGCTGAGTGGGAACAGGAAACGGGACAAACTTTTCTAGGAGACAATCGTCTCGTGGTTCAAGCACCTAGAGGTCGCTTTGAACGTTGGCTAGACAAGCACAACCATAAAATGGAGTTGCTAAGGACTTTAACTTCCGCCATCGCCGCCGTCGCAGGTGTGGCAGTATTTTTGAAAGTCTTTGGAGTGATTTGAGTCGTGCAACCTGATTTGGCTAGTGAAGTTTGGAAGCGCATTCAATCCGCAGGCGACACCTTAAAGGGTCGGTTACCTGCCTCACCTCGCCATCCGAAGGGTCGTAACTCTTACGCTCACGTTGCTAAGTGTATCAAATCACATTATGGGTGCTCTTACAAAGACTTAGAAGACAGTTATTACGATGATGTCTTGAATTACATCACTTGGATTGAAACTACTCACGCCGTTGAGTAAGATACCTTTATATCCGTAGCAACGGGATTGAGGCGTATGATTAAGCAAGCCTTAACATTTGACGACGTGCTACTGACTCCGCAATATTCTACCCTTACTTCGAGACGCTTAGTCGATACTAGTTCTAACCTCGTCGCAGGTCTGCGACTAGCCACCCCGATTGTAGCAAGCAATATGGATACCGTTTGTGAATCTAATATGGCTATCAAAATGGCAGAAATTGGAGGGATTGGTATCATTCATCGTTATCTTTCTATCGAAGACCAAGCCTTTGATGTTAATCGGGTGAAGAGTCATCACGACTTCGTGATTTGGGAGCCTTACACTGTAGTCCACTCCGCACCTCTTTCGACAGCCGTAGACCTTATGGTAGACTTGAACGTATCCTCTGTCATGGTAGAAGACGAGGCCACTGGTTGTTTTGCAGGGGTATTGACTCTTAAAGATGTCACTTACTTTTCGAGTGATGTCGATAAGGCTTCGGTCTCTGATGCTCTATTGTATGCTACGGAAGATTTCGTTACTGGTTCGGTCGGCATCCTTGCCGATGAAGCCCTCGAGTTGATGCAAGAGCATCGGGTCGGCAAATTACCCTTGCTTGACAAGCATGGTCAAGTAGCAGGTTTAGTGACTCGTAAGTCAGTCACTAAAGAGGATGTTTATCCGAACGCTACTCGAGACGCTCAAGGCCGACTTGCAGTCGGAGCGGCGGTTGGAGTAAATGGAGATTACTTACAACGAGTTGAGGCTTTGATTGAAGCGGGTGTCGATGTCGTTGTTCTCGATATCGCTCACGGGCATTCCATAATGTCTATTGAAGCCATCAAGGCTATCAAGATGAAGTTTTCCATTCCTATCATTGCAGGAAATGTTGCTACTGCACAAGGTGCATTGGATTTAGTTGCGGCAGGGGCTGATGGTATCAAGGTCGGTGTTGGACCTGGTAGTATTTGCACTACTCGTATTGTCACAGGCCATGGAGTTCCACAATTGACTGCCATCTTAGAAGTCTGTGAGGCAGTTGACGTTCCTGTGATTGCTGATGGAGGTATTCGTAAGTCGGGTGACATGGTTAAGGCCTTGGCGGCAGGGGCTTCTACCGTCATGCTTGGTAGTCTATTAGCAGGCACAGATGAATCGCCAGGCGGAGTTATCACTCGTGATGGTTCTCGCTACAAGATGATTCGTGGTATGGCTTCTTACGGTGCGGCACTAGGTCGTTCTAAGCGAGCAGGTGATGAAGTTAGTGAAGCCACACCCGAAGGTGTGGAAGCCCTTATTCCGTATCGTGGTTCAGCAGGAGAGATTGTTGGCAATTTGATGGGAGGGGTTCGAAGTGGATTCTCTTATTCGGGTGCTACGTGTCTTGCCGAGTTGTGGCAAAAGGCGGAATTCGTTCAAATTAGTCCTGCAGGATTGATTGAATCACGTCATCACGATGTGAAGGCTCTTTGATTAATCACCCGAAGTTCATCAAAATATCTGCTAATAGGAAATTTTGAAGAATGTTGGCCTTTCTATTAGAAGTCACGTATTTTTCTGTCTTCTTATCATAAATTTGATGTGTTTTTTCACCCGTAAATTGAAATGGTTCAATTAATTGATTAGTTTCTTTTTTATTTTTGTCTAAGTTTTGCTTTAGTCTTCGAGCATCACCTAGATTTTCAACACTAGTAACCTTTTTCATATTGAATGGACTCCATTCATAGATAATAAATCTAAGTAAAATTCCGATAATAGCGGTGCTTACAAAGATTTTGAGCCAAGAATCTGTATTTAGTCCTTTAATTTTTCCATATATTGCAATTCCCGCCAACGCTATGAATGCTACACCTGAGAGCGTTTTGAAGAATGGTGATTTGACATAGAGTTCATATCTTCCATCGGCTGACTCAACGATTTCGCGATTTTCTAAATCTTTTAGATTCGCTCGTGCCCGAGATATTGCGTCAAGTCTTTCTTCTTTCTTTTGCTTCATTCTCTCTCGAACCATCGTTAAATCTACTTCGCTCATTTTAATCCGTCCTCGAATTCAAAAACTTGTAAATCTTTTTCGAAGGAGTACCTTCAAACCACCACATCACAAAAGCCCCGCATGTCAAAAATGTTACAATGCCGCTCAATCCGCCATTGTCTCCAAATAATTTGGCTAATCGAGGCCAGATAATGTTCGGAACTATTGCGGTTGTTAAGATTAATACTGCTACTCCAATTCCAAATGTTTGAAGTGCTGCGGATGTTACATATTCTTCTTCCATTTCAATCACAATCTCCTTACGCCAATCCTGTACTCTTTTTTAGATATTTACGTATTGCCTCAATAGTATTCGGGTGCATAATGTAAGATTAGGTTCGTTGTTACTTAAAGATAACTCTAAATCAACCAAATATGGCAAAACCTGCATCATCATTATAATTAGCCACATATGCATTCCAAATTAAGAATAATCCTGTGAATCCAAGTATAATTCCTAATGACTTTCCTGCCTCGTTATCAGTACTAAATTTAATCGCCGTCACCAAACCGATGATAAGTAACCCCACTCCAATCATCGTTGTCCGTTGCATACTCACTATATGTTGGCTTTGTTACTTAAAGATAAGCCTTATATACTAGTATTTCTTCGGCAAGATTGCCTGGGGACGATTAGGGTAGCCAGGACATCCTGTCGGGCTTCGAACCCGACGACGCAGGTTCGAATCCTGCATCGTCCGCCAGTAAAATATCAATTCATGGGTAATTAAGTGTGGTAGGAGTCCAACTGCCTCCTTTCGGGAAAATGATAGCAGGTCCGACAGGCCTCCAAATCATGCTTCCATGACCTTCCGCGAATGCAGGGTCATTAATATCTTGCCATGGCTGAACAGTAGCACCCCTACCCATCGGCGTCCATCCTCTAAATAAGACTCCATCTCCCTGGTCTAAACGATAGTAACGTCCTGTCTCACCTTCATTCGCGAACTCCATTTTCATTTTCCAAGGACCATTGATTTCACCGAAGTACACATCACCATCCTTATCGATATAGTGTAAATCTAATTGTCGCCCGAAATGGTCTCGAATTACAGTATGTCGATTTTCTTCATAGGGAGAGGTGTCGTGACCTGGTAATTCCGTTCCGAGATACTCCGAAAACCCGAGATAAAATGGTTCGTATTGTTTTTTACCTCTTCGACTCATAAATCGTCCTGACTGATTGTGAAAGTGTGATGGGTCAACGACTTCATACGGAATGCGTTGTCGCTCTAACTCTTCTTTAATTCGCTCGACTTGTTTTCGATACTTCGCTTTAATCTCATCAGGAGTTCTTGGCACGGGTTCGTAATCGTCTCCAACTCTAGCCCACGGTCGAACTACTTCCGAGGTTGTCCAGGATAAATCGCTGGCAATTCTAAATAATCGGCTTGCTCTCGGCAAAACTCTTTGTGCTAAAGTTTGCACTTGGGCAGGCCATTGTTGACGCATCCAAGTAGGATGCTTAGAATTCCGACCATAATGTTCAGGACGAACTCGCTTGACCATGTTTAAGATGCCTTTGCTTTACTACTTAAAGGCTTAGTTTAATAAAGGAATTATCGTTATAAAATATATCATGAGTAGTATTCATGTTGAAATGAAAAGTTGGAGAAAGCACTTGAAACGTTGTCGCGAAGAATCTAATAGCGACTCAAAATCACTAGAGTGAAGACTATGACGCTTACAGTTTTGGAATTTTTCGGAGGCATCGGTTCGCCACGACATGCACTTGAGAGGCTAAATATAGAGCATGAAGTTTTAGATTATGTTGAAATAGACAAATATGCCGTTAACTCCTACAACTCTATGTATGGAGAAAGTTACGAACCTCAAGACATTCGAAATTGGGATAAAGAAATTTCAGCCGACATGATATTTCACGGAAGTCCTTGTCAAGATTTCTCTCTTGCAGGTCGAGGAGCAGGAGGGGTGAAAGATAGTGCCACTAGAAGTAGTCTTTTGTGGGAAACTGTTAGAATAATTCAAAATGTTAATCCTAAAATAATCATTTGGGAGAATGTGGCTAGTGTTTTGCATAGAACTCATAAATCTGTAGTGGATGACTACATAAGTGAATTAGCAAATTTTGGTTATCAATCTCGTATCTTAAAACTTAATGCTAAAGACTATGGCATTCCCCAAAATCGGACTAGAGTATTTATTATTAGCCAATTGCAATGGAGTCCTATTTTTACCCTCTCTCCTGTGGTTTTAGATAAAACGTTACAAGACTTACTTGAAAGAGATGTTGATGCAAAATTTAATTTGAGTGATAAGTTAAAGAAATACATAAACCAAACAAATAGTAGTAAGTATAATATTTCTCAAAGTAGGTTAGTTTTAAATCGCACCATTGCCTCTACGGTTTCTACTCGAACAGGTCGTAATAGAGCCGATTGTTCAGATTATATTTCCGATGATTTTTCACTCAATGAAAATATAGTCGGCGTTGACTTAGTTCCACATACTATTAGGAGATTAACTCCTAAAGAGTGTTGGCGACTCCAAGGCTTTAGTGATGATTTGTTTACTCGTGCCGAGCAGGTTTGTAGTAATAGTCAGTTATACAAACAAGCAGGAAATAGTATTGTAGTAGATGTTTTGTGCCATTTATTTCAAGCACTTAACTTAAACGATTTACCGAACGACTTATATAGTCACACCTCTTCCCCATAACTATGAAGACGACGATGAAACAGTTAGATAATGGATTGATGTTTATTTCTAGTTGGACTCCGCCGTATCGTGTGGAGAACCTTCGCAAACTCTTCAAGCGTGTTAAGCGAGTCGCCGACAAGCGTGGTATTCCGTTTGAATCAGAAATTGGTAAGCCTGTCAAAGTAGTCGTTTCCAAGCGTTCTGCAGGAGCATTTCACGATTACAAGATGTCGAAAGAATCGGGAACTACTACTTATGTTCGATATCAGTGTCCTGTTACCTTGACTCACGGACCTTTAACAGAATCAGGATGGCAGCCTTTAGCCGTGCTAGAGCCAATGCAACACGGCGTCAAGGACTCTCCTATCATTATTAGTAAAATGCCTGATGTCGAGGAAGGAGACTTGCTTAAGCACGTTCCTCATGCTTGGAATGGCTATTGCGACCACTGTGAAACTAGTCGAAGACGTAAAACTACAGTTTTAGTTCGTTCCGAAACGGATGGAGAAGTTCGTCAAGTTGGTCGAAGTTGTTTGTTTGACTACACAGGTATCGACCCTGAACTTTTAGTTCGATTCTATAACTACTACGCCACGGTGCAGTGTTCCTCGGATGAGGAATATTCAGGTTGGAGTTCAGGTTGGACACCTGGTCGCGAGTATCCGCTCTACGACTTCCTCGTCGTACTTGGTCGTTGGCTTGGTGTTAAGAACCAATATCCTCGTGGCGCAGGTAAGACTTTGTTTAATTCCTATATTTCCGATGACAATACTAAATTAATTTCTAATAGTCTTGACCACACAGGAAAGCCTATGTGGTCGCATGATTTGGCTGATGAATCTGTTGGTGAAATCTTTGCAGAAGAGGCTCTCAATATGCTAGCCATGGTCGAACCTCGTAATTCTTTCGATTACAATCTTAAGACTGTTTTCGACACAGGCATTGTCGTTAAAAAGACGGCAGGCTACGCAGGCGCTATTTGGACAAAGTGGTTTAATCTCACTGAAAAGGGCATCTTAGACAAGGTCTTTGGACGAAATCAACCTGAGCCGTCCGATGAACCGCACCCTAGCGAGCATTTGGGAGAAGTTGGCGAGCGTATCGAATTCGAAGCCACCGTGCTTCGAACCAAGCAAATGGCAGGAGGTGTTTGGGGTCCAACTACTTTAGTCACAATGGTTGATACTGATGAGAATCAAATTATTACTTGGACGACAGGACGAGTTCCTCGAACAGGGTCTCGAATTACGTCTCGTGGTACAGTTAAGAAGCATGGTGAGTATCAAGGAGTGAAGCAAACTCAAGTTGGACGATTATGGTTCAAGGCCTTAGATGATTAGGCGTAAACTACTAAGTAGTCGAAATGAACTCTTTCTACTATGGTTGCCCGTGAAGATAATGCCACGAATTGGTTGGATTTGACTTCACCTGGTCGATTCTTAGAAGACATTAATATTTTGCAATTTAGTTGGGAGGGGAGACTTAGTACTCGGAGTAATCAAGAGGTTTGGTCTAAGGCCTTCCAAACAGCCTTTCCTTTATTTGCTCACTTAGAGGATTTGGATGCAAATCGCGTTAAACTTTCCGAACCTGAATCAGCGCCTGAGAGTAACTTTTTTAAGAACTTTAATATTCCATACACCACAGAGTTAGTCTTTGACGGAAATCTCGGCGAACTCCATGATGAAGTTGGTGCTATTATTCCTGCTAGTGGGGATTTGTCTGTAGAAGCAATGGTACTTGATAATATGTTAGGCGAGTGGAAAGATTACGACATTTACTTACTTAGAGTGAAAGGTGGAGATATTTACATCGGTCAAAAATTACCCAAAATACCCGATGACCCTAGAGCGTCTAATGCTGAGGAATACAAAATAAATCATTGGTGGGCTGAACTTGTTACAGTAGCCCAACGAAGACAATCAAATCAAAATATGATTTTGTTTGAATATCGATTACAAAGTTTTGCAACAGATATAATGAATTTTTCGATTTTCACTGGTTGGGGTTCTACTGACGTTGAAATTTACCGATTACGGCCTAGGCAATTGTCGACGTTGAATTATCCTCGAGGTCTCTAAAGCGCAAAAACTTAAGTAGTAAGCCCGTTAATGTCTAAGTATGGTTGAGGTAGTTTGGGCTAAATCAGGAATTAAGTCCAAGTTGGAACATCAATGCAATATGTTTACACGTGACTTGATGGCCTTTATGCAAAATGGTTACCAACTATATGCTGAATTCGGCCCCACAGGTGCTGGCACTAATCGACCCGACCGTGGCCGTTATGCTCCGTGGGTTTGGGACCAAATCATTGCTAGTAGTGAATCTTTACAAGATTTCTATTTGAATCAGGATGTAGAATTAGATAGTAATGCGGCGCAAGTGGCTGATTTTTTCGTCAATTTAGAGTTATTTAACGCTCGCTACGATGCCTTAGATATAGGAATGTTAGTTATGTGGCCACGACGATTGAATCGCGGACCCGAGGGTACAAGTAGTGAGGAGATATGGACGAATAGTAATCTTTTCCCAATTACTATCATTCAACATTTCACCATAGGGTCTTTAGAAGGGCCTTTTCATCAATATTGTAATCGAAGAACTGGAGATTGGGTTTTAAATGTTGAAACAGGTCAAATTCAATTAATAGAATGGGTTTATGACTATAAAAAACCAAATCTAAGTGCTTCTCCTTTTGATTATCGACCTTCGAGTTATCCTTCTCCTGCTTCTATATTACAATTAGAAAGCAATTTGCAATATCATCCTAAATACTTAATTGTCGGTGATGTTAGTTATGTAGCCTTAAATTATCCATTGGGTATGCCGTTGTAGGTTTTATATAGGAATGTAATACCATACTGTTGTATGCCGTATATAACCGACTTTGAGCGGAAACAATATGATTCTGCCCTTACTAAAATTATAAATACATTAAATGACCGAGGAATTGATGGATATTATCCTGTTGGTGACTTAAATTACTTGATTTCTGCTATTATTGACCAAACTTTGACTCGTCAAGGAGTTCGTTATCAAAACTTAAATGCCATAATTGGTGCTTTAGAGTGTGCTAAACTTGAATTATATCGTCGAGTGGCTGCTCCTTACGAAGATGTGAAAATCGCGGAAAATGGAGACGTCTACACGCAATCGGAGTGATTGTGAATGGTTTTTCACACCGTTTCTTGGATTGATTCCAATTCGGATGTCTTATTCTTGGTAGAAGAATCTTCTCAAGTTAAAATACACTGGATAACGCATCCATTTGTTGTCGGACAATTAGTCGCGAAGAACTTCGCCACACCGATTGCTCGGTCGACTACACAAACTTACACAGGTCAACAAGTTTTAAACATGGTCGTAAATGTTCCATTACAAGATTTTTCTCGAATCGAACCACCGAAGCCTTGATAAGGGTGTAACTAATATCTCTTATTATGAGAGCAAAGACAGTTCCTCACGTAGAGTATGAAATCTTTATGCATCTCTTGAAGCATATTGATGTCAGCGAAGTCAAAGAAAGCATGGTTCCCGCAGGAGATGATGTGGCCGAAAAGAGATTTAGTCAAGGTCTAGAATCTGCGGCTAAATTGATACACAATCTTTGTGTTAGAAGGCAACATCGCCTACCTAAAGAACACGTGGATTACGTTGATAAGGAGTGATTATAATGGGTTGGCGTGGTATTCCTAAATACATGCATAAAAGAAATTATGACATGAGTTTGCCTTCTGACCACCCGTATGTTTGTGGAGAACCATTTCGTGCTTGGTCTGAAAAGTGGATGAACTCTCATTCTGATATTTGTGAAGTCGAGGGTGACCAGGTTTTTAGATTCACGGCAGGCAAAGAAGTGCAACATTTGCCCTTGTGTCCTATTTGTTGGCAAGAAACAGAATATAAAATACCTGCCCCACAAGAAACTGCGTTCGATGAGGTTGAATTTCATGGAGAGCATGGATATGAAATTTCCGAGAAGGTATTGGTAGATGAGGATTCCAAGTTGGAAGCGATTTACCTTTGGGATTCTATTAAATAGTCGAAACAAAGATAGTACATAGGAGAGAGATAATATGGATTGTGGAACTTGTGAAGTGGCTAGTCCGATAACTGTAGAACAACCTACAAGCGTTGTTGTAGAGTTAACAATCACTAATCGGGCTCAAGAAATGCTCGTTGAAGCATTTGGTGACGATGCTGATATGGCACTTTTAGTTAGTGTGTTATCTGGTGGTTGTTCGGGTTACATGTATGATTTACAAGTTGTCGAATACACCGACCTCGAGTGTCAAGAACTCGAAATTGGAGGAATCAAAGTTCTAGTTCCAAACGCGACTAGCCATTTGCTAAATGGGATTGAAATAGACTATGTGGATAAACTAATGGGCGGTGGTTTCCGAATCAATAATCCTAATGCTTCTAGTTCCTGTGGTTGTGGGGAGTCATTTGCTTGACATAGGTTCTAACCTTTAAGTAGGTAAACTAAGTTGTTTAGAATTATGTCTGATAAAAAGAAGACTCAAAAACAACTAATTGAAGACCTAATCATTGCGATAGAAAAATTAAACCGTCGTATTGAAGTTTTAGAAAGAAACAGTAACCCTTACGAATGGAATCCAAAACCACGTACTAGAACTAAGGATTGTCCACATTGTAATGGCACAGGAAAGGTAGAAGTGAATCATCCATTCCAACCATATTACAGTAACGATAATTACAATGGTTCTTCGTGGGGTGTTTGAATGTCTAAATTAGCAGATTTCGAAGCAGAAATTTCGAGTTGGACAATTAAGTTTGACTCAATTAGAGATTGGAAAGCCGAGCGTTCTCGCCTTCCACTCATGAGAGGTCATTACGAAACTATGTTGGCTGATACAGGTTTGCCACCTAACCTACAAGCATTTGCCGATTCTTTTTGGCAGGTATGTCTTGCGGCCAATGTCGCTCAAGACATCGAAGCAGGTGTCAAGGCCAGGGCTAAGCGTTCTTTGCCTTCGTTTGTGCGAGAAACTCACTTGAACTTACTATTACACGACGTTTTTCAAGATGTCGCTACAGTAGATAATTCCGTAGAAACCGATACTCAAAAGAAAACTGACTTTTTAATTGAATCCTGTAATCATCCTGTCGTGGTGAGATTACACACCTACACCAACACTAGGCGAGCGCACAAGTTTGCTGCCATGGAGAAAAAGACACCTTTAGCCGAGGAGGGGTCGGGTAAGTTTATTTCGGACTATCGATTGACGATTGACAGAAAGACTGGTCGTACTTTGCCTAATGACTTTTGGGTTTACAGTCCGAGTCAAGTCCAAGAAGTCGTAGATTACTTCCGAGAGTGCGAAGATTCATATAGGTGTGAAGCCACCGTTTAGATAGGAGTTGAAATAATGACTCATAATAAAACAGACAGAATTCAAAAAAGCGACCGAGAATTAATGGAAGAAATTGCCATGCTCTTTTTAGGAAATCAAGGTTGTAACTTTGATGAAACTGGTAACCAATCCTTGCTATTATTAATCAAGGAAAGCATCCAGGATATTATGAAAAGAGGGGTGATTCAATGACATTGGAAGAATTTCTTTATTTTTCAGCAGGATTAGTATTGATTGGACTGGTAGCACATTTTGTACTTCGAGATGATTAATATGGGTTGGAGACGACGTCTATCTCGCTTTACTTCGCCGTTTTTCGTTCCTTTACGAAGGTTAGTCGTATGGAGTGACCAAAAGTTCGGTACTTGCGATATGAAACTAAGTTTAGAACCTCGTTATAATTCTGTCTTAGATGGTTTTGCAGACATGGATGGCGTAGTGGGTGATGAAGAGTGAGTGAAAAGTATGAATCTATGACAAAGGAAGCATTACTCGTAGAGGTGGGGCGAATGAGTGACGGAATCAAACAGATTCTTAAAGAATATCATTTCCCATTCATCATCAGTGGGATGAAAATAGAATTAAAAAAGTTGATTGAATGAATTTTGTCTTGATATCTAAAGATAATAGTTAAATAGGTGTGTCTACTCGTAGAAAGTAGAGGCGAACCGATATGTCTAATTACACCATGGCCATCATTGTCAATTCTGCCTTGAAAATGTCGGCAGGAAAAGTTGCGGCTCAAGCGGCTCATGGAGCCGTACAGGCTGCCTTAACTGCTCAAGGCATTAGGTCGGAGGTGTTAGAACAATGGTTACAACAAGGTGGTCGCAAGATTTGTCTACAAACGGATTCTTTAGACATTCTAGAATCTGTGCAATTAAACGCCTCTAAGTCTCGAATTCAATCAGTAGAGATTCGTGATGCGGGTCTAACTGAAATTCCTGCAGGTTCACTTACTGTTGTCGTCCTAGGACCTGGTTCTAAGCGTAAGATTAAGAAACTTACCTCACAATTACGACTTTACTAAGCCTTTATAAGGGTATCATCAGTTAGGGCTAGATATGACGAAAATTGATGACGAAGAGTGCATCGAAGAGTTGGTGGCAGATATGGATAAAAAGACTGCGAAGAAAATGAACAGATTAGACGGATTAAGATTTTACCTAGCAGGCCCTATTGACGCTGCCAAAGATGATGGTGTTGGTTGGAGACGTGCGCTTAAGCCATGGCTCAAGCAACGTAAGATTAAAGTTTTAGACCCTTGTGATAAACCCATTGCTTATTCAGCCTATAAAGAAATTGAGGGCGAAAAGCAAAAGATGATGGAACTCAAGGAATCAGGCCGATACTTTGAACTGACTCAACAAATGAGAGACATTGTTCACGTAGATTTGCGAATGGTTGATGTTTCTGATTGTGTTATTGTGTATCTTGACCCTAAAACTCCGATGTGTGGTACTTATCATGAATTGATTAATGCCTTACAACAACGTAAGCCAACTTTGGTTGTTATCGAAGGTGGAAAAAATAAAGCACCTAATTGGTTGTTTGGAATTATGAATTTCAATTTCATGTTTGATTCTTTTGATGACTTGAAAAGATTCCTTAGACAAATTGACGAGGGAATCATAACGGCGGATTTATCAAGATGGGTATTTTTCACCCATCAGTGAAGCAATCGGGCGAACGATTTATATAGGACAGGCTCCTAAGACTAAACATGACGAACTGGAGAGTTGTTATGAAGGTCATGGCGTGGTTACTATTCGCTTTTGGCCTTTTGCAAGTGTATGAGGCAGGACAATCTGCTACGAACGATGATTGGATTATGATGGTGATTAACGCTTTTGGCGGTAGTCTTACCATGTTTTCCGCCTTCATTTTAACGAGTAGAGAGGTGATTGCATGAGTCCTGACGAATATTGGATGGTTAAGATGTCGCAATATATAGACCGATTTACTTTGTTCCGTAAAATGTTGACCCAGGCCACAGGCGTTACTGACGAAGAGGCCATTCAAGAGCATTGGGAATTATTTGCTGACAATCTGTGCGGTTGTGAATCTTGCAGCCTCGATGATGAGGACGACACAGTAACAGTTCGCGTTCCTGCAGATTATCTCGACCGAGTCGTAGACGATGATGGTTGGGACGATGAAACGCCAAGTTGGGCTTAGACTTAATGTGTGTGTGTTAGTTTTTCATTATTTTTTTCTCTAACACATACCTCACCACACCCACAACCTAAGCATGTTGTAAAACTGCTTAACCCTTATATAGGTAACATGACACAGTATTTAATATGAGTGTAATAAAGACCTTTGATGGTGTAGAACATGATAGTGAAGAACTACTAGTTAAAATGATTGATGACGATTTTTACTATGATTACTTAGGAAAGCAAGCGTTGAGTAGTAGTAATTTGAAATTACTGTTATCGTCTCCGAAGCAATATGTAGCAAGATTACTCGGAAGTAGCGAATCAAGTCAAGCCCTACGTGATGGTAAATTATTCCATTGGCGCATACTAGAGCCTGAGAAGTTTGATGCATTACATATTGTTGAAGTAGCGTCTAAAAACACTAAGACTTATAAGGCGGCCGTAGAAGAGTTCGGAGAAGTTTACACTCGTCCCGAAGTTGATAACGCCGAATTATTGGCCGAAGTTCTTTTGGCCAATACCGAGGCCGCTTCATTCTTAGAAGGAGCGGAATTCGAAGTTCCTGCGATTGCCATGATTGATGGATTGGCATTTAGAGGAAAAGCCGACATCAAGAAAGGAACTAAAATTATCGACATCAAGACGACCACGGAGATTCAAAAGTTCCATTATTCGGCTCGAAAATACTCTTACGATTTACAAGCCGCGCTTTATCTAGAACTATTTCCAGATGCTGAGGAGTTTATTTTCTTGTGTATCGACAAAAAGACTCGAGACATTGCTGTCTATGAGTGTTCACCTGAATTCATCGAATCAGGTCAAGAAAAACTATCCAAAGGCATTGACCGTTACAAATTCTTTTTCCAAGGTGACGTTGAAGTAGACCAATATGTGTATTACGGCACACTGTGACCAGAAGTCTTAAGTAGACGAAGGGATGTTGATATGGTATGGCCGATATTAAGAATGTTTTAAGTCTTTTCGACGGCATGTCGGGTGGTCAACTAGCCCTAGGCCGAGCAGGAATTACTTTTGACAATTATTATGCTAGCGAGATTAAACCTCATGCTATTGCGGTGACGCAACATAATTTTCCTAAGACTATTCAAGTTGGTGATGTTACTAAATTGACTAAGTCTGACTTACCTAAGATAGACCTTTTGATTGGTGGCTCGCCGTGTCAAGACCTTACAATTCTTGGTCAAAGTCGAGAAGGATTAGAAGGTGAGAAAAGTATTTTGTTCTTTGAATATGTTCGTTTACTCAAAGAATTAAAGCCGAAATATTTCTTGTTAGAGAATGTGGCTAGTATGCGGAATGCTGACCGAGACCTTATCACCAAGATACTCGGAGTTGAACCTATTTTGATTAACTCCGACCTCGTCTCAGCCCAACATAGACGTCGCTATTATTGGACGAATATACCTGGTGTAACGCAACCCGAAGACCTTAACATCTTGTTAGATGATGTCGTTGACCGAACTGCTGCACCCGAGGAAAATATGTCGGAAAAGAAGATAGCGTTCATTGATAAAAAGAAAGACGGTTCGATGTGGGTTCGTTTAGATGGTGAAAAATCCATGCCGATTACGGCGAGAGGTTACGCGGCTTGGA
>MDSV01168417.1_pt1 | contig 20077 bp, 11 predicted proteins | sample 810851 | NCBI WGS metagenome assembly MDSV01 (sample SAMN05326640, study PRJNA326480) | marine metagenome | isolation source: seawater | place: Atlantic Ocean: North East | collected 2012 | reverse complement strand
GGCGCGTCGCCGCCGTCGCCCCGTCCGTCTTCCATCGGGGTTTGCAACTGCGACAGAGCCTCGGCCTCCTGCATTTGTCGGATTTGCGCTTGCAGGGCCTTCACCTGCTCCACCATGTCAGAGTCGCTCACAGCATCCTCCGCGTCTTTCTTCTCGTCTTTGATGTGCAAGAGTTCCCCTTTGACAGTCGACTTGAACTTCACGCGTTCGTCGCGGAGAAGTTTGCGCGTGTTCAGGTCTTTGCTCCGGTTTTCAAGCAGAGCATCTTCGTCGGGACCGGTGACGGAAGCAGTGTCCGAGCCATCGTCAGCGACGGCGGCGCCAGCGGCCGCTGCTTCCTTTTTCTTAGCTTCGGCCCGCTTGACCATGTCGATTCGCAGCTTTTTCTCCGCTTCTTTAACTTCCTTGTCGAACGCCTCGATGCTTTTGAGCTGCTGTCTCAGCGCGTCCTCGCGATTCGTCAGCAACACCGACAACATTAATTGCAAGTTGCCCAATTCCATCGCAGCCTGCTCGTTGGGATCGATGGAAGTTGCCGCCCGAAGACGATCAAGTGCGATTTGGCGCGAAGCAATGTAGAGCGTGTACTCTTCAAAGGACTGGACAGTGACTCGGATTTGCTCCACCGTCGTTGCTTGATTCATCGCGGTCCACTTTTCGCACCACGTGGAAAACCAAAAGGCCTCGACGGAGAAGTCGCGCACATTGTTCCTGCCGCCGTGGTCTACGGCCAAGGAAACCGCTTCCATGGGGGCCACTGGTGGCGGTGCGTCCCGCATCGCATCGTCGACGGTTGCAACGGCCTGTGAGCGTTCGGCCAGCTCCGCGCTGAACGCGGCCGCCTGCGTCGAGGCCTTCACAAACGCGTTGAGCCAGTCTTGGAAAACCGCCTTCTTCTGCGCTTCGGGCGCCCCTGGTTCCCAATGATCGATCGCTCCCCTGAAGACGCCGGCCGCTGGAATACTCGAGGTGACGTTCCGTGCCTTGTACAGGTAGCGGTACGCTTTCATCGTAACGCCGCCGAGCTGTGTCAGTTCCTGGTTGTGCGCCTCAGCGAGCTCAATGATGTTGGGGTCGACAAAGTAGCGCTTTGCCTCCGCAATGTCAACCTCGTCTCCGTTCTCGATCGTCGTTTGCACGCGCAGGGCGGCATCTACGGAAAGGGCCGGCGCCACAGCTTCGAGAAAGCCGTTGTGGAAGACCTCTCTCCGTGTTTTCCTCATTGCGTCTCTTGAGAGGCGCACGACCGCGTCGTACACCGCTTGTCGTTCCTCGGACGGCATCGTTCGAAGCTTTGCAGCAATGGTCTCGGCTCTTGCAGCCTCCTTTTCGGCCCTGTTCTCGTCGTCCTTGTCAATCTCCTCAATCTGCAACTTGTTCCTCAGAAAAGCGCTGTCGTCGTGGAGTCCTACGGCGCGCATCTTTGCCTTGGCAAATGCGAGGAGCTGGTCGTCTTCTGGCCGCTTCAGAGACGCTTTCTTGACCCTGCCGATCTTGCCCTTGACTTGGCGCACCGTGGTCTGTTCTGGGCTTTGAATAGCCTTCCAAAGTGCCTTACGTTCTTCGTCCTCGGCTTCCTGGGCTAGCATGTGCTTGACCCAGTAGTCCAGCGCCGCAAGCCTCTCGCCAAACTCCGGGTTGTCGTCCAGGCCCAAACCCTCTACCGTCGCGATCTGGTAAAGCTTCGTGAGGTCGGAGTGGGAGTACCGTTTGATGACGCGAAAGGCGGCTTCGGCGAAGGCGGTGGCGGTGGCGGCGGCGGCAGTGAGGGCGGCGGGAAGCGCGGCGTAAATTTTGGCGGCGGCGTCGGCGGTGACCTCGTTGAGGCCGGCGGCGGCGTCGGGGTTGAGGGCGGCGGCGATGGCGGCGTCGGGGTCGGGTGCGTCCATGAGGACGGCGGTCGCGGGATAGCTGGCGGCGTACAAGCTCTTGGCGACGGCAAGGGGCTTGGCAGCCGCGGCGGCGGCGACGGCGGCGGCAATCACCTCGGCGGCTTGGGGCGCGGTGTTGAGCGCGGGAATCACGACGTTTCGATGCTTCACCAACGTTTCGTACGCCACATCGAGCTCGCTTCCGGCTCTGAGCCTCCGCCCCGCCCTCCAGTCAAGGAGAAAGCGGTAGGTCGGAGGCTCGACGTCGGCGCTTTTCGTTCCTCTGAAGTACGCTTGGATCTCGTCGTCGAGGGCCTTGTACCTCGCTTGCTTTTCCGTTTCGCGCCGATTGATCTTTTCTTCGAGCTCTGCGACATTGTCTGCGTTCGACTCCAGGAGGCTGTCGTCTTCCGGAAGCAAGAGACTCGCGTCTTTCCAGAGCTGGATGACCCTTTTTGCAGCCTCGGTGCCAATCTTCTCACCAAACTGCCAGTTTCCAAAGTGCGAGTCGTTGTAAAACCCCTTGACGCCGAGGGCGTCGTCGTCGTCGAGGTCGTAGAAGGTGTTTTTCAGTTCGTCGCGGGCAGCCTGCTGCATCTTTTCTTCGCACGACTGGAGCACGAGCCACTGCAACAGTGCGCCTTCGAACTTCCGCAACTTGTCCAAGACGACAAGCACCGGGTGGCGCGGGGTCTCGGCCACGGGCACGGGGGCGACGGTGCCCGTTTTCGGGTCGAAAAGTTGGAGTGTTGCCACAGGAATACTTGGCGGGTTTGCGAGTACCTGTCGACCCTCCGGCGAGTCCTCGAACAGCTGCTGAAGGTTGAACATCCTGCTCACCGTCTCAAACCCCTTGGCAAGCTGCGTCAACTCGCGTGCCACCAGTACGGGTTCCGAGTACCAGACGACGAGGGCAGACTTTAGGTTTTGCAGGTACTGGTAGAAGGCAAAGTCGGAAGCATTGACGTGCTTGAGATCAACCCGGTCGAGTTCCCTGTCCAACAACGTGTACGCGACATACCCGGTAACGCCATTCTCGTCCTTCTCCGGCAACGTCGCCCGCACAGTAGCAATTTCACGATCGACGAGTTTCTTCAGCTTCTCGTGTGCCGCCCACAGGGCATCTACCGCCGCCGTCGACTCCTTGACGTACTCGCGGATGTTGTTGTGGGTGCACGGCATACGATCTTGCTTTGCGGCAAGTTCCCGGAGCGCGGCAGAGTGGGGCGGAGGGTGCACCCAGTTCAGGAAGGCCTCGGCGTTGAACGGTTGCGCGTTTTCTTCGACCGCCGTCCTGGCCGCCCGGACGGCCTTGCGCCCGCCCTTGCGCGCTTTTTCGCGGACTTCTCCGCTGCCACCCTGATCCATTTTTACGTCGGCTTCGTCTGGCTTTGACCGCTTCGTCGTCGTGTCGTCTGAGGCTGCAGACGAACGCTCCCCATCCTCCGAACGCTCCTCATCGGTGGACGCGGCTTCCGCCGCGGAACGCTTGTTGGCCTCCGTAGCCAGTGCGTCGTGGCTCCGCTGCAACAGCGCCAAGTTTGGGAGCGTCAACCCCAGGCGTTGCGGCTCAAACGCAGCCGTCGGCGTTGGGCTCGGGCGGCGCACAGACATGGCGCGCGCGCCCTCCCACCGCAGTTTTACCCCACAGTCGCGAATGTTGCATTATCAATTTTCAAGGAACGCGTCTACGATTCACACATGTGCAGTGGTGTTCACCCGTGTTCGACTCGCGTTCCCCCCTTGTTCCGCCTTCCTCTCTCTCGTGTTTACTTAAATGCGACCGACATCTTGCCCACCTCGTTCAGCTTCTTCCTGTACGCCAGCTCGGCGCGCACCAACGCCTTCTTGTTCTCCGTCGCGTCCGCGCCCACCTCGCAAAGGTCGGAGATTGTGTCCTTGATCAACTGGATGGTTTCCTTCAGCTTGACCAACTCCTTGCGCGCCAATGCGTACTCGTCGTGCGCAAAAGCATCGTCGGCCTTGCGCTTGTTGTTCTCGGCGACGGTGGCGCCGGAGGACGAGGCGGCGCCGGAGTCTTTGCCGCTGCGAATTTGCTCATACAGCTGCCTGCGCGCCTGCAAGTGGTCGTCGGCGGCGGAGGCTTTTGCCTGACGAACACGGTCGAACAGCTCCTCTGTGTCCGCAGGGGTCGGGAACAAGCCCTGAGTCTTCTTCAGATACTCCTTCTTGACGATGACGCAGTCGATTTCCGGCGAGACATCCTTACCGTCCTTGGTTTTGAACGAAATCTTGCCAACCTCGCAGGACTCGGCAACCGCCTCCGCAAACGCCTTCTCCGTACCCGGCCGAGACGGCCCGGAGAAGCCAAACTTCTCCCGCAGCTTGGCCATCGTGATCATGCCGTCATATTGGTACGTCTGGGACTGGCGAACGGCCATGGCAACGGAATCCGCGGTCATTCTCTTCACTTCAGCGTGGTCGGCCACAACCGACGCCGTCTTTTCCATGGACGCGAGAGACGAGCTCAGCACATTGTTCGCCGGCGGCGCCCGGAAGACCGAGGCGCCACGCGCCGCCGCCGGAGCCGCCGCCGGAGCCGCCGCAGTGGGCCGCTCCCACTGCGTTTTGCCGGACATTTGGTGGGCGTAATACACCTGTCCCTGGTCGTTGCGCTCCACCGTCCAGCTCAGCGGCAGCGGCGCCAGGCCCTTGGCCTGATCCTCGGTTGCCTGCTGCCGCTGAAACGCGCCACGCTCCTCCGCCTTGCGCTTGTCCTCGGCCTGCTTCTCCTCAAGGGCCTTTTGCTCCTTGTGGCCCTCCTCCGTTCGGAAGCCAAAGTTGGTGAGTTGGTCGTCGGAGATGGACTTTCCCGACTGGTGCGTCCCCAAGTCGACACCGAGGGTCTGCTTACCGTCGGAGAAGGCAAGCTTGCAGAGCTTCACACCGTTTGGCGTGTTGATGGCCTTGACCGCCCGCATGCTGGGCAGCATGAGAACGCGCTTGAGCTCAACGCGCGGCTCCTCGTTGTTGCCGTCGTCGTACACCTTCTTCCACGCGCGCTTTAGTTCGGCGTCGACATCCACCTCCATCGGGAGGTGGTCCACACTGCCAAACTTTTGCTCTCCCAGCGGCGTGAAGCGCACGTAGGTCCGCGCGTTCCGCGCCCAGATCAGCGCAGGCACTGGACCCTTCTCGGGTTCGTTGACGTAGCCGAAGAAGACATCCTCCGGACCCCAGTCCATGTCCATGATCTCCTGTTGCTTCTCGAGTGCGTCCTCGATCGTCAGGCCGCGGTCCATCCGGAAGTGGTCGATCGTGCCGTCAAGCTTCGGCGAGGTCAGCGTCTGCACGTGCTTGCCCCGCTCCCCATCGATGACGAGAGTCTCAATCGGCGACGAGATTGTGCCCTTCTGCTGCGCGTTGAAAATCGTCTGCTCCAACGCGTCGATGAACGCCTCAAACAGCTCCTTGGAGATCGTGTGCGGGAGCGCCATCGCGCGGTTGAGAAACTTTCTGCCGGTGATCGACGTGGCCTCCTCGAGACCCATCCGCGCAAAGACGGTCTTGCGCATCGGATCGTTGAAGAGGCGCATGACAGCCTCGAGCCCGCGCGTGGACACAAACTGTTCGGCGTCAATGTCGCCGGCACCGCGCAGGCGCAGGTTTGCGCCGGCGGTGAGCGAGGAGCGCTCCCCCAGGGACATGGCGCCGAGCTCGGTAAGCCGCGACGCGACGGTGGCGGCAAAGCGCTGGTCGGGCCCGCTGTCGCTGGTGATCAGGACGTATTCGGGAGCCGACAGCTGCCTTGCGCGGTGCGTGCGTCCGAGACACTGCATCGCCTTGATGGCGGACCACGGCCACTCGTAGACGAGTTGCGACCGCCGCGGCGCATTGGGGTTCTTGTCGCGGTCGGCGTGCAGACTGAGCCCTGAGGAACACGCGAGGGACAGCAGCGCAACCTTCTTCTCGCCGCGCTGGAAGCGTTCGATCTCCTTGTGGGGAGTGCTGGGGTTGTGCACCTGCTCCCAAACCCCCTCCCTGGTGGCGCTCCGTTCGAGAAAGGTTGTGCGGCCGGTGAGCTCCGCCACCGCCGCAGAACCACCCAACGCGTCCTTGAGGGCATCGATGGGGGCGACGACAGGGAGCGGGAGACATGCGGCCCGGCGCTTGAGGACGTACAGCTGTCCGCCGGTCGACCCAAAGCACTCCTCGGGTTGCGGCATCTCCGTGAGGCGTTGCAATTCCTCGACGCGCACGAGGACAGAGCAGTGCGTCTCCGCAATGCCTCGGTTGCGGGGCAAGAGGAGAGGAGCGATCTGCACCCTCGCCCACTCGCCATTCTCGTCGACCTGAAGCACCGAACCGACGGCGCCGCGAAACATCGGGTAGTTCATGGCGCCAATCCACGCGTCGCCGCGGAGGAGGCACTCGTCGCCCGGCTCCGAGGCGATGGCCACACCAGTACCGACGCCCGAATTCACGTAGCACGGCTTCACGTCCCAGAGGTTCTCTGCCTCAAGCGGCTCGTAAACCTCTCCCGTGTCCTCGCGGTGGTACTCGGCGGCGTTCTCGATGAGGGCAAAGAGCGTGTCGCGGACGCCGGCGTCCGAGACGCCGGAAAGGTCGTCCTCCGGCCCGCCCGAGTTGCGCCGCATTGCCTGCTGGCTGTTGTGGACAGCGCGCTTGGCCGCCGCCTCCCCCGTGCCCATCAGAGAGATGACGACCTGGTGACCCGCGGCCAGCCGCTCCTTGGCCACCTCGACCGTGCGCGCGACCTTGCCGCAGAGGACAAGCGCCTTGAAGAAGCACAGCTGCCTCGCGTAAAAGTGCGCGGCGCGCTGGTACGGCCGAAAGATGCCCAGGATCTGCAGGTCTTCGAAGAGGAGGGAGGCGCCGTCGTTCTGAACCCCCCACTCCTTGGGCAGTTTGACGACCTCCTCGGAAAACTCGACGCCGTCAAAGGCCAGCACGCGCGAAACCATCTTCCCGCTCCGGATGAGCTCGGCGCTGATAAACTCGAGGGAGGACGCGTCCTTGTTCGTGCCCATCTTCCGCCGGAGGTGGTCGAAGCTGGCAAAGCCCACGGAGTTTGGGAGCTGGCCCTCGAGTCCCACAAACGACGAGTACAAGCGCAGGTCCTCGAGGTTGGCGGCAAATGTGGCGGACAAGAAGGTGATCGCCGTCGAGGCTCGCGTGTTGGTGAACAGCGTGTACGCCGCCTTCGCCGCCTGAGACCCGCCGGTGCCCTGGAGCTTGCAGTTCTTGATCGTGTGCGACTCGTCGACGAGGAGCGGGACTTTGCCATGTGGCGCCTCCGTGATGTACTTTGTGAGGAAGTTGAGGTCCCTGCCCGAATGCTTGCCCGCCAGCATCGAGTAGGACACAAAGACGATCTCGTCGCCGACCGGGCGCTTGCGCCGGTCCGCGGGCTTGAAGTCCTTCAGCGAGACCACCGTGAGGTTGCGGCGCTCCTCAGCGGTGAACACGGCATCGACGTCGCGCTTCAGCGTCTCAAAGAGCTGCGGCGTCGAAAAGTAGAGGGCGCGGCGGGCGGTGGCGTCGGGGCTCAAGGTGAGCCAGGTGTTGCGCAGGATGCCGACGGCGGTGCGGCCCTTGCCGAGTCCCGTGGCGTCGCCGACGATGAACGCCGTCTCCTGCTGAACGCACTTGGCGGCGAGAGCGACGGCGTCGAGCTGCACGGCGCTGAGAGCGTCGCCGTTCCGCAGGCTCTCGTGGACGAGGGTTGTGATCTCCTCGTAGGGGATCGGGTCGGGCTGTGCGAGCTGCGACACGGAGGTCTGGCGCACGGCGGTCGGGTGGTCGTATCCATCCATAAATGGAATGTACATCTTGTGGACGGCATCCTCGTCGGGTTTGCGGGTTTGCGGGTTTGCAACCGCAGTCGCATAACCGGGGTCTGCTTCGTCGGCCATCGCGGCAGGCCGTTTTTTTTTGCGAGCATTCGACCTCGTCGGGCGATGCCGTACCTCATACTATGGGGAATGCTCGCACAATCTCCGGCGCGAGATTTTGGTACCGAGCAGATCCTGGCCAGGCGGAGGGGGGTGGCGCGCCCGGCGCGAAACCGCCACCCCACCCCACCGACCGCACAGGCACGCGGCCGCGCCCGCGCCCCGGTTTTGCGACAACCATGCATACCCGCATACCCACACACCCGCACACCCGCCCCTCCGCGATCTCGCGAAATCTCCCTCCCACCTTCCATTTATGGAAATGGTCCGATGGGTGGGGGTGACCCCGGGCGGCATCCCGTGATTGCTTCCCAACCCACCAACCAACAAGGAGTGCGGCAATACCGGCGCCCCGGTTTTGCGACACCCATGCATACCCGCAAACCCACACACCGCGCGTGCCCGCAATCTCGCGAAATCTCGCGAAATCTCACCCCCACCGTCCCGCGCCCGCAGGCACCGCCAACCACCCACACACCGACAAACGATGGCGTACAGCATCGCGCACAGCCATGTGGGCAACGTCGAGAACGCCAACCGCTTCTCCTACCACTGCCTGGACGACTCCATCAAGTACAACCCGGCGATGGCGCCCGACCCCGACAGGGAGATCGAAGACGCCCTCACCATCGGCTACACGCTTTTCTTTGTGCGCTGGAAGATGCAGCTGTACGCGCTCCACGTCGAGTTTCTCGTCTTCGTCAACAAGGTCATCGCGAACAGCAAGTACATGAACTACTGCATTCACGCGGAAAACATGCGGATCGCCGAACGCAACGGCAAGCTGAACGAGAAGGGGTTGCCGCTCATCCCGCTGAAGGACTACATCTGCGGGAACGACTACTACGAGGCCTTGGCGAATGCTGATTTGGCGGAGCGCGCGATGAAGTACGTCGGCTTCGTGAACCCCGATCGCATTCCGGACATGTCGATCGTCCAGAAGTTTGAGCTGCGCGCGGACCTTCCGGACACGCTGAACTGGTTCATCTGGCCTGCGAAGCAGTCGGAGCGGATCGACTTTCTCAACGGTCTGTTCCCCGGCGACGGCGTCATGAAGTTCATCGAGTTTGCGCACGCCGTCTACCCGGATGTGGCGGACCTGGAGTCGTCGATGACGTGGGAGGATGTCTTCGTCCAGCTCAACCCGACCCCGGACGAGAAGGTGCGCGCCACGGAGACCCTCTACCTCTGCGACGTGTGGGAGGTGCTTGCCGACAAGTACGAGGCTTCCGCTCCGCCGATGCAGGAGGTCAAGGTGGACATGAAGGTCGCCTTGCGCGCTTAGTGCGGCGGCAACGCGTGCGACAAGACGCGCAACACGCGCCGCATGAACTCGGTATGTGTCTCGGTAGTGTCAACGTGGTGGTCACGTGTGCCTCGAAAATAAGAAGAGTGTTACCTATTAAAATCAAACCGAACGCGGCAGGAAAGAGGGGGGGATGGCGTCGACGCCCGGCGACGGGCCGCTGCCGCCCCTCTTCCTCGGCAACCCGTGGTTGCGTCAGCGCCAGGAGGCCGCCAACTGCCCACCGCAACGGCAGGCGCCGCCGCCTGCACTGGACAAGTTGACACGGGAAAGCCGATTGTTGTTCGAGAAGGTCGACGAGTTTCACAAGGAGGATGCAGAGCGGGAGGAAGAAGGTAGCGATGTGGAGGAGGAGGAGGAGGGAGAGGACGAGGCGGACCCTACCGCCGCCACGTACATTGGCAACCCGTTTCTGCGCAAGCCACTCCACGTCGGCAACCCGTGGCGGCGAGGAATGATTGAGGATCTAAGAGAGGCGGCACAGGGTGACGAGGGCGGCGGCGGCGGCGGCGGCGGCGGCGGCGCGAGCGAGGCCCAGCTCGGCGCGTTCAAGGCCGCCAACGACGCGGAGCACGCAGCGATGAAAGAGTTTATGGATTCCCTCAACAAACGTCTGGAGGAACTCAAAGCATCGAACGACAAACTCAAAGCATCGAACGACGAACTCCAGGGAAAGAACGAAGAACTCCTACAATCGAACAACCTTGTCGTGGGCATGTCCAGGGAGAAAAAGAAGGCTGCAGACAATTTTGCAAAGCAGCTGGAGGCGGCACAACGCGAAATGGAAGTCTTGCGCGCGCGGTATGACAAGGAAGTGGCAAAGATCAAGGAGGGATCAGCGACGTACGAACAACTCGTGTACGGGGAGTACAAGGCTAAGCTGGCGGAGCTCGACGGCGACCTTCGAAAAATCCTCGGCCAGCACAAGAAGAAGAACGAACAGGAGCACGTCGCGATGGAGGCCAGGATTGCTACGTTTGAGGCGCAGGCCACCGCGCTGGAGACGAAGGTCGAGACACTGATTGCCGAGATTCAAGAGGCGAGGCAGCAGGACGAGGACGACGCTACGGCCAAGGTCGAGGCGCTGGCGGAGAAGATTGCAGAGAAGGCACGGGAAGACCTTTCAGAGACGCGGCGACAGCTCAAGCTTCTTCGCAGCTCCGTGCAAGCGCTCGAGGAAAACAGCGCCAAATTGGCTCGCCAGCGAATAGAGCGCCTTGAGGAGCGCCTCGAGGAAATCTCTCCGAGCAGGGACGTCAAAGTGGCGCCCGGCCGTTCTGTTAGAATTTAAGCGCTAAGAACCCATGCATTCCGCTTTCCCACTCCGACAATCCACACGCCATGAAGCGCACCCTCGCCGAGCTTGCCGACGCCTTCTTCCGTCTCGGTTCTGGCGAGGGCGCCGAGCCGAGAGAAGCCGTCGACGCCGACGTCCCGCGCGCCCAACCCGTCCCGCCCGCCCCGCCGGCGGTGCTCGTCTTCGACACGGAAACCACCGGCCTCAAAGACCCACTCGCCGTGCAAATCGCCTGGGTGGTGTACGACGCGGACGGTCGCGAGCTGTGGAGCCGCATGGAGTACCTCGCGCTCCCGCCCGGCAAGTCGATCGACTCCGGCGCAGAAAAGGTGCACCGCATCAGCCTGCGCACCCTCGAGGAGAAGGGCAAGGTGGCGCAGTTTGTGCTCGCCGACTTTTACGCCGACGTGGACCGCGTCGCCGTCCAAGACGGCAGGGTCGTCGCGCACAATGCCAAATTCGACGCGCGTGTCGTGACCAACACCGCCACGAGCTGCGGCCTCGCGCGCGGCCTCGACGTCGCCGAGTGCTTTTGCACCATGGAGAAGAGCAAGCGCCGCCTCGGTCTGCAAAACCGGCGCGGCGGGCTCAAGGCGCCGAAGAACTCGGAGCTCCACGAGGCGCTCGTCGGTCCAGTCCCCGCCGACGTCGCGCTGCACGACGCGCTGGCCGACGTGCGCGTCGCCGCCGCTAGCTACTTTGCCGGCAAGCGGTGCCGTTGGTGGTGAAGACCGAGCGGTCGACCGGCCGATGACCGACGCCGACGCCGAGTGCTTTGTCTGCCTCAGCGGCGAGGGCAAGCTGCTCACTGGGATCTGCGCCTGCCGCACGCTCGCCATCCACAAGGCGTGCCAGCAAAAGCTGCTGCGGAGCAAGGAGGACGCCGTCTGCGGCGTCTGCAAGACGCGCTACCGCAATGTGACGGTCGTGTCCAGGAAGCGGCTGCGCCCGCGCATCATGGCCATGACGTGTCTGTGCTGGTTTAACGCGTGCATCTGCCTCTCCGCGGGCATCTACCTCTCCAAGAGCATTGGCGACCCGTCGTGGATGCCCCTCCTCGTCGCCGCGCTCTACGCGTTCGCCGTCGGCTTTGCCCTGGTGACCTTGTATTTGATCTCTTCGAACGAGCTGTGCAGGCTCCGCATGGTGATAACGGTGCACTCGCGACCCGAAAGTGCAAGCGATGCCGATCCGGTTTGACCTCCTCGCCCAGGCCGGTGCACTGCCCCCCACTCAAAACGACATGAACGACGTGGACCTTGAAGACGACGGCGAGTACGTGATCGACCGCACCATCTCGCGCAACGACGCGAACAAGAATGTGCCCGCGGCGCTCAAGGTGACTGCCAACTGCTACGAACGCTTTGCCCCCGGCTGCACCGGCAGCTTTGTCGTGCACGCGGGCCGCATCGCCGGCGTCTTTGGCTTCTGCTTTGGCTTCGTCGTCCTCGTCTACTGGGCGGCCGAACCGCGCATGTTCCACCTCGACTTTGGCGACTGGTTCTTCTGGACGGTCTGGCTGTGGCACGCGTTTGCCCTGTGCGTCGCGTTTCTCTCGCGCGTGACGGGCCGCTGCTGGCGCATCGACGAAAAACGGGTGCAAACCCTTGACATCGGCACGACGCCGTACAAGATTTTCACGCGCGACCCCTTCTCGGGCCGCTGCGAGGGCTGCCTCGTCGGCACCTTTAATTTCGTGCAGGCGGCCGTCGTCATCGTCAGCATGTTCTTGATCATGCAGGCCATGCTGTCCGAAGGCACGTACTTGCATGAGTTGAAGCTGGCGTGGACGATCGCCTACATCTGCCAGTCGGTGGCGGTGTGGATTCAGATCCTGTCCGACGTGCTGTCGCTGTACCTCGTCTACGCCTCGACCGAGGACTCCTACTGTCCCTTTCTGCTCAGCTCCATCTCCGGCCTGTTTGCGTGCTTCGTCCTGCCCATCTTCACCGTGGGCTACGCGCTATACTGCGCGGCGTGCTGCTCTGGCACGTGGAGTGGCTTGATATTCTAATAGCCTGTTTTAAAAGTGTAGCGTGCCATGCCGCCGCCGGTCGAGGGAGTCCCCGTGGCGCCGGGCGTGCGCGTCGCCGCCGGCATCTGGACGCAGGTGGCCAAGCGGCGCGCCGAGCTGCGCCGCGACCAGGGCGAGGTGGAGGCCACCTGGATCCTCGGGATCGCGGCGGTGTTTGCCTTCTTCAGTCTGCTCAACTCGTGCACGACGCTCCACGCCTGCGACAGTTGCACGGCGACGCTGCGCGGGTTGGGGTGCTCGTACGTTGGAAGCGCGAGCGTCTACGGAGATGCCGAGTACAATTCGACAGCGTCGCTCGGTGAGCTGGCGCGCGGCGCGTGCGCTCCCGGCGAGCGACAGCAGCTGGATCACGGCTGGCGCGTCTGCCGGCCGCTGCGGTCGTATCCGGAGGCGCTGGAGACGGAGGTCTTTGGCGCCAACACCAGCTACCATCAGCAGTATTGTGGCGCCTGGGTCGACGCCAAGAGCTCCGTGCGCGAGACGCCGCTCTACTACAGCACCTACGATTCGGAAGTTGTGAACCACAATGTGCAGGAGGCCATCGATGCATCGTTTGCGTTTCCCATTGGATACGGCGACTTGGGAAAATTCAACGCCGCGTGCGAACGCGTCCACGGCAACGTCGCCGCTTTGCGCGCCGCCAGTCGGATTGCCTTCTCAAAGATGCACGGCACCGTCCTGAAGCACAACACCTCTGTCGACGGCCGGCTCTACGACCTGGGCGCCCTCGCCGTCCATGGCTGCGACACGCCGGTCGGCGTCAGTGTCTCGGTGAACGCCAACGGCTTCTTCGCCCACCTGCAGGCGGGCACGCTCCCGAGCTCGACGCGCATGGGCCTGTCGCTCGCGGCGATGCATTTGTCGACGCAGGTGCCGGGCGCGCTGCGCGTCTTGGAGCTCGTGGCCGGCGCCGAGCCGACGCACGGCGTGATCGACGAGGCGCACGCTCTCGCCGTCTTGGGCGGCGCCGCCGACTTTCCTCCCGCAATCGCGGAGGCGATGGCTGGTGGCACGTACCTCGACGCGCTCCGGACAGAACCGACGCCCGAGCTCGCGCAGTTCATCAGCGTCGTGGCCGCCGGCAACGTTTCGGCGACCGACGTCGACGCGTTCTTGTCGGGACTCCTTGCGGTGTGCGTCTTGGAAGTGGACGATCTGATGGATCACCCCGAGGATCGCGAGGCCCTGCCCAGGTTCACCGCACTAGGGCGGCGCAGATACGCCGGGGATGGCGACCCGTTGAATGACGACGACAGCGAAAACGCAATGGTCGGCGCGCCGTTCACCTGGTCCACCTTGAACTTCTTCAGCCCTGGCCGCCACGAAAAGGTGTGCGCCGACTTCACCGCGGCAATGTTCCCCGAGGAGATTGACGCCATCGCGTACAGAGTCGTCGTCCCTGACGGCCTTTCCGAGGCCATCGAGACGCTGTGGCCGCTCCTCAAGGAGGCCGCCGCCCACGTCATCGAAAACGACCCCGACATTTCCATAGTCTTGGGCGACCCCGCTGGTGTCGCCGCCGTGGCAAAAACCGTCGAGCTCCGAATTCCGGGCGCGCCGGTTGAGAGCTCGTTCGCCCAGAGGCGCGCACCCGTCGAATTGCAATTGTCAAGCGATGACGGTGTCATTTGGATGGCCATGCAGGCCGCGGCCGCAAACTTTCGGCGCCGCGCGCTGGAGTTGCTCAACCCTGGCGCAAGTGTGTGCGACTTTGACTTCCTTTACTCGGCGCTGACGGTCAATGCTTACGTGCTGCCATCCTTTGCCTGTTCGCACCTTTTACTGGGCATGATGCGCCGGCCGTTTGCAGACGATTTGTATACAGACGAATCGATCGTGACGCGCCTGGGCTTCATCCTCGGCCACGAAATTGGCCACAGCACCATGTTAACAACGAGGGCCTACTCGCGCTCCCCATCACTCTTCTACGGGTACCAGCAGTCGACGCTGGACGAGGCGATCGCGGACCTCGTAGCGGCAAAGGCGATTGTGTACTCCGACCTCGCAACTCCGGAAGAGGTGTGTGCATCAGTGTCGCAGCTGTGGTGCGGGGTTCCGACCGTGTGGCGTCCGACAAACCCGTCGCATCCACTGGTGAACGAGCGCGGAGATTTACTGTGTTCTAAAATTCTGTAGCAAAGACGCGCCGCACGTGGCCATGTCGCGTCTCGAGCACGTTCTTAACGTTGGCAAGCTCTATAGGGAGCCCAGCGCGCACAAGGCGAATATGGACTTTGCCGGCCGCGTTTTTCACTACACGCACAACTTTGTGCGCACCTGGTGGTTGTACAATCGATTCGATTACACGATTGTAACGAGACGCGACACTTTTGGGATCCGGGGCGGTCGCAAGGAGAGCCTGATTGGCGAGTTCGATTATACGCGCAAGGTAATCGAGGAGTACTTGCGCCAAATGATTTCCTTCGACCGGCCGATGCCCAGCGTGGCGAAGATGCAATCTGTCACGGACGAGCTCGTGTTCGAGTTTTGGCGCATGCCCCCCTGGAACGAGCGGGATCCGCGCACAAAGGCGTTGACGTATCCGAAGGACCTCGACAAGATTTCCATGCGGCTCTACTCCGAGCTCAAAAAGTACGCGCACGGGAAGCCGTCAAAGTTTGATGCGTAGCCAATGTCTTAAGTTTACTCGGAAAAGTCAGAACAGTAGTCGTGCAGCTCGGTGCCAGTCGATTCGTCGTTGTCGCGGCGCAGTTGAAAGAGCGCTTCGACCGCGACCACCTCCGCCCGCGTGGCGCCTACGGCCGCCGCGACCAAGCCTTCGGCGGTGGTCGCGGCCTCCGCAGCCTCTTTTGCAGCCTCTTCATCAAAAGACATGTCCGCCGCCCGGGCCTCCACCGCGCCGGCCGCCGCCTCTGTCTGCGCCTCACGCTCCGTCAACGGCTGCGTGAGGGTCGTACCGTTCTGCCGATCGCGCAGCAGGCGCTCAAACCGGTTCCGAATCGAGCTGGGCGAACGCCCTTGCAGCAGCTGGCCAATGGCTCGCCAGCGCCGGCCGTGCTCCAGGATGCCGTCGGCTAAGATTCGGTCCTCCGCCTCGGTCCAGTGGTGGCGGTCGAGGATGCGGCCGCGGCCATTGGATTCCGGCAGCCAGCCGTAGTGGCGGAGTTTGTAGACCCGGTTGCGGATCCCGTCCGCGGAGCGGCCGGGCAGCATCCCCGTGGCAAAGACCGCCTCTGGAGTGGCGCCTTGCGTGACGGCGTCGATTAAAAGAGCGTCTTCGTAAGACTTCCAGCGCGCCCGCGTCTCTGCAACGCGCTGCGCTTGCGCCTCGTCGTCTGCCAGGCTTGCGAGCATTTGCAGGGCGAACGGCGCGGGGAGCCCGCGTGCTCGCAGTGCACACCCCAGCGCCGGCAACTGCACCTCACTTGTGTGCGAGCGGTGCGGCGAGCATCCGCCATTAGGGCATTCTCAAAGCGTACAATGTGGGCGCAGGTGCGAGCGGCAAGATGTCGCGCCTCGAACACGTGATGCAGGTGGGCGCGGCGCTTCGCGAGGCCGCGCTCGTGCCTGACGCAACCGAGGGACTGTTTTGGACGAGCGAGAACGAGAAGGTGGCGTACGAGTACGTCAAGCTGTGGTGGTGGAAGCATCGGTTTGAGCGGAAGGGGAAGAAGGACGAGGCCAACAAGTGGCTGAAGGCGATGAACAAGCAAGTGCCGGCGATGGAGGACAAGATGCGAACAAAGATGCCCTTTGAGAGGCCGTTTCCAGACAAGGCGACCGTCCAATCCGTCACGAAGAAGCTCGTAAACCAGTACTGGCTCAAAGTGCCATGGGACCAGATGAACCCGGAGCAGCTCGAGACGATCGCCAAGCAGCTGTGGTCCGAACTCAAGAAGTACGTGCGCGAGAAGCCGTCGATGTTTGACGGAAAGCAATCGACGTCCACCGGCGCGGCGTTGCGGCCCTACGCCCCTCCCGAGCTGCCGCGCAAGATCCTGTTTCTCAAGGGCCGCACCTACGGGATCCCCGAGGCGAAGCTCGACGAGGCGACGGCGACGGCCATGGCCATCATCGAACGCGAAAAGATCACGACGATCGCGTGGGACGGCGACAAGCTCGGCTACACGGGGCCCGACGGGGAACCGCCGCCGATGACGTTCACCTTCGTGCTTCACAAGCTGCAGAAGCTGGCGCCGTGGCTCGAGTTCATGTACTTTAAAAAAGCTGGCGAGGGACGCGTTCTGGAGCTCCTTCAGGACGTGGGCCGCGTCAAACTCGACGAGGCAGCACGCAAGGCCTCCGCGGCAAGAGGCGTCGAAGTGATCCAGTACCTCGGCCCCATGCCCTTCCTCAACCGGCGCAACACGGCCATCGTCGCTCCCGGGGAGCCGATTCCTCCCCGTCGCCGGGGCTTCCACGTGGGCATCGAAATCGAGGAGCAGGAAAAGTGGTGGCAGCTCGGGCTCAAGGGCCTGGAGATTGCAAAGTCGCAGCTTGGCAACGACAGCGTCGCGTACCTCGTGGTCGGCCTCGGCGGCGTCGCCGTGAAGAAGGAGCTCGAGAAGGTTGCCGAGTCGTACGAAAAGGGTGAGCACAAGTACCCCCTCGGCCTCACCATGGACGAGGTGGCCAAAGTAGAGTTTTAAGGGCGCGTGTCGTTTCAAAGTCTCTTAGTCTCGGTCACATTCAGTCTCTCTCTCTCGCTCACTCGGTCGCCCCTCCCTCGTCCCCCACCTCCCTTCCCTTTCCCCAGTGTGCTTGTCCGAGTGCAGCAGCGCTCTACTCTTGGTTCTGCAGCGCGGCGACGTGCTTGATCGTCTCGAAGATCGTCTTGGTGGGGTCGATGCTGCCGCTCATGAGGCCGGTGAGCAGGTTGGTCTCCCACTCGACGAACGCGCCGAAGACGGCGAGGCGCGTCGTCGGCACGGTCTTGCCAAGGGCCACGTGCGCGGCCAGCATGCGGCGGAGCGTCTTCGTCGAGGCGTTGAGGTTCGGGCGGATCGACCACTCGGAGCCAACGCCGGGCGCGATGAAGTCCGACGTGGTCTCATTGTCCGGGACCTTGCCCTTGGCAAAGTAGCAGTTGGTGGCGCAGTCGGGGATCGTGAGGGGGGCGCCGAGGACGCCCTCCGAGTTGTCGTGCCCGTGCTCCATGTGCGTGAGCAGGGTGCCCATGAAGTCGCGGTCGTCGGCGTCGACGCCAACCCCCTTCAGGCTGTCGGAGATGGACTCGACCGACGCCTCGCCGCCCGCCGCCGGGGGAGGGGGCGCGGCTCCGGACCCGGGGGGGCCCAGATCCTGCTGCATCGGCACCGGCCCCGAGGACATGTGGCGGGTCGTCAGCGGCCGGTAGCCCACGCCCGCGCCGAGGGCATTGTAGCGCGGCTGCTCCGGGGAGTCCGCCGCCCCCAGGCTGCGGTACACCGCGCCCATGTGCCGGTTCTGCGGCGGCGGCGCGGCCGGCGGGGGCGGAGCGCGGTAGTGGTCCTTCTTGCCCTGCTCCCACATTTCCTGGAGGAGCTTCTTCGTCCGCTCCTTCATGAGTCCCAGGTCGTAGGCGGGGGCGCCAACGTCCTCAAACCCCTCCGCAGCTCCAGCGCGGGGGCCCCGGGTCTTGCACTGCGCAATCGACTGCAGCGAGGCGCCGCCGCGCATGAGAGCGACGAGCTGCGTCATCCAGTCGGGGTCGCCCATCAGATCGTCCTCCTCGATGGCGAGTGCCGACGCGAGAAGCGGGCGCAGGTAGATGACGTGCATGTCGAGGCCGCTCTCCGAGATGTCGCACGCGCGGATGGCCGCGGCAAAGTCGGCCATCTCGGGCGGCAGCATGCACATCGCCTTGGCAAACTTCTTGTTCGACGGGATGGCGCCAATCTGGATGGCCGAGTACATGGCCCACGTGTCCACGAGTAGGAAGGCAGTCTTGACGTTCGTGCGCTTGCCGTCCGGCGTGCCGATGACGACGACGACCGGCGTGTTCTTGTACTCGGCCTCGGCTTGGATCTGCATCTGGGGCCGCGAGGACGCGTCGCCGTCGGACTCGGTGGGCAGCACGAACACCGTGCGGGTGTACTCGCCCTGGACCTTGATGGGCTTGGAGCCGATGCCGAAGGAGAGCTCGCCCTCAAAGTTCGGATCGACGTGGGGGATGCCCATCAGCGGCGAGTAGTAGGACTGGTTCGGAAGCTTGACCTTGACGTCGAGAGAGCAGCCGGTGATGTCGATCTCGGCGTTGGCCAGTTCGATGTTCGCCCTGCGCGCCTTGTGCATGGCGACCTTGTTCAGCAGGGGGTCGAGTGGCTCGTGCTTCTCGAAGACCGCCCAGTTGTGGTCGCCGATCCCCGACATGAAGGCGCGGAGCATGTAGTGATCGATCGACTCGTAGCAGTTGTGAAGGTGCGTGGCGCAGTGCTTGACGAGGACAAGCCGCTGCATCAGAACACCCAGGCTGCCCATGCCGGGCAGAAACGACTTCTTCTGGTCGTCGTGGAACTTGTCGAGGGCGTTCCCAAGCGCCTTACCGAGGTACGGAAGCACGCCACCGTCGCCGGCGTCGTCCATGGCGGCGTCGCCCTCCGCCGCCTCCGCCGCCGCCGCCTCCGCCGCCGCCGCGATCTCGATGCGGGCGGGGCCCCAGGGCATCAACATTGAGGAATTGCGCGATGAGATGGAGCGGAAGGGCTGCAGCCTCGCGAGGTAGCCCACGATCATGTCGGCAAACGAGCCCGTCTCCTTGAGTGCCTTCTCGATGGCCCGCACCGCGGCGTTGTACCGCGGGAAGACGTCATTCTTCTCGGTGAGCGTGACCATTTGCCGCAGCGCGGCGTCGCTGAGCTCCTTGTCGTCGTGGAAGAGGTCGAAGACGGCGCCGATGTCAAACTCCTGGGCCGGCGGCGGCTTGAAGTGGAGCGCCGTGTACTCCTCGACGCGGTCGCGGCGGGGCGGGATGATGATGGTATCCTTCCACTCGAACTTGACGGTAGACCCCGAGTTCGCGCCGTACTGGACGCGGAACTCCAGGTCGATGTCGACGCCAAAGGTGGCGCCGTAGCCCTTCCACTCGGAGCTGATCTTGGTTTTGCCATCCTTTTCGGAGTCGATGATGGTCGTCTTGTTCGAGTAGAAGGTGCTGGAGGTCGTCTCGAAGTCGCGCGTGTTGATGCGCACGAACACCGTGCGGACCGACTGGAGCCGCTTGCCGCCGTCGCCGCCGTTGTGGTAGTCCGAAGTGTCGCGCAGCTCGCTGAACAGTGTGTTCATGAAGTAGCCCGTGACCGCCGTGTTGCGGTGGGCGTAGTGGGCGAGGTCCGAGAGCGCGCCGCCCTCCATGTACTTGACGGCCACGTGGGGGTCCTGCACCAGGTTGACGTAACGGTTGAGGGCGTCTTCGGTCGCGGCCGGGTTGATCTTGCGCCGCACCTCGGTGAGCGGGAGATTGTGGTCGCGGCGGCCGGTTGCCATATTTGGAAGTTGTTACTGCTCTTGCGGGTTGGTCGGTTTGCGGGTCTGCGGGTTTGCAGCGCTGGGCGCAAAACCGGGTGGTTCTCAGCGGGGCGTTGGTTCGCTGCGCTGATCTGAGAAGCGGTTACCAACGGCGCCTCACGTACCTCACTTGTCTCGCGCGAGCGTCCGCGCGAGCGCGAGCGCGAGCGCGGGAAGACCGTTTCG
>MDSV01015531.1_pt1 | contig 20078 bp, 20 predicted proteins | sample 810851 | NCBI WGS metagenome assembly MDSV01 (sample SAMN05326640, study PRJNA326480) | marine metagenome | isolation source: seawater | place: Atlantic Ocean: North East | collected 2012 | reverse complement strand
CACCACGTTGATAGGCTGGGTGTGGAAGTGCGGTAACGCATGTAGCTGACCAGTACTAATAGCTCAATTGGCTTGATATATGCACTGAAAAAAATTTTTTTAAGATAATTGATTGATTATTCAAAAACCCCAGTTTTAAAATTGGGGTTTTTTTTTAGTTATATGATAAATTGCAATTATTTTACTTAGGCTAATTTAGTTTATATAAGCTCAATATGATTGAAAAAATTAGAAAAAAAATTAAAAACTTCAAAGTTGATAAATTTTATGAAAACAAATCTTATTTAACTGTTGTAAGAAAAGGTTTCTTAAAAAAAATAAGATAACATTATTTTAGATTATGATACAAAAAATTATTTGTTTTGATTTGGATAATGTAATTTGTTCTACAAAAAAAAATTTTTATAAGAATTCAAAACCTAATAAAAAAGCAATATCTTTAATAAATAAACTTTATTTAAAAAATTTCTACATTAAGATTTTTACAGCTAGATTTATGGGTCAATTTAAAGGAAATAAAAAAAAAATAAAAAAAATTGGATATACTTTTACAAAAAATCAACTTAAAAAGTGGGGAGTTAAACACCATGAGTTAATAATGTTTAAGCCATCATATGATTTTTTTGTTGATGATAAAGCAATTGGATTTTCTAAAAATTGGATGACTATATTGAAAAAAAAATTAAAAATTAAAATTTGAAAAAAAAAGATCAATCAATAATTGCAATAATTTTAGCCGGTGGCTTTGGTTCTAGAATGGGAAAATTGACTAACAACAAACATAAAACAATGTTAAAGATTGGTAATTTTCCAATTTTAGCTCACTTGTATACTCAGTTAAGAATAAGTTTAATTAAAGAAATAATTTTATGCACCGGATATAAAAATGAAGAAATCAAAAAATATAGTAAAAATAAAATTAAAAATGATTCTGATAAAATTTTAAGATTAATAAAGAATAATAAACACTATGATTATCCAAAAGTTATTATTTCAAAATTACCCCCAACAAACTCTACATCTCAAAGAATTTTTAAAATTAAGAATAAAATTAAAAACTATAATTTTTTATTTCTTTATGGGGATACATTGTTAAAACCAAATTTTTCCGAGTTATATGAAGTTTTCAATAAAAAAAAAAGTGGTGCTGTTTTAACTTTGTCAAAGCCTCAGCCAAAATTTGGTAAAGTTAAATTAAAAAATAATAAAGTAGTTGAATATTATGAAAAGAAACAAGAAAATGAACTATGGGTTAACTCTGGATGGTGTTTAGTAAGAAATAAATTTTTAAATCTATTTAAAAACACCAAATATAATTTTGAAGAATATCTTTTCAATAGAATTATAAAAAAAAATACTCTTTTGGCCTTTAAAAATAGGAATTTTTATTTACCTATAGATACGGAGATTGAACTTAATATTGCCAACAATTTATGGGAAAAAAATAAAAAATTATGGTTTTAAAAAATAATTTTTCTAAAAAAATGATATAGATTAAGTTAATGAAAAAAAAAGTTTTAATTACTGGTATTACGGGTTTTGTAGGTTCTCATATTGCAGATTTTATTATTGAAAATAATTTTGATGTAGAGATTTATGGGCTTAAAAGATGGCACCTTTCCAATCTGAAACATATTAAGCATATAATAAATAAAGTTAATCTTTATGATTGCGATATCACAGATCCTATATCTACAAGAAAAATGTTAGAAGATATTAATCCAGATAAAGTTTTCCATTGTGCAGCAGAAAGTTTCGTAAGTCCATCTTGGATGCATCCAAATAGGTACATGAATGTTAATTATAACGGTACTTTAAATTTGCTTGAAGCTCTTAATATTATGAAATCTAAGGCCATTTTTCATATTCCAGGATCTGGTGAAGAATATGGGGAGATTCATGAGTCAGAATTACCAATTAATCCAGAGACAGTCTTAAGACCTGTAAACCCATACGCTGTAAGTAAAATTGCACAAGATTTAATTGGATACGTTTATCACAAATCTTATAATTTAAATGTAATTAGAACTCGCGCGTTTAATCATGAAGGTCCAAGAAGAGATAAAGTTTTTGGTATTCCATGGTATGCATTTCAAATTGCAATGATTGAAAATAATTTTCAAAAACCCTCGATGAAAGTGGGGGGCATAGATGATAAGAGAAATTTTACTCACGTAAAAGATATGGTAGAAGCATATTGGTTATCAACCGAAAAATGTAAAGCAGGTGAGTTATATCTAGTGGGCTCAGAGTCAGAAAGTCAAATTTTTACTTTTAGACAAGCACTAGAAAAATTAATTTCTATGTCCACTATAAAAGGTATCAAATATGAAACAGTAAAAGAATTTATTAGACCAACTGCAGTGCCTTTTTTGATAGCTACTACAGAAAAATTTAGAAAAGCAACTGGGTGGAAACCAAAAATTTCTTTTGATAAAATTTTGGAAGATACTCTTGAATATTGGAGAAAAAAAGTGAAAGATAATGATTATATATGATTGATGGTGTCAAAATAATTGATTTAAAAAAAATTACAGATGAAAGAGGAATGATCTTTCATATGTTAAAAAATACTGATGAGCATTTTCAAAAATTTGGAGAAATATATTTTTCATGTGGATATCCAGGAGTAGTAAAAGCTTGGCATATTCATAAAGAAATGACACTTAATAATTGTTGCATCGTAGGTATGATAAAATTAGTTCTATTTGATGGTAGGAAAAACTCACCAACAAAGGGAGAGTTAATGGAACTTTTTATTGGAGAACACAATTATAAACTTGTTCAAATTCCCCCTGGCATTACAAATGGCTATAAAGCTTACGGAGATAAAATGGCTATTTTGGCTAATTGTGCAACAATGCCTCATGATAAAAACGAATTAATTTATATCGACCCATTTGAGAATGAAATTCCATATAAATGGGACCTTAAACACGGTTAATATGAAAAAAGTTGATCTGGTTACCACTAAAACCCCACTAAGGGTTAGTTTTTTAGGTGGAGGAACAGATATAAAAAATTTTTATGGAAAATTTGGTGGCTCAGTTTTAAGTAGTGCAATTGATAAATATGTATATGTCACAGTTAAACGTCATTCACCATGTTTTAAGGAAAAATTTAGATTAAATTATTCTAAAAGTGAAACTGGAAACTCATTAAGCAAAATTCAAAATAATATTGTAAGAGAATGTATAAAATTAGTTAAAATTAATTTTCCAATTTATATTTCTACTGTTGGAGACGTTCCCACAGGAAGCGGACTTGGTGGTTCTAGTAGTTTTACAGTGGGATTACTAAACGCTTTATATGCAATTCAAGGAAAAAAAATAAAAAAAAAAAGATTATTTGAAGATGCATGCAGAATAGAGATTGAGATATTAAAAGAACCTATTGGAAAACAAGATCAAGTTCCTGCAGTTTATGGAGGTTTAAACTTTATTAGTTTTAAAAAAAACAGCTTTGTTAAGATTGACAATATAAAAGAAAAAAAAATTTATAATAATTTATTTAAAAATTCACTGTTAATTTGGACAAGAGATACTAGAAGTGCATCTGAAGTTTTAAAAAGTCAAAAAAATAATTTTAGAAAAAATATAGAAAATTTAAAAAAAATTAAATCCAATGCAGATGAATTTTATGAAAGTATTAAATTACATAAAAAAATTGATTTAAAAAAATTGGGTAATTTTGTTAACAGTAGTTGGTTAAATAAAAAAAAATTATCTAATAAAATTTCAATTAAAAAAGTTGATGATATTATTAAAAATGTATTAAAAATTGGATGTTATGGCTCTAAACTATTGGGAGCAGGAGGTGGAGGCTTTATAATTGTTTTTGGAGAAAAAAAACACATAAAAGCTATTAAAAAGAAATATAATAATTTAATTTGTTTAAAGTTTGATTTAAATACTTCAGGCTCAGAAATAATATCTATAGTATAAAATATTTTATGAATTATCTAATTTTAGGAATAAATGGTGAAATTGGAAATCAAAAAGATATCTCAAGTCTGGTTAGTCATTTAATTTCAAAAAAAAGTGCATTTACTTTAGGTCAAATTTTTACTGCATCTGATGATGAATAGAATTAAAATAAGTAAAGGTAATCAACCTATTTTAATTACAGGTGGAACTGGAATGATAGGTATAAATCTTGTTGAAGAATTAGTTGCCTTAGGAATTAGGCCAAATGTTATTTATAGAGATAAAAAAAAATTATTACCATACTCAAAAATTAAAAATAAAATAAATTTCATTAAATTGGATTTATTTGATCAAAAAAAAATTGAAAAAGTTATGAAAAAAATAAAACCAAAAACAATTTTTCATTTGGCTTCAAGTTATTTTAATCCACCAAATTTAAATTTTAATGATCATATTAATTCAAATTTTATAACAACTTTAAATTTGTTATTAGCATTAAAAAACAATCTTATTAAAAATTTTATTTATACGAATACAGCAGCAATTTATGATGAAGGAAACAATATTACAGAAAAATCAAAAATTAGATGTAAGAGCGAATATGCTTTTTCAAAAAAAATTACATCTGATTTAATTGAAAAATTTAGTTTAGATTATAATTTTTTTTATAAAGATCTAAGATTATTTTCTGTATATGGAAAATGGGAAAAAAAACATAGATTAGTGTGTGGTGCAATTTTACAAGCCATAAAAAAAAAGAATTATAAAATTTTATCATCTAATCAAACAAGAGATTATTTAAATGTAAAAGATATTATAAATGCAATACTATTAAGTGTAAATTTAAAAAAAAATTTGACTTTAAATATTTGTTCGAACAAAAGTCAAAAAACTCATGAATTAGTTAAAATGATATTTAAAAAATTAAATTGTAGCACTGATCTAATTTCGGTAATAAAAGATAAAAAAAGATCCAATACATTGAGTAAAATGGTTGGAAATAACAAAAAAGCAATCATAAATTTAAAATGGCGCCCCAAAATTTCTATCGATATAGGGTTAAGTGATACTATTAAGTGGCTAAAAACTAATAAGAATGTAAATAAATATATAAAATATGAATAAAAAAAAATGTATTTTATGTAACAAAGGTGAAGTAAAAAAATTTGTTAATCTAGGTCATTCTGCATTAGCTAATAATTTGATTTCATTGAAAGATTATAAAAAAAAAGAAAAAAAATATCCTCTAATTTTAGGAAAATGCCAAAAATGTGATCATGTTCAACTCAAAGAATTAGTTAATCCAAAATATATGTTTGATAATTATCTTTATCTCTCATCTGCTTCATCAACATTACAAAAACATTTAAATTCTATTCCAATGTCGATTAATAAGATTAAAAAAATTAAAAAGAACGATCTGGTAATTGATATAGGTTCAAATGATGCAACTTTATTAAAGGGGTATAACAAATTTAAAGCTAAAACATTAGGAGTAGAACCAGCTAAAAATTTAGGCAAATATTATAGAAAAACTAAAATAATTCACCTTGTAGATTACTTTAATACAATTACTGCAAAAAAAATTAAAAAAAAATTTGGGTTAGCTAAAATAATTACAGCAACAAATGTGTTTCCACATTTGCAAAATTTGAAAGATTTTGCAAAAGCCATAAACATTTTACTCGATAAAGATGGGATTCTATTAATAGAAGCTCATTACTTGAAAAATTTACTAGATGATGTTGCGTTTGATACAATTTATCATGAGCATTCTTCATATTGGTCTATTACTGCTGTAAAAAAATATTTCAATATGCATAATTTAGAATTATTTAATGTAGATAAGCTTTCAATTCATCATGGTCAAATAAGATGCTGGATTGGAAAAAAAAATGTAAGAAAAATAAGCAGAACCCTAAAAAGACTTCTTAACAATGAAAAAAAAGATAAAATTAATAATGACTCTACTTTAATAAAATTTGGAAAAAAAACAAAAAATATCAAACTGATGTTGAATAAATTTTTTAGTAAGATAAAAAAAAATAATGAAAAAATTATAGGTTATGGTGCTCCAGCAAAAGCAACTACCTTAGTAAGTTTTTTAGGCATTAACAAAGATAAGATTAGTTTTATAGTAGACAAGAATCCTCTAAAACAAAATAAATTTATGCCAGGATCAAGAATTCCCATATATTCAATTAATAAAATCCAAAAGCTCAAACCAAAATATTTATTTAATTTTGCATGGAATTTTATAGAAGAAATTTTGCACCAAAATAAAAAATTTTTGAAAAATGGAGGTAAAATAATTAATCCAATACCAAAATTTAAAGTTTATTAATATGAAAAGAGATAAAATTTTTTTACAATCGTATTTTTTAAAAATATTTAAAGCATTATCTGTTAATCAAAATTTAATTGAGAATATAATAAAAACAAAGATCTTATTTGAAAAATGTTCAAAACGAAAAGGTAAAGTTGTCTTTTTAGGAAATGGGGGTTCGGCAGCTATAGCATCTCATTTATCAGTAGATTTAAATAAAAATGCAAAAATTCCATCTGTGAGTTTTAATGATCCAAGTATCATTACCTGTTACGCAAATGATTTTGGGTATAAAAATTGGATGTCTAAAACTATAGAGCTATCATTAACAAAAAAAGACTTAGTAGTTTTAATTAGTTCTTCAGGAAAGTCTTTAAATATATTAAATGCTGCAAAGTATGCTCGAAAAAACAAAATACCACTAATAACACTTAGCGGTATGAGTAAAAAAAATAATCTAAAAAAAATGGGTTTGATAAATTTTTGGGTTGATAGTTATTCTTATAACGTAATTGAAACAGCACATCAGTTCTTCATGATGGCTGTAATTGATTTAATAATTGGAAAAGCTGAATATAAGCCTAAATAAATGTCTGTACTCAAAAAAAAAATTATTATTAATAAAGAATATATTTCATGGAATAAAAAAAAATACCATATTGGTTCTAAAGCAGGGTTTAAGATATTAAGCGAAATATGGTTGAGAAGTGGATGGGATATGAAATATGTTTATTCATTTTCATGGTTAGGTAGACCAATAATACAGCTGCCTGACGACCTTATAAGAATTCAAGAGGTTATATATAAAGTTAAACCAAATGTTATTATTGAAACAGGAATAGCACACGGAGGTGGACTAATTTTTTACGCTTCTCTTATGAGAAGTATATTAAAAAAGTTTAGAATAATTGGAATAGATGTGGATATAAGAAAACATAATAAAAAAGCTATAAAAACTCATGAAATGTATAAAAATATCGAGATGCATGAAGGTTCATCTACAGACAAAAATATATTAGTAAAAATTAAAAAAAGTATTAAAAAAAATGATAAGGTCTTGGTCATTTTGGACTCTAACCACTCAACTAATCACGTTTTTAATGAGTTAAACTCTTATTCAAAATTAGTGACAAAAAATTCTTATATTGTTGCATGTGATGGAATACAAAAAAACTTTAATGGTGCTCCAAGATCTAAAAAAGATTGGAAAACAAACAATCCTCTTACCGCTATAACAAAATTTTTAAAGATTAATAAAAATTTTATAATAAGTAACAAAAATTTAATATTCAATGAGAGTAAATTAGATAAAAATTACGTAACTTACTGGCCAAATGCTTACTTAAAAAAAATACGTTAAAATGGATTTATCAAAAGTTACTATAATTATTCCATCTTATAAAAGACAAGAATATGCAATTAATGCACTAAAATACTGGTCAAAATATGATGTAAATTTACATTTATTAGATGGAAGTGATGATCCAATTTTAAATATTGATAAAGAAATCAATAATCCACGAATAAACTATCATCATATAAAAATTTTATCAGAAGTTGAAAGGATAAAAAAAATTTTGCCATTAATTAAAACAAAATACACAATATTAAGTTCAGATGATGATTTGTTATTACCAAATGCACTTAGTAATTGTTTAGAAGAAATAGAAAAAGACGAAGATATTATTTCTTGTTATGGACAAACTTTATCTTTTTATAATATCAATAAAGAATTAAAGTTTTTTAGAACAGATGTAGACCTAAAAAATTTTAGCAATAACTCCGTTATGCCAATTAAAAGATTAAAATACCATATGCTTAATTATGTTCCTTCGATTATTTATTCTGTTATGTTAACTAAATTTTTTATTAATATATTTGATACAAATAATTTTAATAAATATAAGTATCATGCAGCAATGGAATTTAGAGCAAGCTTGTTGATAAATTATTATGGAAGATCAAAAGTTACAGAAAATTTAATTGTTTTAAGAAATAAAGATACTAGTTCAGCTACTAAGAAGAATCTTTCTAAAACTTCATTTTTTAGAACATTATACTATTCAAAGAATCAAAAAATTGATTTTATTAATGATTTAGTTTTTTCAGTAAGAAAAATAATTAAAGATCAAGATGCATTTTATTTAAATAAAATTTTTAATGCTTCTTTAAAATATTATTTGTTTTTTATAATTAAAATTTTTTTTAAAAAAAAACTAAATTTGATTATTACAAATAATATTCCCTACTTATATAAAAAAAAAAGAGCTAAAAAATTTTCAAAATTAATAAGTTTGTTTAATCTTAAAAGCTATTGTGAAGATGAAAAAATAAAATTAAATGATAGCGATTTAAATATAATTAAAAAAATTTCTTTTAACTAAATAAATTTTTTTTAGTTTTCATTAAATTTTCCTTAGTACCTATATCTACCCAATTTTCATATATTGGGTAAGCGATTATTTTCTTTTTTTTTCGTCTTAATTTTTCTAAAAAGTTTGGCATATCTTCGTACTTATCGTCTAGCATTTTTATTACATTATTATTGATAACATATATTCCAGTATTAATATTAACATTAAAATTTTGTTTTTCTTCAAAACCAACAACTTTTCTATTTTTTAGTTTTACGACTCCATAGGGATTTTTCTGAGTTATATTTCTTGTGACAATTGTAGCTTCAGATTTATTTGAGTTATGGTAATCGATAATATTAGCATAATCTATATCCGTTATTATGTCTCCATTAGTTACTAATATTGGCTTGTTGACTTTATCTCTTAATTTTTTAAGACCAGCAGCAGTGCCCATCGGATTGTTCTCATAAATATATTTTATTTCAACACCTAAATTTTTTCCATTTTTAAAATAGTTTCTTATTTTCTTATGAAGATAATGGACAGATATTACAAATTTTTTAAAGCCATTACTTTTAGCTTTTAAGATAATGTGCTCCAGTATGGGTTTATTGGCAATTTTTAACATAGGTTTTGGAATATTTTTTGTAAGTGGCCTAAGTCTTTTTCCTAATCCTCCTGCCATTATAACAAAAGTGTTTGGTATAGTGGCATTTAAAATATTATCTAACATATGTAGTCCACAAATTTTACCTTTTTTATCAATCACTGGTAAATGTCTGATCCAATTAGCTTTCATCAAAATTTTTGCATTTTCATTATTAACACTTGGACCAACGTAAATAGATTTTTTATTAATTATAGTTTTAATATTATCCTCTAATTTTAATCCATCAAACATACCACGTCTAAGATCTCCATCGGTAATTGTTCCTAAAAATTTATTTTTCTTATTTATAACAAGAACAATTTGTAAAGAAGATTTATTTAAGCGTTTTATAATGTCTTTAATTTTTTTATCTTCTTTTAAAATAACTTTTTTCCAAAAATTTTTCTCTATCATAAAATATTAATCTACAATTTTAAAATACCTTGTTTTAATTTATATAAATTTTTTTATAATACTCAGGATCCTATCTTCAGTTCCTTTCATATAATATGGATTTTTTATCTTTTTCAATTTTTTTTTAAATTTTGATGATAATAATTTTTTAATTGATAATATTATATCCTTTTTTAAAGGTTTGCAGTTTATTACAGACTTTGGTTGGATTCTTCCTTCTTGTCTTTTGCCTATGTTAACAGTTCCTTTTTTGAAAGTAGAGACTTCAATAATTCCACTTGAGGAATTGCCAACAATACCATCAAAATTTTTAAGCGTCTTTATGTATAGATCTTTACCTAGCGACTTTACAAAACAAGAGTTTTTATTACTTTTTACAAATTTTAAGATTTTATTAATTATATGATTGTGGTTAGTGTCCATATTTGGTGCTGTAAATAAAAAAGTAACAAAATTAAAATATTTAATTGCGTTAAGCAATTCTATTATATCTTTATTTGAATTTTTTACTAAAGTAACTGGATGATAAGTAACAATTAATCTTTTTGAATTTAATTTATTATTTATTAACTTTTCTATTTTTGACTTTTTTATTTTGTTATTTTTTTTTATTGAATTTAAACCTAGAGCTCCAACATAATGAACATTTTTGGTTTCAGCACCCATTTTAATTACTTTTGATTTATGCCGCTTATGAGACACAAAATGTATAGATGATAACTGTGTTATTGCGTGCCTAATTGAATTATCTATCGCACCTAATGTTTCTTCTCCCCCATGCAAGTGACATATTGGTATTCTATGTATTACTGCTATTGAAGCCGCTGCCAGTATTTCAAATCTATCTCCTAGTAAAATTAAAATATTAGGTTTAACTTGTTTTATAGTTTTATTAAGTTCGTGGGAAAATTTAGAAAAATAAGATGAAGATCCAAAAGGACTATCGTCGTCTATTTTAATTTTAATAGCGAAATCAATCTTTATTTTGTCATGCATTATTTCTTTAAAGGTTGAGCCAAATTTTGGTGAAAAATGTGTTCCACATGCTATCACTTTAGTTATAATATTTTTTTCTTTGTAAGATTTTTTTATTAAATCTTTTAACAAACCATAATCTGCTCTTGTTGAAGTAACAAAACAAACTTTTTTTTTATTAATCAATTTTTTATTCTCCATAAAAAAGGACTGCTTGGAAGTGTAATTGATTTTTTATAAATACTTTCAGTTTCTTTTAAATTCATAGATTGATAATGTTTGTAAGCTTTCATTAGATGAACTGGTTTCCATATTGATCTAGCAAATATTTTATTTTTTGCAAGGACATGCATTAGTTTTTTTTTATTAAGAGATTTAGAATTTTTTAAAATTATTGTGTTTAGCCAATAGTTAGAGTCTAAATTTTTTCTAGGTTCTAATAATTTAATATACTTATCTTTAGAAAATATTTTTTTATAAAAATTAAAAATTTTTTTTTTATTTTTTTTAAATAAATTAATTTTTTTTAATTGTGAAATCCCAAGAGATGCGTTAATACTAGGAAGTCTATAATTAAACCCTACATCTTTGTAATTAGTTTCATTATTAACAGAGACTTTACAATTACTTGCATAATTCAATGCTTGTTTATATTTGCTCATGCTTTTAAAAATAATAGCCCCTCCCCCTCCCGTTGTAAGGATTTTATTCCCATTAAAGCTAAATACACCAGCTTCACCAAATGTACCAAGATGTTTTCCTTTATAAAAAGATCCAAATGCTTCTGCAGCATCCTCAATTAACTTAATATTGTATTTTTTTAAAACTTTTTTTAAAAAGTCAATATTACAGGATAAACCATTAAGATGAACTAACATCAAAAATTTTAATTCTTTACCTGTTTTTTTATTAAAATTTTTTCCACCTTTTTTCTTAATTATTTTTTTTAAATATTTATCAAGCTTTTTTATATCGACAGCTAAATTTTCTGGATCAATTTCAACGAAATGAGGTTGTGCTCCATTATAAATAATTGAATTTATACTCGAAACAAATGTAAGTGATGGAACTAATACTTCGTCATTTTTATTAATATTTAACATTTTAAGAGCAAGATGAAGTGCCGAGGTTCCATTAATTATTGAAATAACATTTTTACTTTTAATAATTTTTGAAATTTTTTTTTCAAATATCGGTGTATATTTGCCATATGTCGATAGTTCTTTATCTTTTAATGCCTTAGAAACAGTTTTTATATCATCATGAGAAATACTTGGCTCATGAAGGTTTAATTTTTTACCTTTAAATTTATTTTTTATTCTTAATATTTTTTTTAAAATTTCTGTTTTCACTCTAAATATTAAATCGATTAGTATCGAATTTTTCTAAATTTTCCGGAATTTTATACCAATCTATTGTTTCTAAAATTGCTTTTTTTAGACCAACTGCCCCAGAGTATTTAGGTTTCCATTTTAAAAGTAGCTTTGCTTTTTTATTGCTTCCGATAAGTCTATTTACTTCACTTTTGTTAGGTCTAAATCTTTTTTTTTCTTTCACGATTTTTATTCTAGATGAGGTGAGACTCAATATAAGTTTTATCAAATTTTTAATTGATATTTCGTACCCACTTGCAATATTAATTGTTTCTCCAATTATATTTTTCTTATTCATACTTTTTATGAAACCGTCAACAGTATCTTTAATGTATGTAAAATCTCTTATAGTTGAAGTATTACCTAACTTTACACTATTTCCATTTAAAGCTTGGGTAATAATTGTTGGTATAACTGCTCTTGTAGATTGTCTTGGTCCAAAAGAATTAAAAGGTCTTATAATAGTTACAGGTAGATTAAATGATCTATAAAAAGACATTGATAATTGATCAGCTGCAATTTTACTAGCAGCATATGGAGACTGCGCGTTTAAAGGATGATCTTCTTTTATTGGAATAAGCTGAGCAGAGCCATAAACTTCACTAGTAGAAGTAATAATAATTTTTTTAACACTATTTTTTTTTGCAGAAGTAAGAATATTAGATGTGCCTAAAACATTTGTATTTAAAAATGCATCGTAAGACTCATAAGAGTAGGGAATAGAAATTAGTGCAGCTAAGTGAAAAACTACATCATGACCTTTTGTAATATTATTAATAAAATTACCATCTCTTATGTCACCTCTAACAATTTTTAAATTTTTACTTTTTTTGACATCGTGGAGCCATCCATCAAATCCAAATGAATTATAAAAAGATAAGGCTGTCACCTTGTGGCCTTGATTAACTAATTTTTCAGTTAAATGTGACCCTATAAAACCATCAGCACCAGTAATTAGTATTTTCATAAATTAGCTATAACATAATAAATTATAATTAGTAGTAAAATTATAATTTGTTAATTTAATAAATCTTTAAATTTTATAGATTGGTCTTTTACTACTTTTTTTTTTAATTTTTTACCAATAATTTTTTTTATTTCAAAACCAGATATACCCAAGTTAGGTCTTTTTAAACTTATATTATTAAGTGTAATTTTATCACCTCTTTTTAAATTTTTTTTTGCAACAATAGATTTTACTGAAATTTTTTTTACCTCTTTTTCAACATTTTGACATTGTTTTTTTTCATGACCAAGCATCTTTTCTGTATTTCGAATTTTTAAAATAAAACTTTTTAATCTAATTGGATTCAAAGAAAAAAAATGATCTGGACCTTTCATTTTGTTATTTAATGTAAAATGTTTTTCAATTACCTTTGCGCCTAGGGATACAGCAATTATTGATGCAGTATCATTCATAGAGTGATCTGAATATCCTATTTCGCTCGATAATTCTTTTAATAAATTCAAAGATTTTAAATTCAAACTTTCATCAGGTGCTGGATAACTTGAAACACAATGCATTAGAATTACATTTTTTTTCTTATAGTATTTTAAACATTTTTTAATTTCTGGAATATTCGACATTCCAGTTGAAATTATTACCTTTTTGTTAGTATTTGATAAATACTTATGAAGAAAAAAATCAGATAAATCTGGTGAGGCTGTTTTAAAAAATTTAATTTTTAATGAATAAAGAAATTTTGCCGATTCCACATCAAAAGGTGTTGATATGAAGTCTATATTTAATTTTTGTGCGAACTTACTTAATTTACGAAATTCACTTTTTTTTAACTCTAATTTTTTTAACATTTGATAGTGTGAAATTTGTCTTTTTAAATTTTTTTTCTGATATTTAGCCATTGGAGAATTTTTGGTAGCTAAAGTATCTGCCACAAATGATTGAAATTTTATAGCATCCGCACCGGCTTTTTTTGCTTTTAAAACAAGTTTTTTCGCTAAGTTATATTTTCCGTTATGATTAACACCAGCTTCTGCAATTATGTATACTTTTTTTAAGTTTTTCATAATGAAATAAGGTTCATTTTTAATATAATATTAAATACTAATATATAAAATATTCATTTTAATCAAAATTTATGAAAAAATTAATATTAATTGGTTCAGGTTACCATTCGAAAATTGTTTATGATGAGGCTGTAAGAAGTAAGCAATATAAAGTTTTAGGTTATTTGAGTAATGATATTAAAAGAAAGCATGCTATTAAAAAACTAAAGTTTTATGGCAAAATTAAGGAATTAAAAAAAATAAAAATAAAAAACTGTTTTTTTGTTTTAGCAGTAGGCCAAGGAGATATTAGAGAAAAAATTTTTCATGAAGTTAAACAATTAAAAATTAAAATAAAATGGGGAAAAATAATTTCAAAAGATAGCATTATCTCAGCTAATACTAAAATTGGAGAAGGAAGTGTAATAGTTTCAGGTTCAATAATAAATGTTGGGACTAGAATTGGAAAACATTGCTTAATAAATACTGGATCATCTATCGATCATGATAATTTTTTTGATGATTTCTCTGGCTGTGGACCAAGAGTAATTACCGGAGGAAATGTAAAAATTGGTAAAAATAGCTATATTGGTTTAGGCAGCATAATTAAGAATAATATAATTATTGGCAAAAATACATTAATAGGTGCATCATCTCTTGTTTTAAAAAACTGTGCAAAAAATTCAGTATATTTTGGCTCGCCTGGTAAACGAAAAAGAGCGAAGAAAGTTAATGAGATTTATCTTAAATAAATTTAAAAAAAAACTCCACTAAATCAAATTTTTGAAAATAGGTTTAGTTTCTTTTTTTTGCTTTATCCCTAAGTTAATTTTTACCATATTAGAATTTGCTTTTAAAATTTTCATAATTTCTTTTAAGTTGGGTTGATCTTTTCTTGATTTATTTAAAATAGCTTTTATTAGTTTCAAATCTTTTGGAAAATCTACAGTAAGTCTAATTTTTTTATTTACGTTCATAAAATTAAATTTAGGGTCAAAATATCCTACCTTTAATTTTTTATTATTTATAAAATAACCTCCCCAATTTTCAGTATTATTTGAATTTTTATATTTTATTGATTTTTTAAGTCCATTAAAATTTATTGCATAACTAAATGTGCCTAATGGTACTTTCTTCATAATTGATAAATCATTTTTATTTTTAATATGATATTTCATTAGTTTAATTGCGAAACCAGGATCTGTAAAAGGATTATCAGCTGTACAGCTTATAAAATTTCTAAATTTAAATTTTTTAGCTGCTTTATACATTCTTAAGAGAACATCTTTTGGTTCACCTTTAAAAATTTTTATATTTTCTTTAAAAGCAATTTTTTCCAAAATTTTATCTTGGTTAGAATTACTTGTGATTATAATTATTTTCCTTGAATCAAATTTGGTTTTTAGTCTCTTTATTAAAAATTCAATTATATTGTACCTGTTTATTTTTTTTATAATTTTTTTAGGTAGTCTTGTAGATTTTAATCTCGCTGTTATTAAAACACCATATTTCATTTTCTCAAATTTCCAAGCTTCGCAACATCAAATTTTTTAACATTTTTAGAGGTCCTTTTTCCTAAAAACTTTCTATAATTGTCTATCATTTCACCTTTTTTATTGCTTCTTAGAAATATTAAGTCTTCATATTTTATTATATGATTTTTTTTTAAGCTTTTTCTAAATAAAATTATTTTTTTTGAATAAATTCTATATTTTTTTTCTGCTGCACTAAAACCCGTTTTATTTTCTACCCCAAGTGAAGAGTAAACTTCTTTCATTTTTTTCACAAATAGCTTGTAATTTTTTATTTCTATTGCCGATTGACCATCAGTTCCATTTCTTTTATTAAAATCTGTTACATGTTTTTCAATTATATGTATCCCAGATCCTATTGCTGCTGAAGGGATTGTAAATCCAGAAATATCATATGGTGAGTGATCTTGGTAACCAACTCTTATATTAAATTTACTTTTAAGATAATTTAGAAATCTTAAATTTATTTTTTTTGGATCAGTTGGAAATAATTGGTACCCATACATCAACCATATTTCACACGGTTTTTTTATCCATTTTAAAGCATTGCTTATTTCTTTAATTGTGCTTGATCCTAAAGAAAGATCTATTCTTTTTGCTTTTTGAGATACTTTATTTATTAATCTTTCGTTTCCTAAGTCTGATGTGTGAAGTTTAAAAATCTTTATTTTATTTTTTACACAAAAATTAAAAGCATCTTCGTCGTAAATACATGCAATTATATCTATACTTTTTGATTTAGATCTAATGTATGAAATTATTTCTTTCCATTTTTTGTATTGTATTTCAATTTTTTTTAGAATTTTTAAATCTTTGTGGTCTGGTGTCACAATATTATTATGTTTCCATATTTGTATCTGAATAGCATTAAATCCTGAAGAAATTGCTTTATCTATTATTTTTCTTAGTCTAGGGACAGAACCATCATGAGAACACGCTGTTTCTGCAATGAGATATAAATTTTTCATTATATAATAGATACGATATAATTGCTTAATTAAACATAAAAAAAAAATTAGCAATCTTAAGAAAAAAATAAGAAATTAAGCATTGTATTTGGTTTATTATTAATTTCGTGTATATGTAGTTGCTTTAAAATATTAATAAAAACCAAAATTTTAACACATTTATATAAAATATTAATTTTACTTTCAGATGAAAAAAAAACCTTCAGTATTAGCTGTAATCTTAGCGAGAGGAGGTTCAAAAGGAATCAAAAAAAAAAATATAAAAAAAATAGCAAATCATCCGCTAATTAGTTATTCTATATATGCAGCTACCAAAAGTGCTTATGTTGATAAAGTTATTGTTTCATCAGATTCAAAAGAAATAAGAGAAATTTCAAAAAAATATGGTGCAGAAGCTCCATTTGTAAGACCAAAAGAATTATCTGGAGATAAAGTCCCATCTGTAACTGCACTTAAACATGCAGTGCTTAAGTCTGAAAATTTTTTTAAAAAAAAATTTGATTATATTGTAGAATTGCCATGCGTTTCCCCTTTAAGAGATAGTACAGATATAGATAAATCTTTACATATTTTAATCAAAAACAAATATGACTCAGTAATTAGTTATGTAAATACAGGTGAAAAGCACCCAACAAGATTAAAAAGAATTAAAAAAAATAAAGTAGTAAATTTTTGTAAAGATTATCCCGAACCAGACATTGGTTCAAGAAGACAAGATTTTGAACCTTGTTTTATAAGAAATGGAGCAATCTACGCAATGAGTAGAAATACGTTAATAAAAAAAAACAGTAGAAACGGAAAAAGAAGTTTCCCTTTTATAATGTCTGACAATAAATCTATAAACATAGATGCAATGTTTGATTTTAAAATAGCTGAATTATTAATAAAAGATGGAGAATGTAAAAATTATCCAGCAACATTATTAAAATATAGTAATAATTTTAAATATACGTCTAAAAGAAAAAATATTTTGGTTACATCTCCAATGCACTTCTTGGATGATTCAAAGAAGAAATTAGAAAAAAGATATAATGTAAAATATGCATATAATTTTAATAAAAAATATATTCAAAAAAATATTAATAATTTCGATGCTTGGATTTGCCATCCTTCACCGAAATATAAAATTGATAGTCAAATACTAAAAAATGCAAAAAAATTAGAAATAATAGCTTCTCCATCAACAGGAACAAACCATATTGATATAAATTATTGTAATAAAAAAAAAATTTTAGTAAAATCAATAAGACATAGCAATGCTTTAAAAAATATAAAAGCATCCTCAGAATTTACATTTTCTCTTCTTATTGCAGCATTTAAAAATCTTCATAAAGGAATATTGGCTGGGAAATCAGGCAATTGGAGAGAAAATGAAGAGTTCTTGAGGGGAAATCAATTAGATAAAAAAGTATTAGGTATCATTGGCTATGGAAGAATCGGCTCAAACTTAGCGAAATACTGTAATTCATTTGGTATGAAAATTTATGCATACGATCCGTATAAAAAAATTAAAACAAATTATGTGCAGCAATTAAATAGCCTACCTTCAATGCTTAAAAAATGTGATGCAATATGTATTTGTATTCATCTAAGTAAAAAGACTTTTAAATTTATAAATAAAGACAAACTAGATAATATGAAGGATAAATCTATCCTTATAAATACCTCAAGAGGAGAGATCATAGATGAAAATTATTTAACTAAAGTAATTAAAAATAAAAAATTGAAATTTTTTGCTACAGATGTTGTATCTAACGAAAATAATTTACCAATAAAAAAAAGTAAAATTTTTAATGTATCACAGTTTGAAAATGTATATATAACGCCACATATGGCAGGCTTAACATATGAGTCTGAAAATATTGCATCCCAAATTACAATAGATAACGTAAACAAATATTTTAAATTAAAATGAGTATTTTAGTAACTTTTATAAAAATTTATAAAATTAGTAACAAAAAGGAAAAAATTTACTCATTTTTTCTAATGTTATTAATAATCATATCAATGTTTTTTGAAATGTTAAGCGTAGGATCATTTTTGCCACTTGTAGGATCTATGTTAGACGAAAATTATATAAATAATTTTACTCAACATTACGGTCTTCCTGAGGTAAATATTACGTTTAATCAATTAATTATTTTTTTACTAATATTATTTTTAATTAAAAACTTATATTTAGTAATTTTTAATATTATACAAATAGCGTTTATAAATCTTGTAAGTTTAAGAGTTATGAATCAGATTTATTCTTATTATCTAAAACAGAACTACGAATTTCATCTTAATAGAAGCACGGCACTACTTATGAGAAATATCAACGAGGGAGGTGTTGTGGACTCCGTTTTATTAAGGGTATTAGTTTTAATTAATGATGTAATTATTGTTTTAGGACTAGGCTCATTACTTATAATTGCTCAACCTAAGTTCACATTAATTACTATAGCTTCCATATGCTTAATTATATTTGCGTATAATTTTTTTACAAAAATAAAAATTAAAATTTGGGGAGAAAAAAGGTTTGAAACAAACTATTTTTTAACGAAGAATTTATATGAAGGAATTAATGCTTTTAAAGAAATAATTCTCAACAATAGTTCAAAATTTTTTATTGATCAAAATTATAAAATTAAAAAAAATTTACTAAATGTAAACTTAAAATTTAAAATAGTTGAATTTCTTCCAAAATATATTCTTGAAATTACCGGGATATCATTTATGGTTATTTTAATTTTTACTTTAATTGAAACTGAAAATAATAATCAAGACATAATACCAATACTTGCACTTTATGCGGCCTCAGCATTTAAAATAATTCCAGCTTTATTAAAAATACTTTCGTCATTTCAGAGTTTTAATTATATTAACCCAGCATTAGATAATATTTATAAACAATTAATGGATTATGAAATATTATCTAAAAACGAGACTAAAGTAACTGGTAGTTCCAAAATAGAATTGAACTTTAATAATAATATACATGTAAAGAATGTAGATTTTGAATTTACCAAAAAAAATAAGATTTTTTCTAATTTAGACATCTTAATTGAAAAAAATTCATTCATAGGAATTAAGGGTGACAGTGGATCGGGAAAATCAACGTTTCTAAACATTATTTCAGGATTAATAAAACCTAATTCTGGTTTAATTCTCGTTGATGATGTTGAAATTACAAAAAATATAAAAAGTTGGAGAAAAAAAATTGGTTATGTTTCACAGTCAGTTTTTTTGTTGGATACAACAATTAAAAATAATATTGCTTTTGGTGTACAAGAAAAAAATATTGATGATAATAAAATTAATTCAGCTATCGATCAAGCTGGTTTAAGAGAATATATAGAAAGTTTGGAAGATAAAACTAAAACAGTTGTTGGTGAAAGGGGATTAAAAATTTCTGGAGGACAGAAGCAAAGGATAGGGCTAGCTAGAGCTTTATATTTTTCGCCAGAAATATTGATATTAGATGAAGCTACAAACTCATTAGATAAAGAAACAGAGAAAAATATACTTAATACTCTTATTGAAATGAAAAATAAAATTACTCTTATAAT
>MDSV01178355.1_pt1 | contig 20085 bp, 15 predicted proteins | sample 810851 | NCBI WGS metagenome assembly MDSV01 (sample SAMN05326640, study PRJNA326480) | marine metagenome | isolation source: seawater | place: Atlantic Ocean: North East | collected 2012 | reverse complement strand
TAATGAGATGGATTCCGCTTTGGTGGGCAATGAGGGACTCGAACCCCCGACTTCCTCCTTGTAAGGGAGGCACTCTGAACCAACTGAGTTAATCGCCCTTTATTTTACAAATATATATCATTTCTTTTTATTAGAAATAATTTTTAAAAATATCTTATAATATTTCAGCAACTAAGAATGTGCTTCCACTTATAAATATAATATCTTCTTTATTGGCATTTTTTTTTGCACTTAATAATGCTAATTTAACATTTTTAAAACATTTACCATTTAGATAGAATTTTGCACTTTTTTGTTGGAGAATTTCTTCATTTAATCCTCTTTCTATAGACGGTTTGCAGAAATAATATCTAGCATTTTTTGGTAATAAGGATAATATTTTATAAATGTTTTTATCATTAACCATTCCTAAAACAAAATGTAAGTTTTTATGTTTTGTTTTAGATATTTGTTTAACAACATTTTTTATTCCTTCTTCGTTATGAGCTGTATCACAAATTGTTAAAGGACTTTTTTCCAATATTTCCCATCTACCACGAAATCCTGTATTAATAATTGATTTTTTGAGTCCTGATACAATATCTTTGTCTTTTATTATCCAACCTTTATTTTTTAACTCCTTTATTGTAGCAATACTAGTTTGAATATTTTCTTTTTGATAACTTCCTTCTAAATCTGAAAAAATATCAAATTTAGTTTGTTTTGCATAGTTCACTGATGTATTATTTTTTTGTGCTTTAATTTCAAATATTTCTTTGATTTTTTCTTGTTTTCTTCCTAATATTACAGGTACATCTTTTTTTATAATACCAGCTTTTTCGTGTGCAATTTTTTCTATGCTGTCACCTAATAAATTAGTATGATCTAAACTTATATTAGTAATAACAGATAATTCAGGAGTAATAATATTTGTACTATCAAGCCTACCTCCAAGACCAGTTTCTATAATAGCTATATCAACTTTTTTTTTTGCAAAGTAATCAAAAGCCATTGCAACTGTCATTTCAAAGAAAGACATTTTCATATGTTCAAAAACAGATAGATTTTTTTTAATAAAATTAATAACATAATTTTTTGAAATTTGTACGCCATTAATTTTAATACGCTCTCTAAAGTCTTTTAAATGTGGAGAAGTATATAGGCCAACTTTATATTTTGATTCATGTAGTATTGATGCTATCATATGTGCTGTTGAACCTTTTCCATTGGTTCCAGCAATATGAACAGATTTGAATTTAAGATGAGGATTTTTTAAAATTTCGCATGCTTTTGTAATATTTCCAATATCTTTTTTATAGGCAACTGAACCTGATCTTTGAAAAATTGGCAGCTTTTGAAATAAATAATTAATTGCTTCTGAGTAATTCATTTAATTCAAAGAAAAATAATAAATGATCTTACCTTGTTGGTTTTTGGGTGCAGATTTTTTTTCATTAAATTTTGTTTTAAGTGCTGCTTCTTTAGCTCTTTTTAATAGATTTTTATTCAATGTTGTACTTCCTTTAGCTCCAGAAATAGCATTAATAACGTCACCACTCTGGTTAACCGTTATTAATACAACAACGATGCCTTGTTCTTGAGAATTATATATTGGTTTAGCTTTAAATTCTGCTGTTCTTCCTTTTAATTGAAAATTATTTTTACTACCAGTTTCAGATAAATTATAATTGGATTCTTGAGTTTGATTATAATTATTATTTTGACCTATAATATTATCTTGTTCTAATTTATTTTCTTTATTGTTTGTTTTTTTTCCTTTGTATAAAGCTTTAGTATTGATTTTATTTTTTTTAACATCCTCAATTTGATCATCTTCTTTTTTCTCTTGTTTTGTAGTATTATTTGTTATAATATTTTCTTGAGTTACAATTTCTTTCTCATTATTTTCTATTGATTTAACTATATTTTTTTCAGAATTTATGTTCTTAATATTTTCTTTATTCGAATTTTTACTAATATTTTCATTGTTATCTTTTATTCCAAAGTCAATATTGATTCCTTCTTCTGCAGGAGGAGGATCTTGATAAGAAAGACCTAAATAAAAAAAAATTAACAATAATAAAAGATGAAATAATGTTGTACCGAAAACACCTATTAATTTTTCTTTTTGATTAAAAAAAGTCATTATTTAGCTTTAGTAGCTAGAACTATTTTATATTTATTTCGATAGGCAATATCCATTATTTTAACTACATGTTTAATAGGTACATTTTTGTCAGTATGAAGAATTATAGCTGGTTGCATATCATTTTTAATTAACGACTTAAGTTCATACTCAATTAAGGTTTCTTTAATTTTTTTATTGTTTAAATAATATTCAATTTCTGGAGTAATTGAGATTGATATAGTTTGTTTTTCTAATGTTTTGGCACTACTATTAGGAAGAAGAAGTTTCAGTGCATTTGGGCTTACTAGAGTAGATGTTAACATAAAAAATATAAGTAACAAAAAAACTATATCTGTCATTGATGACATATTAAAGTTAGGACTTACTTTATTTTTACTTCGTAAAGCCATAATTATTATTCATTAATATGTAATAAATCCAAAAATTCTGTTGTTTTTGCTTCTAGCATAAATACAACTTTATCAACTTTAGAAACTAAAAAATTATATGATATATAAGCAATAATTCCAACAATTAAACCAGCTACAGTCGTTGTCATTGCAGTGTAAATTCCTTTGCTTAATAGTTCAACATCAATGTTTCCACCTGCATTAGCCATTTCATGAAAAGCTACAATCATACCAATAACTGTTCCTAAAAAGCCAATCATTGGTGCAGCACCAGCTATTGTTGCAAGATTAGCAAGATTATTTTCCATTTTGTAAATTTCTAATTTTCCTTGATTTTCAATTGCAGAAGATATATCTGTCATAGGTTTGTCAATTCTATTAACTCCTTTTTCAATCATTCTTGAAATAGGACTATTTGTATTTCTACATAATGTTTTTGCAGCTTCAATATCTTTAGATTCAACAAAATTCTGAATTGTTTTTAGAAAGTTTTCATCTTCTTTGCTGGCTTTTTGTATTGCAGAATATCTTTCAAAAAGAATAAAAACTGCCACAATTGATAGTAATGCGAGTAAACTCATGATAATTACCCCACCAGTTCCTCCAGAACTAATTAACTCAAGAATTGATATTGATTTATTAATAGGTGTTGCTAAGATTGAATCATTCATATTTTATAAACTATTAAAAATTAATATTTATTGTATTAAAATGTAAGTAATTGCACCAGCAACATAACCCAACAAAGCAAGAAGAGAGATATTTTTTAGATACCATATAAAATCTATTTTTAATATTCCCATCACAGCTACACCTGCAGCAGAACCAATAATTAGAACAGAACCACCTGTGCCAGCGCAGTAAGCTAAAAATTCCCAAAACATTCCATCTACTGCATAAAATCCTATTTCTTGAACAGGATACATTCCCATTGCTCCAGCAACTAAAGGAACATTATCTACAATTGAAGACAATAATCCAATAATTATATTAATCACATAAATACCTTCAGTGGTTTGACCATTAAATGTTTTATCTAACCATGATGCAACAATATCTAATTGCCCTGCAGATTGCAATGAAGCTACTGCTAAAAGAATACCTAAAAAGAAAAATATTGTTGGAGTATCTACTTTTTTTAATACTCCAATTACAGATAATTCAGATTTTGCTTCATGATTTTTGCTTCTATGAACAATTTCTGTCACTAACCATAGAATTCCCAATGAAAAAAGCATTCCTACATAAGGAGGTAGGTGTGTTATAGTTTTAAATATAGGAACAAATAACAAGCCACAAACACCTAAATAAAAAATTAAATTTCTTTCAAATTCAGTAGTTGGATTTTTTTTGTGTTCTTTAAGTTCAGTTGGTTCAGGTCTAGATATGTCTCCTTTTAGCTTTAAACTGAGATAAATTAATGGAACAATAGCACATACAATTGATGGAATGATAACTGATACTACAATATTACTGGCGCTAACTTGTCCTCCAATCCATAACATAATTGTTGTTACATCACCAATTGGAGACCATGCTCCTCCAGCATTGGCTGAAAGAATAATCATGCCTGCAAACATCCATAAATCATTTTTTCCTTTTATAATTTTTGGTAGTAAAGCTGCCATGACAATTGCGGTTGTCAGGTTATCTAAAACTGCAGAGAAGAAAAATGTTATAGTAGATAGTATCCAAAGTAATTTTATTCTATTGTTTGTAGTGATTTTATTAGTAATAATAGTAAACCCTTGGTGAGCATCTACTAACTCAACAATAGTCATTGCCCCTAGTAAAAAGAATAAAATTTCAGCGATATCTATGAGATGATGAGATAACTCATATTTGAGGAAATTTAACTCGGTAATTTCTTTTCCAGGAAATTTTACTTTGTACCATTCTTGAAAAGCAGCAAACTTATTTGCAACGATTTCAAAATTAATTATATCAACTATTCCTAAAGCTAAAAGAGCCCATCCTAATCCACCAATTATTAAAGCGCTTGCTGCCTTGTCAACTTTGATTGGGTGCTCTAGTGCTATCGCTACGTATCCTAATACGAATACAATTATCATTAGTGTTATCATAGTTATTTAAAATTTATTTTTGCAAATATACTGTTGTAGAGGGGAAAGCAAAGTCAGAATTATGTTTTTTTATAATTTTCATTATTTCATAATTAATGTCTTGCCTAACATCAATTAAGTCATCCCATCTTGGGCTATTTACAAAATAAATAATTAGAATATCTAATGAGCTATTTCCAAACTCTTGAAAACGAACTTTACCATCTTGGTTTGTTTGCGGGTGTTTATCAATCATTACTTGTATGTCATTTACAATATCTTTTATTTGTTCAATAGAAGTATTGTATGTTATTCCTATATTAAACTTGACTCTTCTAACAGGTCTTTCACCTAAATTATCTAATTCTGCATCAACCATTCTTTTATTTGGTAAAGTAACTAGGCTTTTATCAAATGTTCTTATTCTTGTGCTTCTAAATCCTACTTTTTCAACTCTTCCAGTAATAGAACCAACAGTAACGGTATCTCCAACAGTAAATGGTCTATCAAAGAAAATTGTAAATGAGCCTAATAAATTCTCTAAACTTTCCTTAGAAGCCATGGCAATTGCAATTCCACCTATTCCTAGTCCTGTTGCAAGAGCTGTTACATTAATATCAAAAATATTTCCAAGTATTATAAATAAAGTAAAAATATATGTGAGTATTTTGGCAATATCAATTATGAATGGGATTAATTGGTCATCCATTTTGTTTTCTGTCTTTTCTGCTTTATTAATAAGGATCAATTTAATATATTCTATTATTTTAATTATTATCCAAGAAATTGTTAAGATGTAAACAAAAGCAAAACTTTTGTTTATAAGTAATCTGAGACCGAATTCGTTTTTTGGCGCAAGGTTCCAAGATTGCGGAAATTCAATATTGGCAAATCCAAAATATATGAACGATAACATAATACATATACTAATAGGCTTTGTAACTAAATTGTCAAATTTTTCAATACCAATCTCAGTATTTTTTTTAATTATTAATCTAAATATAAGATGACTTAAATACTTTGATATAAGTTTTTTAAATAGTAATCCTAAAAGAATTGCTAAAATTAAAAAAGAATAATCTGCTAAAGTATTGTTAAAATATTCGTGTGAAAGAAATTGTATATCCATTTTAAATTTTTTAAACTAACTCTTTAAGTGCAATTTCAAGAGCGGTTTTTGAAATGTTTTTTTTACTTTTATTTTGTTTATATATTTTAAAAACTGCATTTTCAATAGTTTTAGAAACAGCATTAAAAATATATGTATCTTCTATTTTACAATCTTCTTGCATAAAATATGAGAAAGCTCTAGCCATTCCACAATTTGCAATAAAATCAGGAAGTACACTAATTCTTTTGTCTGCACTTTCAGAAATTGGACCAAAGAAAATTTCATGGTCAGCAAACGGTACATTGGCTCCAGATGAAATAACTTCCAAACCATTTTCAATCATTAAATTTAATTGGTTTTGAGTTAATAGTCTTGAAGCTGCAGCAGGAATAAATATTTCTGCTCCTATAGACCAAATTTTTTCATTTATTTCTTGTTTTGATAACATTTTTGATGTTTCTAAACTATTTGAGTTTCTAGAATTAATTAAAGACTTTATCTCATTAAAAGAAAAGCCATTATTATTAATAACGCCACCATTTTTATCAATAATACCTACAATTGTAGCCCCAGCTTGTGCTAGGTAATATCCTGCTGCACCAGCTACATTCCCCCATCCTTGTATGATTACACGTTTGTTATTAATTTTTCCTCCAAAGATTTTGTAAAAATGTAAAACTGATTCAGAAACTCCAAATCCTGTAATTAAATCTCCAACAGAGTAATTTCTTTTTGGATCTGGGGTTAGTTGTTTGTTTTTTACTATAAGTGGAACACCATTTGATAACTGGTTAATGATTTTACTTTTAGATAAATCATTTTTTTAAAATGTCCATTTATTACTCCTTCTAATGGAAAAAGAATTTCTTGTTCTTTACAAAGTGGAATTACTTCATCTACTTCATCTACATTCATATCACCACCGGTTCCATAATAGGTTTTTAGAAATGGCTTTGCAGCTGCAAACCATCTTTTTAAAACATCTTTTTTTCGCTTATCATTTGGGTCAAAATTTATTCCAGATTTTGCACCTCCAATTGGTGGACCAGCAACTGTAAATTTGATTTCCATAGTTTTTGCTAATGCCAACACTTCATCTTTTGTAACGCCAATTCTCATCCTTGTTCCACCAGCAGCGGCACCACCTCTAAGAGAATTTATGACAATCCATCCTTCTGCTTCAGTTAAATTATCTTTCCATTCGAAAACTACTTCAGGTTTTTTCTTCTCAAAGCTTTTTAATAATTTATTCATGTGACAGTTTGTATTTTGCAAATGTATAAAATAAGCAATTATTTTATAATTTAATTTAAATGAATATCCCCTGTGGAACTATTTCTAGATGCTCCTGTTACAGATTTTAAACAGTTAATCTCATTTCTTGTTCTAAGAACACCTAAGAATGCAAAAATTAGGGCCTCTTTAAATTCTATTATATTTTTATTAGGAATGATTATATTTGAACTAGAATGAAATTTGATTCTATTAACTAAATATCTGTTCAGTGCTCCTCCTCCAGTTACTAATGTTTCATGGTTTTTTGTATGTAAACTAATTTGAAATGCAATATGTTCACACAAAGTATTTAAAATATCATATTCATTTTTATAATTATTTAGTATTTCAGTAATTTCTTGTTCGTACCATTCTTTTCCCAATGATTTTGGACCGTTAATTTTATAAAATTTTACATTGTTTAACTTGTCTAATAAATCTGAATTTAATTTACCTTTTTTTGCCATATTTCCATTATTATCATAATTGAATCCAATTTTTTCTGAAATTTTATTCAATGCAATATTAGCTGGACAAATATCATAAGCAGTTATTTTAGATTTATTTTTTATTGATATGTTAGCAAATCCCCCAATATTAACACAAAATTTATACTTTGGAAATAAATATAAATCTCCTATTGGTACCAACGGTGCTCCTTGGCCTCCTAAAGAAACATCAAGGCTTCTAAAATTATTTATGGTCTTTATATTTGTTTTTTTTACAATTTCTCTTCCATTTCCTATTTGTAGTGTGATTTTTTTCTCAGGTTGGTGAAATATAGTGTGACCATGACATGAAATAAAATCCACAGTTCGATTTCCTAAAAATAAATTGATTTTTTCTCCAATTAATTGACCATATATTATATCTAATTCTTTAATTTTTTTTATTTTTTTATTTGGTAATTCTCTCAAAGTGTCTTTCCAAAATTTACTATATTTAAAAGTAATTGCATCTTCAATTTCAAACTTCCATTTTTCATCTTTAATAAAATTACATAAAACAATATCCAACCCATCAATTGATGTTCCAGACATAATGCCTAAAACTCTATATATTATATTATTATTCACTGATTTTCAAAGATAGCGTAAAAAGTGTATTTTTGTTTTATATATATAAATTTTGATCTATAATGAATTTTAATTTGACAGAAGAACATTTAATGATTAGAGATGCTGCTAAAGATTTTGCAAAATCTGAGCTTTTACCAGGAGTCATTGAAAGAGATGAATTACAATCATTTCCTAAGCAACAAATAAAAAAATTGGGTGAGCTAGGCTTTATGGGGATGATGGTAGACCAAAAATATGGAGGTGCTGGTATGGATACTATATCATATGTTTTGGCAATGGAAGAAATTTCAAAAATTGATGCGTCATGTTCAGTTGCAATGTCCGTAAACAATTCTTTAGTATGTTGGGGAATAGAGACATTTGGAACTGAATTTCAAAAAGAAAAATACCTAAAGCCTCTTGCGAAAGGTGAAATGCTTGGAGCATTTTGTTTGTCTGAACCTGAAGCTGGCAGTGATGCAACTTCTCAGAAAACAACAGCTGTTGATTGTGGTGATCATTATGTATTAAATGGTACTAAAAACTGGATTACAAATGGAAATAGTGCTTCAATTTATTTAGTTATTGCACAAACAGATGTTGAAAAGAAACATAAAGGGATTAACGCTTTTATTATAGAAAAAGGAATGAAAGGATTTGAAGTTGGAAAAAAAGAAAATAAGTTAGGAATAAGAGGGTCAGATACTCATTCTGTGATGTTTACAGATATAAAAGTTCCAAAGAAAAATAGAATAGGTGATAATGGTTTTGGTTTTACTTTTGCTATGAAAACATTATCTGGAGGAAGAATAGGTATTGCTGCCCAAGCATTAGGGATAGCTTCTGGTGCTTATGAACTATCGCTTAAATATTCTAAAGAAAGAAAAGCGTTTGGAAAAGAAATATCAAATCACCAAGCAATTGCATTTAAATTAGCTGATATGATAACAGAAATTAATGCTGCAAGACTATTATGCTTCAAGGCTGCGTGGCTTAAAGATAATAATCAAAATTACGATAGAGCTAGTGCTATGGCAAAGGTTTACTCATCTGAAACTGCAATGAAAACAACCACTGAAGCAGTACAAATACATGGGGGGTATGGATTTGTAAAAGAATATCATGTAGAAAGATTAATGCGTGATGCTAAAATCACGCAAATTTATGAAGGAACATCAGAAATTCAAAGAATAGTAATTTCAAGATCAATTTTAAAATAATAATATGAAAAGAATTAGCTTATTAATTATTGGCTTTTTTTGTGTTCTTTTAATGAAGAGTCAGACAAACTTTAATGAATCTATTATTAATAGATCAAAACTTAATAAAGCATACTTAAAGTTTTTACCTTCCAATGCTAATCCTGAAGATCTTCGGCCAACAGATATTCCATCAAAGGCTGTTCTGAAAAGTATGGGTCTTTCAGAAAAAGAGATTAATGAAGCTTTAGATTACAAATTGTCAAAAGGTAAATATAATTTATCAAATGAAGACACTTTATTTAAGGCAATGTCTGCTGAAGAAAAATTTTATTTAAGTTTTGGTAATGACTCTCTGTTTGTTGATACAACTAAATATCCAAAAGCCCGAATATATGGACAAGACATTTTTAGGAACAATAAACTAGATTTTTTTCAAAAAGCCCATGATGCAAAAGCACCTGAAAATTATAAAGTTGGCAGTGGAGATGAAATATCTATTTCTGTATGGGGTTATTCAGAATTTTCTGAAAATTTACTAGTTGACGAAAAGGGTTATATTAATCCTTCATCATATGGAAGAATTTATGTAAAAGGATTAACATTTAAAAAAATGCGCTCTCTACTAAAGAGTAAGTTTAGTTCTTTATTTGATATGAACAATTCTGAAATTGATGTAACTTTATCATATTCCAGAGTAATTACTGTTAATATTGTTGGAGAAGTATATAATCCAGGTTCGTATTCCATTCCAGCGATAAATACAGCATTTAATGCTTTAATTGCCGCAAAAGGACCTAATCAAATAGGATCGGTTAGAAATATTTATCTGAAAAGAAATGGGCAAACTATTGATTCACTTGATATTTATAGCTTTTTATTTAACCCAGTCAGATCTCAAGATATATATATGCAAGATGGAGATTATTTATTTGTTCCTCCTGCAAAAAATATTGTTGAGATAAATGGAGAAGTTAATAGACCATATACCTATGAATCAAAGCAGGGTGAAAATGTATTTGATTTAATTAAATATGCAGGAGGAATAACAAAAAGAGGTTTTTCTGATTTAGTTACAATTAAAAGAATAGACTACAATTCTTTAAAAGTTTTGGATGTTCATAACAAAGATTTTAAAACTACTTATGTGAAAAATGGTGATGAAATCATAATTAATTCTATCAATAATAAATTGTCTAATGTAATTACTCTAAAAGGAAATATTGGTGTTTCTGGAGATTATGAGTTTATTGAAGGAGAAAAGTTATTAGATCTGCTAAATAGAGCTAAATGTATTGATGAAAAAACATACCTTGAACAGGTTTATGTAATAAGTCTTAATAAAGACAGAACTAGGACTCATAAATCAATTAATTTACATGAGATACTAAATAATCCAAGTAGTAAAAATAATATTTTATTAAATGAATTTGATATAGTAAGGGTATTATCTAAAGATGATTTCATAGATGATCAATTTTCTGTTGAGATTTATGGAGCTGTCCGTTCGCCTGGAAAACTAGACTATGGTGCTGGTATGACATTACAAGATGCATTATTGCAATCTGGAGGGACAATTCAAGAATCTGAAGGTAGTAGAATTGAAATTAGTAGAGTTATGGATTATGATATATCTTCTAATAGTTTGTCACCTATAAGAGCTGTCGCAAAAATTATTCCAATTAAAGATAGAAAAACCCTCAATAGTGAATCAGAATCAATTTTCTTACAACCATATGATCAGATTTTTGTCAGAAAAAATCCTGATTTTGAAGATCAAATTAATGTTACATTATTAGGGGAAGTTAGATATCCAGGTACTTATGCATTGACAAAAAAAAATGAGCAAATAATATCTTTAGTTAATCGTGCAGGGGGGCTAACAGAAGAATCATTTCCTGATGGAACAAAAATGTTTAGAAAATTTTCAAAAAAAATTGGAGATGTAGAAGAGAAAATAAATATGCCATCAGTTTTATTAGATTCTATGATGACTGATTTACAATTACAAAGTATTTATAATTCTGAATTATTAAGAATTGAGAAGGCAAAAAAAACTAAGTTAATTTCAGATACAACTTTTTATGAATTAGTATCTTTTGATATGCAACAGGCACTTTCAAATCCAAAATCAAAACATAATTTAGTTCTTCTAGATGGGGATAAAATTGTTATTCCAAAAAGACTTGATGTAGTTCATGTTACAGGTAATCTCAATAATATAGAAGGGAATTCCATTTCTTCTCCTTACTTTTCAGGAAAAAGAGCTAACTTTTATATTAACAATTTTGCAGGTGGATATACAAATGAAAATAAAAAATCTAATACAATTGTAATATATCCAAATGGAGCAACAAAAAAATCAATAAATTTTGGTTTATTTTCTTTGTCGCCAAAAGTAAAGCCGGGTTCTACAATTAAAGTTATAAATACTGATACTAAACTTAAATATAAGAAAAAGGAAGATATAGATTATAATAAACATATTGAGAGCGTAATAATTAAAATTTCTGGAATAATGTCTCTATATCTCTTAATAGAAAGATTAAATAATAGTTTTTAATGTATAATCAAGAAGATCAAATAGAAGCTAAGGATTTAATTAAAAAAATTCAAAATTATTTAAATTATTTTTATATTAAGAAGTATTTTATATTGTTGTTTTCTCTTTCTTTTGCAATGTTAATTTCTTTTATAAATGAAATAAGAGATGAAACATTTACTGCTAATTTAACATTTATAGTAGAAGAGGAAGGTCCTGTTAATAGCTTGGGTTCAATGTCTAGTATTGCTAGTCAATTTGGATTAAATATAGGCTCAACATCTCAAACTATTTTTAGTAATAATAATATAAAGGAGTTAATTTTATCAAGAAAAGTTATTTCAAAAGTATTAATGGATAGTTGTAATATAAAAGGGGAAAAGGATCTAATTATAGAACACTATTTAAGCATAAATAAAATTAGAAATGAATGGGAGAAGAAAAAAGATTTTAAAGAAATAAATTTTAATAAAGGATATTTAAGTAGGCAACATGATAGTATCATAAATTTAATTTATGTGAATATTATTGATAATACATTAGAAGTTGATTTTAATGATTCAGAGTCAAATGTATTAACAGTTTCTTTTACATCAAATGATGAATATTTATCTAAATTTTTTGTTGAAAAACTTATTGATCAGGTGTCAAAGATGTACATCTCTAATCAAACATTAGTTGCATCAAATAGTTTAGCGTTTATTCAAAGTCGAGCAGATTCTGTTTTTATTGAACTTAAAAATACAGAAAAAAGATTAGCTAAAGTTCAAGATGTCAATCAAAGAATTGTTAAATTTCAAGGGAGATTAAAAGAGTTACAATTAATAAGAGATGTTGAAATATTAAATACAACTTATTTAGAAATTTTAAAAAATCTAGAACTATCAAAATTAACTTTATTAAATAGTACACCTATCATAAAAACAATAGATAAGCCGGTTTTGCCAATCACAACTAATAAGACATCACTGTTGAAAGCTTTTTTAATTAGTTGTTTCTTAGGAGTTTTTATTTCTGTTATATTTTTTGGAGTTAAGAAACTATATTTAGATCTAATTAGTTAGAGATGTTCAACTAATTTTTCTAGTGAAATTCCTCTAGATCCTTTTAATAAGATTGACTTATTTTTGATTGGATTCTTTTTTATTTTTCTAATAAATTCTTCATTACTTTCATAACTGCTTTGTACTACTTTTTTAAACTCTTTTCCAATAAATATTGATGGCAAATTTAATTTTTTAGTTAATTCTAAAACTAATTTATGATGATTAAAACTAGCTTTTCCTAGCTCTAGCATATCTCCTAAAATACACAGTTTATTTTTAAATTTTTGTTTTGTAAATGATTTTAATGTCGCATCCATACTAGAAGGATTTGCATTATATGCGTCCAAAATAATTGTATTATTATCAGTCTTAACAATTTGGGATCTGTTATTTTTTGGGAAGTAGCTTTTAATACTTTCTTTTATCATCTCTATAGGAACTTTGAAAAAAGTGCCAATGGCTAATGTAAGCATTAAATTATAATATTGATAATCTCCAAAAAGATTGCTTTTTATGATATTATTATTATAATTTAAAGTAATAAAATAATCACTGTTTATTAAATTTATATTTTCGTTTTTTCCGTACGTTTTTCTATTAATTGCTTTCGATTTTTGTAGTAAAATTTGATCTTCAGCATTAACAAATAACATACCATTCTTTTCTTTAATATGTTGATATAATTCACATTTTGTTTCTACTACTCCTTGAAGACTTTTAAATCCTTCAATATGAGCAATTCCTACATTGGTTATTATACCAAAATTTGGATTACTTATTTTACAAAGAAATTTTATGTCACCTTGTTTGTTGGCCCCCATTTCAATTATTGCAATGTCATGCTCTTTATTAATTTCTAGAATACTTAATGGTACTCCTATATGGTTATTTAGGTTTCCTTTTGTAGCATATACATGAAATTTAGTTGATAATACTTTATTTATCAATTCTTTAGATGTGGTTTTTCCATTAGTTCCAGTAATTCCAATTACTGGAATATTAATTTTTTCTCTATGTTTTATTGCTAGTTTTTGAAGTGTATGCAAGCAATTCTTAACAAGAATTGTTTTCGATGATTGATCGTATTTTTTTTCATCAACAATTGCATAACTACATCCTTGATGAATAGCTTCAAGAGCAAATTTATTACCATTGAAATTTTTCCCTTTTAATGAAATAAAAATACTTCCATTAATGATCTTTCGACTATCAGTACAAATGAAAGGATACTGCTCAAAAATTTTATATATTTTGGAAATATTCACTTAAAAAAAAACCTCATATTTATGAGGTTTTTTGAATTTTATAATTAAATCTTATTTTGTCTTTTTACTATAATCTACTCCTTTTCTAGTATTTCTTTTACTATTTGATGTAGGAGTCCCCATTCTATCCATTGCACATCTAAATCCAATTGCACTACTAGATTGATCTTGATCTAGAAACCTTCTTGTTCCTGGGTTTAACCAGTAAGCTCTATCTACCCAAGAACCACCTTTAAAAATTCTTGTTCTGTCAGAAATAAGTGATGACTCTCCATATCTATACATTTCATTACTATTGCCACTGTTTCCATCTTTATATTTATCTGCTTCTTGATTCCATTTGTCAATTTTTACAAGTCTCTGATCATAAGATGAGTTTTCATTTTCAGTTGTATCTAACCAGTTAGTACCATTTGCGATATGAGACTCCATATCTCCATCTAGAAAATTAATATTATCAGATTTTTTATAGTTTCTTCTGTATGCATTTCCTTTTTCATTTACATCTTCCATAACTATTTTTCCTAAACTATCTTTTTCTATTATATTTCCTTCATCATCTCTAGATTGAGTTTTAAAAATATTTCCTCTAAAGGATCTATGATCTGTTCTAGCAGTATTTTCAGACTCAGGACGATAAACATCCATTACCCATTCAGATACATTTCCTGCCATGTTATAAAGTCCATAATCATTTGGCCAATAGGATCTTACAGGGGCTGTGATGTCAGCATTGTCATTTAAATTACCTGCAACACCCATATTATCACCTCTACCTCTTTTAAAATTAGCCATAATTTCACCTTGATTTTTTGGATGTGGATTTCTCATGGATCCACTATTCCAAGGGTATAATCTTCTATCACCAATATTTTCTTCAATTGTATTTCCAACATAACCTAATGCGGCAAATTCCCATTCAGCTTCTGTTGGGAGTCTATAATCAGGAAGTAAAAGGCCATCTTCCATTCTAATAATTCGTGTTTTTTCTCCACTACCATAATTTTCATTAGTAAGATTTTTTGGATTTCTTTTTACAACGCCTTCATATTGCCCCTTAAGATAAGCTTCAGTATTGAAGGTGTTATCATCTCCTTGATCACCATCTTTATCCTCTTTTAATATTCCGGCGTCAATTAATATTCTTTCGTTAACTCTATCTGTTCTCCAAGCACAATAATCTGTAGCTTGTTGCCAGCTAACTCCCACAACTGGATAATTTCTATAAGCAGGATGTCTAAGATATGCATTCACGAATGGTTCGTTATAGCCTAATTTATCCCTCCATACAAGAGTATCAGGTAATATTTTTTTATAAACTTCAGGATACGAATTGTTATACATACGTTTTGTCCAATACAAATATTCTAAGTAATCAGCATTAGTTACTTCAGTTTCATCTAAATAAAAAGAAGATACAGTTACTCTTCGTGGAACATTATCCCAGCTGTACATAACATCTTGCTCAACTCTACCCATAGTGAACGATCCTCCCTCAATAAACATTAGTCCTGGTCCGGTTTCTTGCTCTTCAAATTTTGTATTAAGTTCAAAACCACCATTTTTTGAATTATTGTATTCCCATCCTGTAGAAGATGATTCTTTCTTAGTGCTTGAACATGAAAAAAATAAACAAGAAGATAAGGAAATTAAGATTGTTAAGTTAAATATGTTTTTCATAATTATATTTTTAAATAAACTAAAATTGAGGACAACTTATTGTGTTAAATGATTTTGTCCTTGATTTACATGGCATAAAAAGTGTGAATGATAACTCATGTGCCCCAAGTGTATTACTATTTTTTAAATTACTCACAGTTATATCATAACTGTAACCAAATTTAAATGAATTCTGAATTAAACCAATCATTAAAATGAAAGAGTCGAAATTTTTAGCACTATTTCTTGCCCATAATCCTCCAGCTATTGGGCCTCTATTAACATAAACTCCGTAATTAAACTGTTGAAAATCTTGTTGTTTTTGATATAGAAAATTAGGAGATATTGTCGTAACAGTATTTTTATATTTACTCAAAGGAAAGTTTCCTCCAATGTGTGCTGTGATTTTTGTTGGTAGTTCACTTTCACTAATGAAGCCTTGATTGGGTTGAGTTAAATGATGTGCTGCAAAACCGGCAAAGAAATTTTCTGTATAAGCTAATATCCCAGTAGAAAAGTCTGGAAAACTTTTTGTAGTTGGATAATTAACTATATCTTCATTTGTAGGATAAATAAATCCGTATTGAGGATCAATCATATCACCAAAAGTTAAATTAGTCCAATCAAGAGTAATCATTCTATATGAAGCTTCAAATCCAGCTTTAATTGAAATCTTTCGATTAACTGGTAAATGATATGAATATAAAACAGATGCATGTGAGGTGTTGAGATTACCTGCACCACTTCTATCTTGAGAAACAATAATACCTAATCCACCATTAACACTATTAACATGTTGGTCCCAGGATGCAGAAGTTGTCACATATGTTCTGCCAATTCCAGGCCACTGATCTCTGTAATTTAAATTAGCTCTTGGACAGCCATCTTTTGAAGTACCAGCAAACGCAGGGTTTAAGTACAAAGGATTGGCATAAAATTGACTAAATGCAGGATCTTGTGAATAGCTATTTTTACTAAAAAATATAATAGTAAATATTACTAAACAAATTTTAATTATTTTTTTCAGCATTAATAATTTTATTTGATTTGATTTCTACAAAAATAAACAAATTATTCATTTTCTTGTTTTGTTCAAAAGAAATTGTATAATAAATATTGTATTTGCACGTTTTTTTTACAAATGATATGGTAATTTTGCTTCAAATGAAGAAAACACAATTTTTATTATTTTTTTTTATATTTATATTCTTCAAGATTGCGTTATCTCAGTATAACTCTGTTCTTTCTTCTGGTAATTGGTATAAGATTGCTACTAATCAAAATTCTGTATATAAATTAGACTATTCAGATTTAAACTCAATGGGTATTGACATTTCTGATGTAAATATTAGTAATATAAAAATTTATGGAAATGGAGGAGGAATGCTTCCATCTCTAAATTCTGATTTTAGATACGACGATTTAATTGAGAATTCTATCAAAATTCATGATTTAAACAATAACAATTTTTTTGATTATGAAGATTATATTTTATTTTATGGGCAATCTCCACATGTTTGGAAATACGATTCTATATCACAGAATTTTAATCATCATAGACATTTGTACTCTGATAATGTATACTATTTTATTAATGTAGATCAAGAGAGAACTGGAAAACGTATTCAGGAAAAACCAATTGTCATTAATGCTACAACTAATATCTCTTCATTTAATGATTATCAAATACATGAATTGGAGACTTATAATCTTATCAAATCTGGAAAAAAATGGATGGGTGAGAGTTTTAATTTTGATAAAAATCAATTTTTTGATTTTAATTTTCCTGATATTAATTCAAATTATTCTTTAGATATAAAAACTTCTGTTGCTGCAAGATCTTTAACATCATCGGAATTTAGAGTTAGAGCTAACAGTTCTTTTATTGGTTTGATTTCTATTCCTAATATAGTTACAAATTTTGCTACTGAGTATGCGAAAATTAGAGAAAAGAATTTTTCTTATATAAGTAATACATCAAATGTTTCAATCAATTTAGAATATTTAAGTGATAATTCTAGTGCAGAAGCTTGGCTTGACTTTATTCAAATAAATTACAGAAGAAATTTAATTATGAGTGATGATTTTATGATATTTAGAAATCTTAAAAGCTCAGAACATAGTATTGGTCAATTTGAAATCGAGAATGCTTCATTAATTAATGTGTGGGATATTACTGATCCTACAAATATTACACAAATTAAAACACTAATTAATAATAATCAAGTTTTGTTTAATGATTCATTAAACAAATTTTGTGAATATATTGCTTTTAAAAACTCTAGTTACAAAACACCATATTTGATTGGAAAGATAAATAATCAAAATCTACATAATATCTCCAGTAACATAGAATATGTTATAGTTACACACCCTAAATTTACTAATGCTGCAATTCGCCTGTCAGAATTTCATCAAAATGAAAGCGGTTTAGTTACACTAGTTGTAACTCCTGATCAAATTTACAATGAATTTTCTTCAGGAATGCAAGATGTAACCGCTATTAGAGATTTTTTAAAAATGCTTTATCAACGTCCAGAATCAATGTTAAAATATTTACTCTTATTTGGAGATGGTTCATATGATCCAAAAGATAGAATTCCTAATAATACAAATTACATACCTACTTATCAATCTGTAAATTCTACAGATCCGACAAAAAGTTATGTTACTGATGACTACTTTGGACTTTTAGATTCTCATGAAGGATTATTTGTGAATGACCTAATAGACATAGGTATAGGACGTTTACCTGTATCAAGTTTAAACCAAGCTAATGTCATTGTTGATAAAATAATTAGATATTATTCAAATGAAAATTATGGTGCTTGGAGAAATAATGTTACGTTTATAGCAGACGATGGAGATGCGAATGATGGTAACACTCATATGTGGCAAGCTGATAGTTTAGCTAATATTGTTGATGATTCTTACCCCAATATAAATATTACTAAAATTTATCTTGATAATTATTTACAGGAATCTACCCCAGGTGGACCAAGGAGTCAAGCAACTCAAGATGCAATTAATAATAGAATTAATAAAGGGTCTTTATTAGTTAATTATACAGGTCATGGAGGTGTACTTGGGTGGGCTCAAGAAAGAATTCTTGAAATTGAGCAGATTCTGAGTTGGGATAATCAAGCAATGCCTTTGTTTATGACAGCAACTTGTAAATTTTCATATTTTGATGATCCCTCTAAAATGTCTGCGGGAGAATATGTTTTGCTTAACCCAAATGGGGGTGCAATAGGATTATTAAGTACAACAAGATTGGTTTATTCTGCTCCTAATTATAATCTCAATAATAAGTTTATTAATGTTTTATTTGAAAAAAATAATAATGAATACCCTACACTAGGGCAAATTTTTAAAAAAACAAAACAATTAAGTGGTTCTGCAATGAATAATAGAAATTTTACACTTTTGGGAGATCCAGCACTAAAATTAGCATATCCTAAATTAAATATTGAAACTACCGAAATCAGGGATACTTTAAAAGCACTAGAAACTGTAACTATAGACGGAAAAATTTTAAATGATTATGGATTATATGATTTTAATGGGAAAGTTTATATTACAGTTTTAGATAAAGAAATTACTCGTTCAACATTAGGACAAGAATCTTGTACTCCCATGCCTTACAGAGATCAGAATAATATTATTTATAAAGGGTTGGCTTCAGTAGTTAATGGTGAGTTTTCATTCTCATTTATTGTTCCTAAAGATATTTCTTACAAATATGGAAATGGAAAAATAAGTTATTATGCAGTTGAGGATAATAATATGTTGGATGCCTCTGGTAGTGATGAAAATTTTATCATTGGGGGTTCAGGAGATAATATTATTTATGATTATGATGAAGCAGAAATATCTCTGTTTATGAACAATAGAGATTTTTTAAATGGAGGAATAACTAATAGAAATCCTGTTTTAATTGCAGATATTTTTGACATTAGTGGAATAAATACTGTTGGCAATGGTATTGGTCATGATATTACTGCTATTTTAAATAATAAAAATTCTGAGCCTTATATTCTAAATGACTATTATCAAGCAGTTAGAGACGATTTTACAAGAGGATTTATTTCATTTCCATTAAGTTCTTTAGATCTTGGTGAACATACACTCACTTTAAAGGTTTGGGATGTTTTTAATAATTCTTCTGAAAAAACAATAAATTTTACAGTTGTTGATGGAGCTGATTTTACAATTGAAGATTTTTCTTGTTATCCTAACCCTTTTCAGTATTCAACCTCTTTTTATTTTGAACATAATCAAGCAAATCAGTTGTTAGATATTGAATTAAGTATATACTCTATAAATGGACGTTTAGTAAAAAAAATTAAT
>MDSV01048944.1_pt1 | contig 20085 bp, 8 predicted proteins | sample 810851 | NCBI WGS metagenome assembly MDSV01 (sample SAMN05326640, study PRJNA326480) | marine metagenome | isolation source: seawater | place: Atlantic Ocean: North East | collected 2012 | reverse complement strand
GCCGGCGCGGATCTTCGGGATCACCAGGAAGTGCGTCTTCGCCTGCGGCGCGATGTCGCGGAACGCCATGCACAGCGCGTCCTCGTGAATCACGTCCGCGGGGATGTCCCCGGAGACGATCTTGTCGAACAGCGTGGGCTCGCCCGAGTCGGCCATGCCTCGCAGGTGCGCCTCCAGAGCGGCGGTCTGCTCGTCCCCGGGGGCGGCCATGACGACGGTCCTACGATGAACGCGAGGAACGAGCGCGGAGTTGCGCGGGCGAAGCGCGCGGACACCCGAGCGGGTGACGGCGAGGACGGAAGAACGCAGCACCTGGCGTGCCGCGTGCATGTCGGAGTGCGAGGGCTCTGTTCTTTTCTCCTCTTTTCCGTCGCTCTCGGCGTGTACAGTAGCTCAAAAATGAAAGCGCGCCGGATACAACACATCTACGTACGATACCCTTCGCAGCTCTCGTCGCGTGAACGGCGGAACGACCCTACGCTGGTCTGAGCAACAGCGTCGCATTCGGAACCAGCCCCGCGTCACGCAGGGTCGCGGCGTCGTCCGCGAACGTCCTCGGCGGATACGCGTTGCGAATCTCAAACCCGCCGGAGGGCGCGTCGTCGTCGCCGGCGACGGCGCTTCGCAAGTACCGCCGCAGCTTCCCGACGGTGTCATCGGCGGCGAGCTTCACGATGTACATCTTCTGCCCGTCCATGCCCTTCACTCGGAGCGTCGACAGGCTCGAAGGCGACGAGGCACGTTCGGCGCGAGAGGCGTCGGCGTCGCCCTCCGCCGAACGTCCCTCCCGTTCGAGGAGCGACCGGAAACACCCGCGCGCGACGGTGGTCTCCAGGACGGTTTGCGTTTTCGACGTCCTCGCGCCTCCCGGCACCGCCATCGCCGCCCCGACGCTCTCGCGGACGCGCACCACCGCGCCGTCGCGCACGACCACGCGCGGGAGCCTCTCCAGGAACGCGGCATCCTTGTTCTCTTCCGTCTGCTTTCGCGTCGTCTCCGCCGTCGCGGCGACGCCCGTCGCGTTGGCGTCGCGCGCGCCATCCTTCCCGTCGAGTCGCGCGCGTCCCCCCGTGAAGGCGACGAAGGCGCGTCCCGCGGGCGCGCCCAACTCGGAACTCTTGTCCACCAGCTTGAATGGCACGCCGTTGGGGTGCGCTTCCTTGTACTCGTACGGGAAGAACCCGTCCAAGAGGTCGCGGATGTACGACCGGTTCTTCCCATCGGCGAAGGCGCGAAACGCGCTCACGTCGTCGTCCACGACGAACCCGTCGGCGAACAAAGTCAGCGTCTTCGCGCTCGGCGTCTCCAGCCTCCGCTCGCCGTTCGGACCCACGACCACCGAGCTCTTCCCGTCGCCCGCCACGGCGTTGAGCTCCGCGATGGACGCGAGAAGCTTCTCCACGTCCACCGAGAAACTCGGGTCACGCGGCGGAGGCGGAACCTCTTCGCCCGGGTCAAACGAAGAAGAAGGCATTTCCCCGGCGCGTGCGCGCGTCTCTCGAACCCCCGGAGCGCCTCCGGCGGAGCCTCCGGCGGCGCCTCCGTCCTTTCGCGTCGTCGGCGCGCTCGCATCCGTTCCGCCCGGTTCCGGAACAGACGCGGTTTGTACCGGTTTGTTTGCGCGCGCAGCTTCCGCTCGCGCCTTCAGTCGGCTCGATGTCACCTTCTTGTCTCGCCGAGACCTCTCGTCGCCGCCCTCCTCCGCTCCGCGCGTGGAGACGGAAGCCCGGGCGTCGCCGTCGCCCACCCACGTCATGCCGTAGTCCCGGAGGAACTTTTTGAGCGACGCGTTTTCAGCCAGCGCCGCGCGCAGCGCGTCCTTCTCGTCGTCGGACCCGCCGAGCGAACCCGCCTCGCGCCGGTCGAGTTCGCTCCCCGCGCTGCTTTCGGAGGAGGAAGGGGAATCGCCGCGCGAGCTCCCGCCCGCGAAGCCGGGGCTTCCGTCTCGCGATCGGCCCGCCGCACTCGCCAGTCGCCGATTCTCGTCGCGGCTCTCTTCAAGCTGCGCATCCTTTTTTCGCAACTCGCTCTTCACGCCGACGAGCTCGCGCTCCAGGCTAGCCTGCGGCGGAGCGACGCGCGACGCGCGTGAACGCGCGCGGGAAGGGCGCGGCGCGGGCGGGAAGGAAGGGTGGGCGGGTCAGCGCCGCGGGGACGTGGGCAGGGTCGGGGGTGCCTTTTTCCGTTGGACGGGGGGACGACGGAACCGAGCGGATGCCATCGCGGGACGAAACGCACCAGCCTGCGTGCCATGGACGAGAGCACGTCTTCGCGTCCACCGCGGGCGTTCTTGTTGGCTTCGCCCAGGGGGACGGCGTCGGGACCGGACCTGTGGGGGAGAGGGAGTGGGGTCAGACTCGACGGTCGGGTCGGATCTGCGATGGGCGTTTTTCCCTGGGGACGCGGACAAACGGGATGCCGAAACGTTGACCGGGGACGTACCCGCGCATATCCGCGAGAAGTTTGCGCTCCATCAACCCGTCCAGCTTGCTGGCGCGCCTGTGCATGACACACGCTCGTCGTCGCGCGCGCGCAGAGAGATGCGGTCCCGCCGCGCGGTGCGCACTCGGTGCGTTCGGTCACTGAGTGGGTTGTCTCGAGCCTGGACGACTTCTCATCGATACGTCGACGCCCAGCGCTTCGCCGCTTTCCCGCATTCCCGGCGAACCAAAACTCGGGCGTTACTCGGATATCATCACGCAGTAGCTATCGACGCGCATCCCCGTCACGTTTCCGGTCGCGAATCCCCACCCCGTCCCCGGCTAGATCCCGACGCCCCCCCACCCCTTCGCCGGCGCGGGGTTGCGCCACTCCGCGTCCTCCAGCGTCGCATCCGCCTCCGCCGCCACCAGCGCGCGATACGCCGACAACTTGTCGGCGGCGTCCCGGCAGTTCCCCAGAAGACCCGGCGCGGTGACCCCGGCGGTGGCGAGGCCCTCGTCGAGCAGTTTCAAGGCGTACAGCACGTCGATGGACGGCGGCGCGCGCGGGTCGTTGACGCACGAGTAGATGAGGCACAGGGGGTCATCTGGGTTATCGAAGTCCGGACGCAACAGCCGGCCGAGCGGACCGCTCTTCTCGGGTAACAGTTTCCACAAATCCTCGCGGTCCCGCGCGAAGGACGACCTCGCGCTGGCGAGGTACCGGTCAGCGCCTCGCGAGGAGGCCCAGAACCGGCCGAGCTCGCCGGAGTGCAGCCTGGCCTTCAGCGCGTCTCGCGCCTTCGCGCTCAGAGGCGCGGCAACGGAGAGCTCGGGGTCGTCGAAATAGGAAGGGTCGTCCTCCGTCTCCGGGGCGGGGCGCGCATCCGCCGACACGCCGGACGCCTCCGCCAGCGTCTCCGCGATCTCCGCGAGCTCGGAAGCGGCGCGCTCGAGCGCGGCGGTGTACTCGGCCAGGGGCTTGAGCGGCTCGTTGACCGCGGCAGAAGACAGGGACACCGAACCGATGTCCGCGGCGGGGCTCGCGCGAGGCGTGAGCGCCGCCGCAGCGCCAGCGGCGAAGAGCAGCGCGCGTCGCCCCGAAACGGGCGCGACGTCGACGTTGCCATCCTCCGCGCCGCTCCCAGCCCGCGCGCGCGTGCAGACACGATGTCCCGACGAACCGCGTCGCGATACGCGCCTCGCCGTCGATGCAACCGTCGCTATCGTCGCCATCGTCGCCATCGTCGCCATCGCGCCGCGTCTGAATGGCACGAGCCGACCGCGGCTCTTATCCTTCTCGGAGTTCTCGTCGCGCTTTTTCGTCGTTCGCGCGTTCGCGGCAAAAAATCAATCGCGGCGTAAACTTCGGAAGAGGGCTCGCGTTCACAACCCTCGGCGTGTACGTTTCGACTCATCGCCCCCGCGTTCGTAGTAGACCGCGCTCGTTCGTCGTCGAGACGTTCACTCTGGAGATGCTCACGCGGCGGTCGGCGCGCGTCTCTCACGCGGGCTACGCTCTCGGCGCGCGCGCGCGCCCGTACGCGCTCCGCTACGCTCGCGTCTCCGGCGCCTTCTCCCCCAGCGCGACGCGCACCATGGCGTGCAGCCGAATCGCGCGCGAGCATACCAGACGCACGGCGACGCTCTCGGGCGGTTCCGAAGCGCGCGCATTCCCGATCGCGTGGTCCGGGGCGGTGGCCGCCTCGGCGGCGGCGCGCGCGGCGTCGAGCGCGGCGCGCAAAAAAGCGCGCGGCTCGAACCCGCTCGACGAGGCGTCGGTCTCCGCGGCGGATCGATATCGACGCGCGGACGCCCTCAGCCTGCGCGCGGCGCGCTCGGAGACGGAAAACACGAACCCGAGACGCTGGCACTCCCCGAACTCGTCCAGGGTGCGGCTCGCGCGCGCGGACGCGCCAAAAGGCGTTCTGTCGGGTTCGCGCGATTCGCCGACGACCGATCCGTCGCGCGATTCGGTCTCGCCCGCGCGTCGATCTTCTTCCACCCTATGAATAAAACCCGCGGCAGCGGGTTCGGCGGGCGGTTCCCCGGTGAGGCGCGCCGCATCCGTGAACCGTCGTTCCCGAAGCGCCACGACGCCTTCTCGGATCCTCGAGGCGCACAGCATCAGCGTGTCTCCGGCGAGCGCGTCGGTGTCCGCCGCCTCGACGAGCGCGACGCGCGCGAGCCCCGCGGAGGCGACCGCCGCCTTCGGCGCGCCGGCGGCGGCGCCGCCGAAAAAGGAAAAAAAATCGGTTTCCGTTTCGGGTCGGGTTTTCACCGACGGCGCCGCTTCGGCGACGAGCGCCGCCAGGACGTCTCGCCGCAGCGCGTCGCTCGAGTGGGCGTGCGCGGTATCGCGCCTGAAGAACGCGGCCGAGACATTCTCGTGACGCGACGCGACCGGAAACGGTTCCGTTCGTTCGATCTCGAGCGCGGTCGCGAACGAACGCGCCGCGACGGCGACGCGGCGCTTCGCCTCCTTCGCGCGCGCGGCGCCGGCGAGCCCGAAAGGAAGCGGCGGCTCTTTTCGCGACAAATGCGTTTTCGCAGTTTCCCGCCTATCCTGAGTTATGTTCGTGGCGGTGTCGTCGCTGTCGTGTGGCGAGGCGCCCGCGAGCTCGAGGAGGTACGTCCCCGCCGCGAACGAAGCCGGCGGGTCGTCGGCGCCGCGCAGGATCGCCGCGTAGGCTCGCGAAGGGTTTAGGCTCGTCGGCGCGACTCGGCCGAACCGCGGGCGAGACGCGGCGTTCGGCGGCGCGGACCCTCCCGGTGGGTTTAGGCTCGCGGGAGCCGGTCGATCGGTGATCGATCGATCGGTGTTGGATCGATCGGCGAGCGCCAGCTCCGCGAGCCGGAACGCGCGAGCCTCGCGCACGAACGCGAACGCCTCGGACGCGCGCGTCTCGCACCGGACGCACGCGGCGGCGCGCGGAGAAGCGGAAAGCGCCGGGCTTTTGTTTTCCGCGAAAAGAGACGCGCTCGCGTGTGCCGTTGCGAAACCCTCCGCCTCGTGGTCGCCGGCGTGCTTCCCCTCGCGGGGCTCGCCGCGCGCTCGGGAAGCGCCGCGCGCCGCGCCGAGCATGAGCTCGCGCGCGGCGTTCGCGTCGATACGGGTCGCGGCATCGCACAGAGCCGCGAGGCGCGCGCGAAGCTCCTCGCAGCGCCGCACGGTGTTTTCCAGACGGGCGAGCTTTCGCGCCGCGCGCTCGTCAGCCGCCTGTCGGCGTCTCGCCTCGAAGGCGAGCGCGAACGGGAGGGCCTGGCCGAGCGTGATCGCTGGCCGCGCGTCCGGGAGCGCGAGGGTGTTCGCTTGGGCGCTGTCGGGCGCGTCCATGGTGCGGAGGACGAACGAGCCGCGCGCCTGACAGTGTGTCGCGCGTCTTTTTCCAGCGCGCCAAGCACGATTTCTTGAAAGTCCTGAAAACGACGAGAGCCCGTCACGTGAGCGAGGGTTTCGACGCAACACAACGCGTCGCGCGAGACTCCGCGAGCGCCGCGGAGGTGGTCGCATGCGGCGTGCTTGGTGATCGCGATATCGTCTCGCGCCTCGGCCGTGCGGCGCCCGTCGGCGAAACTCAGGATAAGGTACGTGTCAGCCGCCGCCCGGGCCCGCATTCGATCGGTCGTGCCCTTTTCATCCCGCGAGCGAAGCAGACCCCCCGCGCGTCCTAACTGAACAATCCTAAGGTCGCGACGCCTTACCGGCGCGACCTCTTACCTGGACGCCACATACTCGACCGCCGCGGCACCCCTCGGGGCTCGTCTCTCGGAGAGAATCTGTTTCATCCGAGAGCGTCGCGGCCCGGCACATCGCGAACGCACCCACCCACCTTCGCGTGGCACGCGCGTTCGTTCGTCGTACTGTCGCGAAATGCACCTTTCGCTTTCGGTTTTTCAAAACGACGCGACGCGAACGCGCGCGCGCCTCCGTCTGACCGCGCGCTCTGCCGCCCCGCCTTTCTCCGCAGACCCCGAACGCGGGAAATGCGCGCGTGCGACTCGGACGAGGAGGCGGACCGCCACGCCGGTCTGCGAACCCGGGCGCTGCCCGTGGCGGACCTCGGTTTGGAATTCGACGAAGACGCGCCTCCGGCGGATGGGCTCGAGTACCTCGCGCGCGTGCGCCGGGAAGCCGCCGCTGTGCCGGACGTGATGGTCGCCGACGGCGCGGCGCTTCTCCGTCGCGCGCGCGAAAGCTCTCTCACGACCGACGACACAAATCGCGGTGAAACATGTGAAAGCGACACAGAGACGCAGAGCACAGAGCCGAACACCGCTCTGAACAGGAAGCGCTTCGCGGCGTCCGCGCCGGTGTTGGCCGCCGCCGCCGCCGCCGCGCCGGCGGCGGCGCCGCGACACGCGCGCGTCTCGAAGGCGTGGCGCCGGGAGTTCCTGGCGTGGTTCTCGGACGTCCGCGCGGACGTCGCCAGGCTCGCCGCCAGGCGCCGCGGGGACTTCGGGGACTTCGGGGACGTCGACCATTTCGGGGACGCGCCCGCGGGGATGGAGCCCATGGGCGCGTCCCGAGGCGCGGGGACGGGCGCGTCGTCCTTCGCGGACGCCGCGGGCGCGGCGCTGGCGGCGGCGGCGGTGCTGGAGGACGGGGACGCCGCGGGCGCCGCCGCGCCGCTGCCGAGCCTGCGCTTGGTGGCGGACGCAGACGAAGTGTCCACGGCCGAGGCGCTTCGCGAGCACGCGCGCGCGATCGAGGAGCGGTTCTTTCGCGTTCCCCGGGACACTGTCGGGGACGCTGTTGAGGAAACTGTGGGGGACGAAACGTCCGACCCGACGCGTGGAGGCGCGGGAACAGAAAACAAAACGTTTTCTTCGTTTCGGTCGGCTTGGTTTTTCGCGTTGGCGTCGCGCGTGGATGTGCCGCTCGACCCCGACACGTCGGCGGCGATGCGCGGCGCGGCGAGGGGGTTCGCGGCGGCGCGCGCGGCGACGGCGTCGGAGCACGACCCGAGCCTTCCCGACCTGCAGGTATGCCTCGCCGTCGCGGGGGGGTACTTTGGACAGGAGGGATCCTAGCTAGTAGAGCGCGCGCGTAGCGTAGCGCTTACGACGCGCGCTTCGGCAACGAATGGCGTTTTTTCGGTGTGCTCAAAAAAATCTCTCGGACGGATCGTGCGCGATCGTCGCGCGAACCGCCGACGCCTCCACTCCCCCGCGCGCTGCGGCGGCGTCGAACGCGGATGTCCATCGCTTCCCTGGCGTTTCGGTGCGTCTCGTCGGTTCTCGCCTGTCTCGTCTTCGCCACTCTGTTCCCAGTGCTCAGGGCCACGGCCATGTCACTCGCGCACAACGCCGGGAACGCGTTCGCGCGCGCGATCGGGGACAACGATTCGCGTTCGCGAGGAAAGTCGCGACGACGAAGCGCCGGGGTTCCGGGACGCTCGCCCGGGGCGTGGAAAGACGCGTCGGTACGCGCGAACGCGCGTCGCTCGCCGCGTCTGGCGCGCGTGAACGCCGCGGAGCAAGCCGACGCGAACGCCGCGGGAGGTTTCGCGACGCCGTCCCGGGGACCGGGATCGGGTCCGCTCGCGTCGTTGTCCCCGCGCTCCACGTTGGCGCGCGGCGTCGGCGACGGGGAGAGGCGACGCGGCGAAGGTATCGGGGACGCGTCATGGGATGCATCATCAGACAGCCTTTCGTCGGACGAGACTGCATCTTCGGACGACGAGCGAGCGGCGGGGGGGGCGTCGGCGGGCCCGACGCACCTGTACGTTCTCGTGCACGGCCTCGGCGGCACGCCCGAGGACTTGTCGTGCCTGGAGCGCGGCATTCTGAAGCGCGCCGGGTCGTCCGCGCTGGTGCTGAAGCCGGGATGCAACCTCGCGGCTCGGTCGTTCGACGGCGTGCCGAACGGCGCGCGGCGCGTCGCGGCGGAGATCGAGGCGGTGGCGCGCGCGTACGCGACGTCGCTGCGCTCCGTCTCGCTCGTCGGGAACTCGCTGGGTGGACTGTACGCCCGCCACTGCGCGGCGCAGCTGTACGACGCAGAGACGCGCACGATCGCGGGCCTCGTGCCTGACACGTACCTGACGACGGCGACGCCGCACCTGGGCGTGGGCCCCTTCGGGTATCTCGGGTACTTCCCGAGCCCGGTGCGCGCGCTGGGCGCGCGCGCGCTGGGCGCGACAACGAGGCAGTTGCTGTTGCTGGACGGCGACGAGACGCAAAACGTCCCTCTGCTGCTGCGCATGGCCGATCCCTCGTCCGAGTACGTCGCCGCCCTTGGCGCGTTCAGGCGCAGGTGCGCGTACGCGAACGCCACGAACGACTTCCTGGTGGCGTACGAGACGGCGTCGCTGGACCCGGACGCGCCCGAGACGCTGCGCCGCAGGGCTCGCGCGCGCGAAAAAGGCGGGGGCGCGAACGGGTGGGGAGACGCCGGCGCCGGGGACGCGTCCCCGGGGGGCTGGGGATCCCCGTCCCCGTCCCTCTCTCCGCTGGGGGGCTTCGGTGGGTCCGCGCGCATCGTGGACGAGCGCGTGACGGCTCCGACCACGGAGGATGGCAAGGCGGGCGGCGCCTTTTGGCGAGCGCGAAGCGGTTCGCTTCGCGGTTCGGGCGCGGGGAAGAACCAATCGCGCGTCGCGGAGCGGTCCAGTCTCCCGACGCAGCGCGCCATCGCCGCCGGGTTACGGACCCTGGAGTGGTTCCACGTCGACGTCGAGTTCCCGGGGGTGGCGCCCCTGGCGCATAACAAAATATGCGCGCTGCAGCGCGACCCGGTGATGAAGTTCATGTTCAGGGAGGGGGAGTGGGTAGTGGAACACCAAGCTGAGTTCTTGACGAGGAAGTGACGGCGGATGTCTTGCTTCGTTTTGTGAGTACCGAAACGAGAGCTCACCTGGCACGGGTCTTCGTTCGCATGAGCCATGTGGTACGCCGAGCGGATTGGAGAGGAGTCGACTGAGTCGAGCGAAAAAGGCTGCCGACCAGCAACCAGGTATCCTCGCGAAATCCCAGCCTCGCCCGCATTGCGCTGCGCGCGGGCACAGCCCCAGGCCTGCTAAGAGATGACCACCGCAGACGCGGGTGCGTATGCGCCACGCGAAACCTTCCCCTCGACGTTTCGTGCGCGCCTTCCCGGACCTCTCCCGCGCGTCCAAGCGCATCCCAATTCCGGAATTCCGCGTTTGGCATCACGCGGGCCACGACGGCGAGATCCCCGCGGTCGACCCGTCCCCGCGACGCACGGAGACCGACGCGCGCCCGCTGACCCGCTCCCCTCGCGTACCCCCCCGTGCCACCTCGACGATAGCGGACCCGAACGCCGCGGTGGTTCCCGCGGGCGAGCCCCCCGAGGCGGAGAAGCCGGTCGGGGCCACGGACGAGGCGTCGGACGCGGCGCCCGCCGAGACCGCCGACGCCGCCGGCGAGGCGGCGCGCGACGGCGCGGAGGCTTCCGTTTCCCCGGGAGACGCACCGACTCCCGCGGACTCCAGCTCGGGCGCCGAGCCCGTGGCCGAAATCGCGGGAGAGGCGTCGCCCCCCGGCGGCAACGAGACGGCGGCGTCCGCGGCGGCGAACGCCGCCGGCGCCGGCGCGCCTCCGTCCGAGCCGGCGCGGCCCTCGTCGCCGCTCCCGACGTGCACGCTCCACGAAGCCGCCGAGCTCGGCGACGTCGCGTCGCTCGAGAAACTCTTGCGTCTCGACGCTTCGTGCGACGTGGACGCCCGCGACGCGTCAGGCGCCACGCCCCTGGTGGTCGCCGCGGCGGCGTCTCAGTCGGAGGCGGCGCGGTTCCTGCTCTCGCGCGGCGCCGACCCCGACGCCGCCAACGCACGCGGCGACGCCGCGCTGCACTGGGCGTGCTACCGCGGCGACGCGACCGTGGCGCGCGCGCTTCTGCGTGCCGGCGCGGACGTGCGCGCGCGCGGGGACGTGGGGAACACGCCCCTGCACATGGCGTGCACGGAGAACCACGAGGAGATTGCGCGCGAGCTCCTGAGCAGGGGCGCGGATGTCTTCGCGCGGAACGACGTGCAGATCACGCCTCTGGGCGTGGCGACCGAACCGTCGCTGCGCGCGACGGTGAAGGCGGTGGAGACGGAGGGGGACGCGGCGCGCGCGCGCGTGCGGCGCGAGCTCGCGGCGCGGGCGGTCTCGGCGGCGGCGCGCGAGGCGGCGGAGGCGCGGGAGGCGGCGCTCGAGGCGGCGAACGCGAAGGCGGCGCTCGAGGCGACGGAGGCGAAGCGTCGGGAGGATGACGAGACGCAGCGTGTTCTGGAGCTCGAGGAGGCGCGCGCGGAAGCCGCCGCGGTGAAGGCGGAGCTGGCGGCGATCCGCGCGGCGGAGGCGGAGGCGGCGCGGAAAGCCGAGGAGGAGCGCGCGCGCGTGGAGGCGGAGAAGGCGGCGAAGAAGGCGGCGAAGAAGAAGGGCAAGGGCAAGGGCAAGAAGGGCAAGTAGCGACGCGCTTTTGTCTTTTCGCCGCTTTCGAGTACTACTGGCCAGCTAGTAGCTATGTCATCTCCCGCGTACGACGCGCGTACCACGCGCTTCATCGCGTCTCTTCACGCTTCGTTCGGCGCGTCGTCCACCCCCGCGGCGCGTCACTTTCGTTTGGGCCGCTTCGCCGCGCCGGGGGTCTCGTCGCCCGGGCCCGCTCGTTCGTTCGCCCGCTTCCTCTCGCTCCTTCGCGCCTTCGCCTCGTCTCCCGAGGCTTCCGCTCGTCGCTCCTCCTCGAACAGGTGCGCCTCGTAATCGAGCAGGCACCGCTCGTAGTTCTGCCGCATCGCGAACGACGCCGAGGTTTGCCCGGACAAGTCGCGCCCGAGCGACCGGCACACCTCGCGCCACCGCTTGGCGTCCGTCACGGCGCGGAACCCGCCCCGCGCCTGCACCTCCGCGAACACGCGGTGCAGGTCGAGCTCGACGTGGCAGAAGGTGGGGACTTTCAGAACCCGCCCGGGACCCGAAGGGTGGTGCGCGTGGAACGCCTGCAGCGCCTCCGCGAACCCGGCCGCGGGAGGCACCGCCACAGCGCGCGGCGCCCCGAGCGTGGAGGCGGCGGAGAACTTTTTGGGAACCGGAGGCGACGCGTCGTCGTCGAGCGGCTCGAGCGGCTCCAAGCCCGCCTCGCGGCGCTCGCGGTCCTTGCGCTCGCGCTCCGCGCGGAAGTTGGCGAGCCACCGGTCTCGTTCCAGCTTCTTCGCCTCCAGCGCGAGCTCGCGAGCGCGCCGGCGCTCCTCCTCCGCGTCGGGCTCGACGTCCCAGGGCGAAATCCAGCCGCACAGCGAGCCGGAGCACTCCGGGCCGTCCGCCGCCGCCGCCGGCTCGCCCGCCTGCGCCTCGGCGCTCGGCGGGGGCGGCACGTCCCAGCGCACGCACACGGCGCCGAGCGGCTCGCACGTCCACGGACTACGGCTCCCGGGAGCTTGCTTGCTCTTGTTCCTGCTGGTCACGCCGACGACGCCTTCACCTTCGCCTTCAGCGTTGCGCCACCAGTCCGTCTTGACGACGACGCCGCCGACCACCTCGCCGACGGGCCGCGAGCGGCGGCCCTGCTTGCCCGCCGAAGCGGCGTCGCCGCCGCCGTCGCCCCGGGCGGGCTCGGCGCGGTCGTCGCCGCCCCGCACCTTCTGCCGCAGGTCCACGAAGGCGCGGCGCACGCGGTCGCCCGCGCGCCACGGGCGGTGCAGGACCGCCTCTGTCTGGTCGAAGGGCAGCAGGAAGTCGCCGGCCATGCCCGGGAACACGTGCTGCGCCAGGACCAGCGGCGACGCGGGCAGAGGCGGAGGAGGCGGATGGGCGCCCGGCTGCGTCTCGGAGGGAGAGCCTCCCCCCGCGGCGGCTCCCGCTTCCCCCGCCGCCCGCGGCACCATCGCCTGGAGCGGCGTGAGCAGGTACCAGGCGTGCGGGATGCGCGCTGCCGGGGTGGGTGCCGCGGGATCGCCCTTGCGGTACCCCGCGAACTCCACGCGGCACTGGGTCAGCGTCGGCAGGTCCGGCGGCACGCAGGGCACGCCCAGCGCGCGCAGACGCTCCTCGGAGACGTCCCCCGCCGTCCTCGGCGCGCTTTTTCCATCTTTCGCCTCCAGACTCGCCGCGAGCGCCGCCGTCGCGCGCCGCAGCGCGAGCGCGCTCAGGACCACCTTCTCGCGCACCTGCGGCAGGAACGGCGCTGCGGCCAGCCGCTCTTCCGGCGGGCCGGAGGCGGCCAGCGCGCGACCCACGCGCTGGAACGCCTCGCGGAGCATCTTGACGCGGCCCTTGTCCCTCGCCCTGTGCTCGGCGAGCTCGTGCGCGCACAGCGCCAGCTGCGGCAGCGTGCGCGCGGCGTCCACGGCGGCGCGCCACGCCGCGCGGCGGGACCGCCAGCCCACCACCAGCACGCCGGCGTCGTGGAACAGAGACTCCGTCTCGGTGATGGCCGCGACGGCGTCGGCGAACGCCGGCGCCGACCGCGCGCGCGCCACCGCCTTCGCCAGCCGCCGGGCGAAGTCGGCGCCTTCCCAGAAGGGAAAGCCGGAGAGCGTCTGCGTCAACGACGCGCGAAGGGCGACCAGCGCCCGCGGGCCTTCCGGCGAGACGCCTCGGATCAGAGGCCGATCGAGCCCGACGTACCCGTCGAGCGCCGTGCCCCCGCCGCGCTTGCGCGTCGCCAGCGCGGCGGCGACGGCGGCGGTGGCAGCCACGGGGTCGGAGGGCAACGAGAAGGGCGTCGCCGTCGACGGCGTCGTCTTGTCTTTGTCGCGCGCCTCCTCCGGAAGGACGACGTCCGTCGCGTCTTCGTCGTCCTCGCCGTCCTTGCCGACGCCCGCGGGAGTCGGCGCTTCCAGCTCCTCCAGCAGCGCGTCGGGCGGCTCCAGTAGAGCATCCGCCAGCGCAGCTTCGCCCTCGTCCCCGGAGGCGCGCAGCCACGCCGCCAGCGCCGGGAACGAAGACGCCGGGTACCAACACCACTTGGTTTCCGAAGGCGCCGACGACTCTTCGCTCCGCTTCCCCGCGCCGCCGCCCGACGACTTCCCGGAAGGGGTGGGCGCGGGCATGGACGCGTCTTCGAACTTGACGGGCTTCGCGCGGCGCCGCGACGATGCGCGCCCGCCCGCGGGCTCCGCCGCCGCCGCCTTGGTCGGCGTCGCCTCCTCCTCGGCCGCCTGGAAGTCCGCCGTCGCCGCCGCCGGCGGCGGCTCAGAAAGCTCGCCCGCCTCGAATCCCGGCCTCTCGACAAACACCGCGCCTATGCCCGCCGCGCCCCCGAGCCTCCAGTACCTCGCGCCGGTCGTGTCGACGCCGAGCAGATCGGCGTCGGCGCCGCGCTCGCGCGCATCCTTCGCGCTCTTGGCGCGCGCGCCGAACGCCGGCGCGTCCGCGGCGAGGGACGCCAGGCACGAGAGCAGCGCCAGGCGTTGCTCGGGAGACGCGTCCCACAGTTCCCTCGTCCGGAGCGCCCGCGCGGCGCCGAACGCCGCGTCTTTGACGGAAACCACGGGTCGGGACTCGATCAGCCTCCGCGCGCGTTCGGGCCAACCCACCGGAAGCGCGCCGCCGCCGCCCTCGGCGGTGGACCGCGCGGGCGCGCCGATGAGCTCGACGTCGGCGTTCTCGATCACCCGCAGGAACGCGCAGTGCACGTCCCGCAGCAGGCACTCGCTGGCGAGCTCGGGGTCGCCCGGCTGCGCCGCGAGCCACTCCGCGCCGACCGCGTCGGAGAACGCCGCGGGGATGCCCGCGGAGGCGGCGGGATGGTCAGGGCTTTTAATCAGAGAGGGCGTCAGCGAAGGGGTCGCCGCCGACGCGGGCGCAGCGGCGACGAGAGGCGTCGCCGCCGACGCGGGGGTCGCGCCCGCGCCGCCGCCGCCGATTTCCGATTTCTCGCTGGATTTCCTCTCCGGGCACAGCGCCGCGGCCAGCCTGGCAAACGGGAACGGCGGCAGCCGCAGGAGCTCCGCGTGCCGCGAGCACATGTCCCACACCGCCAGCGCGTCGCCTACCATCCCGGGCTCCACCCCGAAGTCTCGGCGCGGGGTGGGGGGCAACCCGCCGTTCTTTTTGGAAAACCGCCTGGCGCGCGCCGACGCGGCGGCGGCGAGCGCGAGGGCGTCCGCCTTCGCGAGCGTCTTCACCGGGCGCGCGTCCGCGGAGTTTCTCGGCGCCGCGCGCAACGGCGACGGCGCCGAGAACATCGACCCCCGCGCCTCGGCGGCGTCCCATCTCTGCTCGCGCTCCGCGCGGCGGCGCTTGTCGAGGTCCGCGGCGTCGCCCTTCTCCTCGAGAATGACGGCGAACGCCTTCATGTGCCTGCTCAGCTTGCCCGTGCTCGTCGCGATCGTCCCGGCCAGCACGGAGGCCTCCAGCTGACCGAGTACGAACTCGCGCTCCTCCACGAGCTCGGACTCCGCGTAATGGCGGCCGCTGTCCCCCCAGCGCTTCTCGGGGGGCGCGTCGCGGGGTTTCGGTTTCTCCTTCGGCTTCTCCTTTTTCTCCGCGGAAGAAGGCTCCTTCTCCGTTTTTTCCGTCTCTTCCTTTTCTCTCGTCTCGCCGTCGGCTTCGTTCGGAAACGCCTCGGTCGCGTCCCGTCGCTCGGGCTCAGCGTCCGGAAGGGACGGTTTCTTCTTCCCGCGGCCGCCTCGCCCGCCGCGCCCGCCGCGCCCGCGCCCGCGCCCGCGCCCCCCCTTGGGCGGCTCGTCGCCGCGCTCCTTGGGCGGCCTCCCGCGCGGGCGCCCCGGCTTGGGCGGCGGCGCCAGCACCTTGGGCAGCACGTCGTCGTACGACCCGAGCGGGTCCCGCTTGAGCGCGTTCACGGCTCTGGTGGCGAAGTCGAACTTCCTCTGCGCGCCCGCGCGGAACAAAGAGACGTACTCGGGCGACGGGTCCAGCGCCCGGTACCACCCGCGCGGCGTGATCAGCCACAGCGACTGCGGGTTCTCGTAATCGATGGACCAGTCGACGACGCGCGGTAACCAAACTTTCACGCGCCCGGACGAGCTCTTCGCCTTTCTTTTCTTTCTCGGCGCCCCGTCCTCGGTCTCGCCGTCCCCTTCCGCCAAACCCGCCGCCGAAGTGGACTCCGTCAGCGCCGAGACGGAGACGGGCGGGTCGTCCTCCGGCTCCAACGTTTTCGGGTCGGGAACCGCCAGCCACCCGTATGCGGCGAGCGCTGGGGGCGCCTTTTTCTTTTTGTTGTCGTCGGGCTCTTCGCCCGACCGCGGCGTCCCCTCGGGACGGTCGCTTTCAGGTAAAAGCGCCTCCGCGTCCGGCGCGCCGTCTTCGCCGAGGGACACGTGCTCCAGCGCCCAGCGGTCGTACGCGTCCGCGGCCTCCACCGGCGCGGTCGCGAAGGCGTCGTCGCGGCGGCACACGACGAAGTCGTCCAGCAGGCGGTACGGCAGCGCCTCGCCCAGGAACAAGTTGTAGCGCTCGGGGACGTCCGCCTCGGAGATGGCGCAGTCCACGGTTCCTCTCGCCTCCACAGGAATGTCGGAGGGCGGAGGAACCGTCGCCACGCCCCTGCGCCGCAGCGCCGCGAGCAGAGCGTCGTGAAGCGCGTCGCACTTTTCCCGGAGATGCGCCATGTGAGGCGACGCGTTGTACGTGCGACAGTTACGCCACACCAGGCGTATGTCATCCATCGCCGCCGCGAAGCTCGGGTACGGCGTGGCGAGGGGGGTAGACGCGGTCGGTCCCGCGCCTGTCGTGCCTGCCCCGCCGCCGTTCCCGGCGACCAGCCGGTCGCGCACCTGCGACAGGGACATCGGTCGCGTCACGATGTCGTGGTAATCGTGCAGGCGCAGCGCGATGGCGTCGACGGGGTCGTTGAAGAACTCTCTCGCCGCGTCCGCCTCCATCACCTCCCCGAGCGCCGCAACCAGCGCGTCGCGCTCGTGCGCGTCCATTGCGCGCGTCGGGCCACCCGGGACCTCCACCTTCAGCCCACCTTCAGCCTACCCTCCGCCGTCGAGGAAACGAAACGTCGAAGCGCGGGCCGACCGAGGCACCTCGGCGCGCCCGCCAGATCTAGGGGTTTTGTGGACGGACAGCCGTCGACCCGTGCCTGGTGTTCCGACGCACGAACCCGTGCGCACGACGTGTACGATCGACTCGGGGTTCGACGAGGCCTTCGCCGCCGCCTCCACGGCCACGCGCGAGCGTTATGACGGTGCTCAGTGCCCAGCGACGACCCGCGAGCGCGAAAAAGATCGAGTTCAGTCGAGCACTCGAGGACTGGAGCTGGCAGCTCGCCTGGCGGAAAAAAGTCGTCGAGGCGCTCGCGCCTGCGGCGCACCGAGCCGCCGACCGAGAAAATGGAGGGCGAAAATCGTCAGACCGGCAACCGCCCCAGTTTCGAAAGATCGTTTCGAAAGCGCGCGAAAATCTCGGTCATATCAGGCGCTCAGGACCGCTCATGACTCCCGCGCGCCCGGTCTAAATTCGTCGTCGACCTCGAAAAATGGATACTTTGAGAAAAAAGCGACGTCTAGTCGGAGATCTAGTCGGCATACTGGGACGCGCGAGCGGGTGCCGACCCGACGCGCACGAGCAGGAGTTCCGGGGGGCGGTCGATCGCGAGACGCGCATCGCGCACGCACTCGATGGCCGCCGTCGCGATGGCCGATCGCGTCTCGCTCGAATCGCTGTTCCGCGCGCGCGGCATTTCAAACGAGCCGCGCCCGCGGAGGCGCGCGCGCCGAAGCCTCCTCCCCCGTGGCTCGCCCGCGACGCGCGCGGCGCGAGGCGCGAGCGCGTCTGCCGTGCGGTGGCGCGCGATCCAGACGCCGACGACGGGCGTTTCTGACGCCGCGGCTCGCGCCGGGATCGCGACGGCGCGGGCGACGTCGCGAGGCGGCTCCGCGGAAACGAGGCACGACCGACGATGGGGCGGACGGGAGACGACGTCGAGATGTTCGACGTCGTCATCCTCGGAGGCGCGCGCCTCTCGCCTCCGGCGTCGGCGTGAGGACCCCCGGCGCTCGCTCGTCCGCGTCCCCGCGTACGTGGGCGACGGCACAGGCCCCGAGCCCGAGATCATCGTCGCGGGCGACGGCGCGGCGATCGTACTGGAGGACGAGGAGGCCAAGTCCCGCAAGCTCGGCTGGGACTTCGCGTTGTCGCGCGTCACGCTCCTGCAGCTGGCGACGTGCGCCGCGACGGGCGTGGCCGAGCCGCTGCTGGGCACCATCGACGCGTACTGGGTCGCGACTCTGGGAACCACCGCGCTGGCGTCGCTCGGACCAAACACCGCGGTGTACTCCTCGGTCATCGCGGTCGTCGCCGCGCACGGCTTCGGCACCGCCGCGACGCGGGTCATGGCGGTTGCACTGGAGAAGGATGACCGTGCGCGCAAAGACGGATCGCTGCGACCCGGAGATAAAACCGGCGCGGGCGCGAACATCATCGCCGTCACGCGAACCGCGGTGGCGTTCGGCGTGATGTGCTCTTTGTTCATCATGGCGTTCCCGACGTTCGTGGTGAATTGCGTGGGCGTGGCTCCGGAGGTGGTGGCGCCCGCCTCGGGGTACATGCGCGCGCGCGCGTTGGGCGTCCCCGCGGTGTGCCTCATCGCCGTGCTCGGCGGCGCCTTCCAAGCCGCGCGCGACGCGCGCACGCCGCTCATGGCGGTGATGCTGGCGGGGTCCACCAACCTCGTGCTGGATCCGTCGTTCATCTTCCTGTTCAAGATGGGGTTCCAGGGCGCGGCGTACGCCACGGTCGTGGCGCAGTACGCGGAGGCGGCGCTCATGTGGTGGTTCGCCTTCCGGGGGCCCCGACGCGTCAATTTCTTCGGCGGCGCCGCCGATTTGGAGTGCGCGGAGGCGCGAGCGCTCGCCGCGGAGACCGACAAAGACGCGGAGACGGACGCGGAGACGTCGATCGCCTCCGCGTGCGAGCCCGCGTCGTACGCGTTCGACAGAAAGCTGGCGTGGAAGTTTTTCCGCGAGGCGACGTCCATGCTCGGCCGCGTCGCCAACGTGGTGGCGGTGTGGGCGGGCACGAGCGCGCTGGCGGCGCGCATCGGCGTGTACTCCGGCGCCGCGCACGTGTTGCTCTTCCAGATCGTGTGCATCATCTCCATCGCCGCGGGCGCGCTGACGACGGTGTCCAACGCGGTGGCCTCTCGGCTTCAGGTGTCGGAGGGCGACAGCGCCGCGTCCGGCGCAGGCGCGGCGCTCTCGCTGCTCGGCGTCGCCATCTTCTTCGTCATAGGCAACCTGTTTTGGGCCATACGCGTCCCGCTGCTCACCAACTTCACGCCGGACACGCGCGTCGTCGAGGCGGCGTTGCGGTCGTATCCGGTGGTGATGATGTGCGTCTCGACGTACTTCTACAAAGCTCTGGAGGGCGCGCTCATCGGGCGCGGCGACGCCAAGTCGGTCAACGCCGTCTTCGCCGCGGGGGGCTTCGTGTGCGCGGCGTCGCTGGCGTGGACCTGCTCGAAGGGCGCGCTCACGTTGCAGGGCGTGTGGCACTCGCTCCTCTTGTACTACGTGGCGCTCTCCGGCGGCATGTTGATACGCTGGATTCAACTCGACCGCGGAGTCGCGCCCATCGGCGGCAAGACGTTCAAGACCACGCCCGCGGCGCCCATCGCCAGCGCGGACGACGGGGACCTGAGCGACGACGACTGAAACATTTTTACCTTCCGTCTAACGGATGACGGAAGCGGAACGGGAATTCAAAAATTGTTGTTATCGTACTAGCTACTCGCTATGATAGCTACGTACACTCGACGACGACGATCCATGAGCTCGGCCCGATCGCCTCTACCGCCTCCTCTGTTTCTTGGCGGACCCGGCCTTGGCGGACCCGCCCTTTGCGGGTTCCTCCGCCGCCTGTTTTTCTTTTTCGTTCTTCGCGCAGCAGTCCCCGCACCGCACGTACTCGAACGACTTGGGGAGGTAGAACCCGAGCGCCTCCCACTCCGCGTTGGATTCGACGGCGTCGAACGGGGTCTCGCCGTTGCACTCGGCGCAAAACGCCGTCGGGCACTGCACGCACCGGAACATGAGCCCTCCCGCCTCGGATGCCGTGCGGTTACAGCTCTTGCAGTGGTGCTGCGGGCACTGCCAGCCCATTCGCGGCCTGGTGACGAGCCGCGCGCACCCGAGCGACATGACGCGCGGGCAGTTGCGGCACCGCAGCCGCTCCGCCGCCACCTCCTTCGCCAAAAACGGCGGCGGCGGTTTCAGGCACCCGGTGTCGTCGTCGCCGCCGCACTCGCAGCAGCGGGTCTCGTGCCGCGCCGCGCGGTCGGCGGACTTGAGGCGCGCCGCTTCGCGCGCGGCGGCGGCGCGGCGCTCGCGGTCCTCCGCCTCCCTGGCTTCCCGGATGGAGATCCGCGAGACGGCCTGCATGCCAAGTCCCGCGCCGGCGTCCACGTACTCCACAGTGGAGATGCGTTCGCGGCGTTTCTCGCCGACGCTCTCCACCCAGACGTCGGCGATTTCTCTCTTGTCCGCCTCAGCCTTCTTCTTGGTGTAGTCCACGCCCTCCCAGTTGTAGTGGCCCTTCTTGCCGCTGCCCTCAGCGGCGCGCTTGAGCGCCGCCGCGCCAGCCTCCTGCGCGCCGGGGGTCTTCAGGTCGCCGCCGCCGCCGGAGCGCCCGCCACGCGGCTTCTTCCCAGCCGCCGGCGTCGCCGCCGCCGGCGCCGGCTCCGCCGCCGCGCCGGCGCCGGCGAGGATGATCTCGCGCAGCTCGGTGAAGGAGAGCTTGG
>MDSV01228529.1_pt1 | contig 20086 bp, 34 predicted proteins | sample 810851 | NCBI WGS metagenome assembly MDSV01 (sample SAMN05326640, study PRJNA326480) | marine metagenome | isolation source: seawater | place: Atlantic Ocean: North East | collected 2012 | reverse complement strand
TCGGCTAGTTGTTGAGTTGGTTCTGGTAATGTGGTTGGCACAACCTGATCGGCATCCAGTTCAAGAATGTTTAGCGGCATACGTCGAATCTCTCCGCCGTCTAGCGGATCAAGCCCCAGCGCCTCACGCGCTTCGTTCAAACTAATGAGTCCTGCGTCCCATTGTTTTGTTGTTCTGTCGGTGAGTGCGTTCATATCTTCAGTTAGCGCCTGCACGTCATTGAAGTCTGCTTCGATGTAACCCGCGTTTGGGAATTCGTACCCGAGGCAGTGGTTCAGAAAACGCACGATCCGATTAGCAAGTGGAATCATGGTTTCATAAAAGAACGACTGGCGAGCCTCTCGATAGTTTGAATACGTTGCTCTATCAAGTCCAACAACACTACCAATGAGGATTGGAGGTATTCCGAATGCCATACAAATACGGCTTTCAGTAGTGTCTCGGAGTTCTGGGAACGCCATGTCAGATAAGCTCTCACCCAGTCGTTCATAAGTTGCATCTTCATCAAGCACGGCCAACTTATGCATGTTGCCGCCACCAAATGAAGAACGCCAGCGAGATCGGATGCGTTCGGCATCGTCGGGAGTTTGTAAACGCCGCTTCACTTTCAAAAGGCCAGACGGCGTACCGCTGTTTTGAAAGAAGAATTTTGCGTATTGGATTTGTGCTAAGTCCAGATTAATAATTGACGCGATTGGTTGTAGCGGGCTGAGGCCGTACAAATCAGATGTCATTGAGGGAAATTTAAGTTGGCTGACATCGTCAGGATTTAAGGCATAACGCACACTGTCAATTTCATATTCATAATTCAAGCGACCGTCGCTTGCATTGATTTTAATTTTTACGCGGTCGGATCGGAGTAACTTAATGCCGATGACTTTGTTTGCACCGTTGCGGATTTTGTAGATGTAAGCGTTGCCAGAAACATACAGGTTGATAACTAACTCGTCTATAAACTGGTAGAAGTCTTGCTGATCATTCGGGCGTTCAAGAATCTGAACGATAGGATTAGTAATGGGCGCTTCGACGGGTTGTTCATTTGTTGGAAGCAACACGCGGTAGGCAGGTTCGGCTGCCGCTGTTGATAATTCTCGGAGGCAAGCGTATACAAGCGAATCGCTATTCATCGCCTCGTGTGCAAATTCTTTTACATCGAGTGGTTGCGATTCAAAGAAATCCCGACCGAAACCAAATGGCATCGTCTGGGCTTCGTAGGTTGGTTCTTTGGTTTCTTCTGAATTACCGAACGGCCAGAGTTTTGGCATAGTCATCCATTCAGCAGTTAGCGCACGTCTGCTTCAGGCGACTAGAAATAATCTGACATTTTTTTGTTAGACTGTCAACTCTTACAGGTTGACACCTTGTCACAATAATAGTATAGTAACTACATTGAGTTAGTTGAAAAGGAGAAAAACAAAATGACAAACTTAACAAACGAAGAAAAGACGAGAGAAGCTAAGAGCCTGTTGCGGGAGAAATTTCCAGAAATTTTCTGGAAGCTCCATGTAGCAGATTCACAACATGAATCCCGTGAAGCACTGATGGAAGATGGAAACCGCCACCCAAGTTCTCACCCAAGGTTTTCAAAAGGTCAAGAAAAAATCTTGCGGAAAATCGAAACTGGAACTTGGACAGGTTCGGATGAGGTTCGATATTGCCAGCGCACCAATTACAACGGTGACTACGCCCGTAATTATTGGATCACGGTCGGTGGATTATTAACTGAATTCGGTGCTGACCTGAAAGAAGATTTGGAGCAAGCTAAGGACTTGGGATTAGAACTAAAAGCAGCGAAAAGTCGGATGGATGGGCACGAGCATTTCTTTGGGACCGAAAAATGTGGATGCACAGAATTTGAGGCAGCACTAATTCGTTTCGGCCAACAATGGGTCATAGAAATTGAGAAAAAATTATTTATTGCTGAGACTGAAATTGAAGCCGCCCGAACTCGGTTGACTGCGGCAAGAAAATTAGCCAAGCGGCTCGATGCGCTGGAAAGAACTAATACCAGCATTTTGGGCAGCTGGGCCGCCAGAGCACTTCGTGCCCAAAGCGAACAACCCACTGAAGATGCTTTTGAATTGCATCACATGAATGCAGAGGTGAGCTAGATGGCAATATTTATACTCGCCCCCATAATCTTGGGGGCCGTAATTTGTTTAGCGGCGCAGTTTATTTCGGGTGAGCTGGAGGCTCCTGATGACGACCGAACTGAGTAGGCGACTTTCTGAAGTTCTATTTGAATTGGATTCTGAACATTGGGACGATCCTGAAGCGCACCGACATTGGAGAAGAACTCCATTTGTTTTTAAAACGCTGGAGTGGAAATTTTTAAGTAAGGAGGAGCAAGAAAAACTAAAACCGATTGAGACTGTAGATCTTGAACAGCTTGTCAGAGATTGTAATATCTGCATGGCATGGTTGAGTGACCGTTTGAACTCGTGGGAAATTTATGACTATGCGATTTCAATGACTGGCGTTCATGTAAATGATGGACATAAGTAAGGAGATAAAGATGGATAAAAAAATGTGCCCGATTTGTGGCGACGTGTTGAGGGGTGAAATTCACAACGCTCGACCAGTCGTAGATGGATTTTGTTGCGGCGCTTGTAATATATCGGTAGTGATTCCGACGCGATTGCTGACCGCAAGACAAGGAGAAAATAAAAATGATTGATATTGATGTATTGCTTAAAACGCAATTAGATGTTGGAGATGAGCCAGAGCATATTTCTAACCCGTTCTCAGGTGAAACAATTTTGCTTACACCTGAAGAAGTGGCCGTGCACGATCTGATTAAAGGATCGGAATTCTTGCGCGATTACGAAACAGTTCAAGCGGGCTGTGACTGGTTCCGAGAAAACAATTCAAAAGCCTACATGGTGTTATTAGATTAGGAGAAAAATATGCCAGAGCCAAAAGTGCAATTTAAGCAACTGACTATTTATTACATAGCATTAGATGAAAAAGATAACGACATAAACACTCAACTCGATTGGGTGGTGTCGCAATCTGACCAGACTTCATTACGGGTTGCGGACTATGAAATTACAGATTGGAGACAAGCCAAAAAAAAGCCAAAGCCCAGAACAATAATTGTTCAGCAAGCTCCTGAAGTGGCAGCTGCAATGACGCAAGAATTAAAGCCGCTTTTGAATCTGACCGAAACTGCGAAGTTGCTTGGATGCGCTCGCGGCACAATTTACAAGTTACATAACGAGGGTATTTTGAAAGCGACTCGCCCGCAGGGGATGAGGGCTTATTTGGTCGAGCGGTCTGAGATTGAAAGATTGCTGCGCGAGGGATACGAACGATGATGGATCGGAAAGTCAAGAACCGCTTGCAAATAGCAGTTCATAAAATTGAAACGATTCCTGAACTGCTCGATCTTAAAAATAAGATTTGGGCCGACGGGCGTTACAAAGCCGACCTTGCTGAAATCCAATTCGTTCTGGCTGAGCGCCAACTGTTTATTGAGAATCGTGATTACTATGGTGTTGACAACGTGTCACAATAGGCGTATACTGAAGGTATAAGAAATTGAGTTAGCGAAAGGAAAAACAAAATGACTAACGTAAAAATAGAGACCGAGACAAACTTCTACGATCAGGAGTGGAACGCAATTGATCAGGCTGGAATGATGAATGGGATTGTAGTGGAAAACACTACCATCACTCACCCAATCAGCCGCGACCAAGTTGACATCGAGGTTATTTACAACGAGGGCGGCGAGAACTACACAATTGCAGGCACACGCATCAAGGGAAAAATGACAACCCATACGTTTGATTTTCACCTTTCACCTCAGAAATTTCAGGCATGGGTTTTGGAGTTAAAGCAAATTTTGGAGAATCAGCGGGAGGTTTACAAGGTAGCAATTTAAGATTATTGAAGCCATGAGGCGGATTGATTTTCGAATCGACCCGCCCGATGGTTCCAACAATTGGAATCAAGAGTTAGCGAATGGAGAAATAGAAAACTCATGAATAATAAACATAAAGAAGAACCAATGATTTGCGAATCTTGTGACAAGGAATACTACGAGGATATTATAAATATCAACGAGGGTCGGATTCTTTGTACAGAATGTTTCGAGGCCGAAACCCGTGGACTGAGCATAATAGTGGATGGAGACTACGGTGAATAATACTGATGAACGAGTGATTGATGAAATGCCAGCCAGTCGATACATGACAAAGACAAAAGAAAATTACAAGACCGCGATGGAACTTTTAGAAGTGGCTTTTAATGAGCTAGATTCTTTAGAATATGCAGACCTTATGGAAGATTGGACTTTGAATATCCGTGACTGGCGGAACCGCCCGCTGGCATCTTGGCAGGAAATCGAAATGCTAGTTGGAGAACTAGAGGGACTCGGAGTAGAGCGATCTATTCTGGGCGAAGTGTTTGGAATCGAAACAAATTCAGAGCGGTGGCTGTTCGACTAACCCCGCTACAATAAAAAAGAATGCCGCTGAGAATCTGGAAACTCGGCGGTATTTTTTTGTTTAACTTTTAAGCGTCTTTTTCCCGCCGAAATATTTGACCCCGTGCCCTTGCTCCACCAGCGCATCGTTTAGGTTTACTCCGTCGCAGATGAGTTCACCGAGAATGCGCCCGTACTTTCCACGCTCATGGCTGATAAGAATTATCTGCTCTGCGTTCTCGCACATCTGCTTTGTGAAATCTTTCGCCAGCAATCCTTTGGCTTTGACTTCTAGATCGCGGGTTCGGCTTTCCCAAGTGTCCAGACCATACAATCTAATGCGCTGCTTCGTTAGCCTGATATCAAAACCGAGATCAATAATAACGTCAACAGTATCCCCGTCCACAACCCGATCAAGAAATACTTTGTATTCATACATGTTCTTCTCCTACTTAATATTTATTGTAAAGACTTCTACGCAATCCAAGTTGCGTTGCCTTCTTCGGATTATTTCCAATCCAGTCATGGCACCGTCGGCAGACGGCAATACAATTTTCTTCATCGAGAATCGAGCCGCCCTGACTTCTGGCGAGCAGTTCATGAACATCGACCGACCGCCCCTGACAGGTAACCAGAATATTGGCTTGGCATTTCGGAAAGCGCCTGAGCATTTCAATTACAAAATCTCTGCGCCCGCCTGTCTTTGAATACAGCTTTTCTCGCTTTTTAGATCTGCGACGCAGGGGTGAACGCTTCATGGTTTTTTCGGTCTGCCCCCGCGACTACTAACCGCCCACATAGAACGCTTTTTTGGTCGCCCCATCGGAACATCGGGTGCGGGGGTAATCTCATATTCTTTTTTGATTCCACAATGACGGCAGGTTTTAATAAGTTGCTCAGTTCCCTGTCGTGGGAGAATCCAGTAATGGATGCAATCGTTCATCGGCACTGCTCGCAAACCTTAACCATGCGATACCCTGCTTCAACTTCGAGTCTGGCTATTCGTATTTTTAGTTTTGAGATTTGTTGCTGGCAAAACCAACAAAGAAAAGTTGCGCTCATTTAATTATTAAAGCACAACGGCACCAGCGTGTCGCGGTATCTTCGCCAGCGTGATGCTCTTCAATCGTAAGTTTGTTATGTTCCCAGATTTCTTATACGTTTTTGCTAATTCAGGAAACCGTGAAGCGATGTCGATTAATGCCCGCGTGTGGTCGTTAGCGCGGTCAGTGATTCCATACGTTTGCAACTCAGAGTCGATTCCACCTTTGGCAAAGTTCGCGGTAGACCATCCGAGATATTCAAGGCGCACAACTTTACCGTACATAAGAAATGAACGCAGCGATGTTTCGAAATCTTCGCCCGACGATTGCTGCGGCCTTCGCCCCAGAAAAACAGGATCGCCTGCGTACGACCCAAACATGCCAGCCCCGATGTAACGCAATCCTACAACGGTATAATCTTTCATAAAGAATCCATTCTCTGTTGGGTGAATTCCCCAGAGCTTACCCGCTGCTGCTTCACAATGAGCGAATCCTTCCTGAGCCAAGTCAGTGATGGTTCCGAGATATGGTTGGGTTGATTTCCCCCGCTTCTCTATGAATCCTTTCATGTCATCGTCGATACTCAGAATGCGTGTGCCTTCTGCATAATGAGCGTTGATAAATCTCCGAGCCTTGAAGATGCCCAGCTCAGCAACGACCGTTCGCCAATCCCCGTTGAACTGTTGGTCATAGATTTCCTTTTCAGCTTCGTCAGCTACAAAGACTGTTACCCGATCCGCGTCCACGCCCATCTCCCGAAGTGTCGCCAATGTTTTTGTCTGGCATACTTCGGCTCGGTCGTAAGACGGAATCGCAATCTGATAATCAATCACGGCGAGTTACCCGATTCTTCAGATGACAACGCGGGCATGTAATGACCGTTCCAATTGGCGCTGACTCAGCAAGTAGCTTATGGCAATAATTACACCTGAGCACGATAGGTAACCTCACTCACCAAATCCCGAAACTAGTAGGAGTGTCTTTGAACGAACGAACAGCCAGAGCCAACGCACATACGCAATCGTCATGTAACCCGCTCGGCGCTGAATACTTCACGCCACCCACAGCCGAATACACATACTCGAATGCTTCCAGCTCGAATTTAATTTCATTGTCAGGCACTGTGATTTCTTGGTTCTGAATCGCTACAGACAATCCTTCCATGAGTTGCTGCTTCGATGGGGCCGTGAACTTGAAGCCTTCGATCATGGGGTTCCGCAGTTTGAGGCGTTCCACTATTGGGTCGCCTAAGCCCGTCGAGTCTATGAGCGCCGTTTCATTATTTACTAAGTCGAGTATGCGAGCTTCGGTATAATCCCAAGTCTGGTGTTGCCATCTTTCGAAGCGGCAGACATTTCCATGTTCATCGAGCGCAACCCCAACCGTCCAGTCTGTAGACTTCGCCAAGTCCCATCCCCAAACATGCGGTTCTCCCTGAGACATCTCACTGATAATCTGTCGGATGTTGTCGAGGCCAAACGGGTTGCCTTCATCGTCGGATGGCTCCGCCATGTATAGCTCTTTGAATACACGCTCGGGCAACAGTGCTTTCGCATCAGCAATCTCCGCTGCTGTTAGCACCTTCCCCTCGATGGCATCGTAAGCAGTTAACCGAGCATAGTGCCAGTCTTCTAGTTGATTGGCTTCTGCTCTCCGAGCCAGTGTATAAAACCAACCGCGCCTACCTTTGACGTTTCCAATGATTCGAAGCGGGCCATTCGTCTTAGTCAATGTGGACCGCACCGCTACAAAACTTTCTTCTTTCATTCTCGAAGCCTCGTCAATAACAGCAGCGTGAACTTCTTCACCGAACAGGTTGTCAGAGTCCTGCCCAGATTTGAAATCGATCCGTGCTCCGTTCTCCAGCCAGATAGATAGCTCGGTGTCATTGGCTTTTACAAATCCCATACTGCCGTCTTCATCGCCGTTCGCATCTTCGCCTACTTCAATCGCCAGCTTTGTTCGACGGTAGGCAATCTTTGCTTGTCCCCAGACTGGAGCGATCCACCAATACACCCGACCATCCCGACCTTCAGCCAAAGCCGTCGAAAGCAACCAGATAATGCACCCGATAGTTTTGCCAGACTTTGTGCTGGCTTCAATTATTGAATAGCGTTTATCGTTTGCTATGGCTGCTCGCTGAGCAGCGTACAAAGCAGGGAACACATACTCAGTGGGTTCTTCAGTCGATAGTGTCTGCGCCTGTAGTCCGCTCAATGTTGAACCTCACTCTCACTGGTTTCTTTTGCGATCCAGTCAACTCGATATTCTGAACGGGACTCCATCGTGAGCCATGTCGGTAGCGCAGATAATCCCGCGCCGCTCGCCAGTCTGTATGGATATGTTGTCGCCAAGCGTGTATCGCTTCAATCTCTCCGATAGCTTCAGCCTCACGGACAGCATGAAAAAACTGAAAAAACTCACCTGATTTTGCCTTCTCTCCTTTTTCCATCCAGTACCTAAAAGTCCTGTAATCTATACCGACAAAGGCACACGCCTCCACGATGTAAGCACCTTCTCGGAGCACTGAGATTAATTTCTCACTTAGCTCTGGTGTAAATTTTGTAGGTCGCCCGCCAGCCATTATTCACCTTCACCGAATCCTACCCGCTCATCCCACATCGATAACATGGCTTTTTCTTCTTCTGTCGCTGTTCCGCATTCAGCAATCTTCGTTCGATAATAGAGCACTACCGAGATTCTTTCAGCGTCATCGCTTTCCCTGATGAGTTCCGTATTCCCGTGCCACTCGTGCGCATCCATCAAGATTAGATCTCTATCTTGTAAATTCACACCAATCTTGTATTCAGCTAAATGGAAGATCGCACCTTTGTAATCTCCTTTTCGAAGAACTGACAGGCATGAAAACCCTTCACCCAGATCGCCCTTATCAACGTGAACGCCCGTCGGGTATGTGTTGTTTACCGTCACTGTTGTAAACGGCGTATTCGGTATAACCCATTCTGGCTCCGTTTTCTTAACTACCGACATCTGCGTGGAATAACGATCTGGCACATACTCTCGCATCTTATCCCCGATAAACTGAAAGTATGGATACAGTTCTCTGAATCGTTCGGCATTCTTACCTGTCCAAGCAGTTAGCCGACATACAGGGTAACCAACATTCCCTGCCAACTTTTCCATCGAACCAATCTGCTGCATCTTCACAGGATTACCCGCACCCCTAGCGTCAGATATCTTAGCCTTATCTCTCTGATAATTAACCGTTCCACCACCCGCGTTACCTCTAGTGGTCGAAGTAGCTTTCACTGTTCGCAAAATCGGGCGGGCTATTTCTGCCATCTCTTCTGGAATTGCTTGGGGGAGATAAATCATGAGCGGGTCGCCGTTGGCTTTTTTTAAAAATGTTGGACCAGTTAGCTGCACACTGACATCTGCGTCAGGCATAACTTTTCCAATCTTGGAATCCAATTCTTCTTTCGAAACTTTATTGCGAACCCGTAGTTCAATCATTCATGCCCCTCTGCCCAATATCGAACGCAGACCATTAATGCTTCAGCACTCGTTTGAAGTGACTGGTCATCGGTTCGCATTCTCCCTAATGTTTTTCGCAGCATCTCCCAATCTTCATCCGTGAAATAAAATTGTCCGATATTTGGAGCACGAGCATTCGCAATCGCTTTTTGCATAGCGTCGCTTTCACCTGCACCGAAAACTGAACTGAGTCCCTCAGTATTTGAATTGACCATTTCACCCAATGGCGTGTATTTGTCGCGCATGTCTTCAAGTAGTTCTTCGACTCCGACGGAATTGCCCCGTAGGTCATCAAGCAGCTCTGACATCTTTTCAGAATCAGAAACCGCCATCGCAGCAATCGGATCATAAGTCGCAAGGATCGTGCGCTCTTCTTCTTCACTTAAATCAACGTATACGACTGGAACTTCAGCTGCTCCTTCAGAGATCGCAACCTCAACTCGCATATGTCCATCTACTACGCGGTTTGTTCGCTGGTTCACGATAATGTTTTGAACCCAGCCAATTTCCTGAAGCACTCCTGTCATCGCTTCTTGCTGATGACGCGGGTGAATTCTCCAGTTCAGCGGATTCCCTAAAAGTTGTGTGGGGTCTTCAGTACCGTTGCCCACTATGCGGTTTTGCCAATCACTCATGAAATTATTGTAGCAAAAGATGCGTCGCTAGGGTTGACAAATTGTCACATTTCTGTCATACTCAAGATATTGAGTTAGTGAATAAAGGAGAACAGAAAGATGAACCAGACAAGAACATACGGAGTTGAGTTTGAAATCAAAGGAAACCGAGCACGAATTGCGTCAGCCATACAAGCCGCTGGCGTCGATCTCAATAACTCGTTTTCTTACCATCACAACCTTGAAGGTGGCAATAGCCGATGGGAATTAAAAAGTGATTCAACTGTTAACGGTGGAATGGAAATTGTTTCACCAAAACTTGTTGGAGATGAAGGCCTCGAAGAAATCAAAATTGTATTAGATGCAATTAATTCGGCAGGGGCAACAGTTGATACGCAATGTGGAACTCACATACATCTTGGAATGAATCAGGAAATTGAAGCTGGCGAAAAAGTCGTCAGAAAAGTTGCTCGTAATGTTGAAATGATTTCAACCCGTTACGCTCATTCAATTAATCAAATAGTTTCGAAGTCCCGACGGAACGTACAATGGTGTGCTACAAAAACTTCTTCTATTCGAGTTGATGGTTACGATTGCCAAAGATGGACTGCCCGAAACATTGCTTCAGAGCTTGAAGCAATTCGTGAAGACTTCAAGAATACACGATATATGGACTGGACGGAACGCAGCCCTGCCTTCCGTACTCGTTACCGTGCGGTAAATATGACGAATCTAATTAAAGCCGTTCGCGCTTACCGTCGCACTGGAAGTCTTCATGGAACACTTCCTACAATTGAAATTCGAATTCATCAAGGCACAACAGATGTAACAAAAATAACTAACTGGATTAAACTCTGGCAAGCTATTTTCGAAACTGCTACAACTGCTCGCCCGATGACTGCGAACGTAATTTGGAAAGATCGCGGTACAAATGAATTGAAGTACTTCCTTCACAACGTGTTGAAAAACGGGACCGACGCAGAAGAGAAAAAAATGCTTACTAAGTTTTTCGTTGGTCGCGCAAAAGTTCTTAACGGCTCGAACCTAAATGCTAAAGGTGAAACCAGAGAGATGCGACAAAGTCGCTTGGACTGGATAAGTTCAGTATTGCAAATTAGTCCTGAGCTAAATTCTGCAACCCGAACAACATTGCTTTCAGTTAATCGAGAGATGGAGGCTCTTACTTTATCTCCAAGATAACAGGACGTACCCTGCGAATATGGGGGCTGCTTCGATGCGGCCCCCATTTCTTTTGCCCTATTAGTTGACACCATGTCACAACAGGTGTATACTCAATATATTGAGTTAGGTGAAAGGAGAAACAAAATGACCGATTACTCAGGAACCACAGTTGAAGAACGTGCTGCGATGGACGCATTATTTGCCATGGCTGACGATCTCGGCGAAAAAGCGGATTCATCTTTTGGAAGTAAAAAGGAAATCTATGAAAAGATTTTCGATTACATCGGCAAGATGATCGAAGAAATTATTGAGGATAACCCGCACCTTGATACCAGAAGAGAATGGGAGTAGAGAATGGGATACTACAAAAATTTGGAAATTGAAAAAGAATCTGAATACGTCCCAGAAGAACCGACAAACTGGAACAGGATGGAGCGGGTTACAAATCTCGCTCCGTCCCGAATGGAAAGTTGGCAACAACTTCAAGCAGCGATGGAACAACGAGGCACACCGATTACAAAAGCTCAGGCTAAAAAAGCGATGCGCCAAGATTCTGTTCGACGAAAAACCCAAGAGCATTGGATGAATGATATCTACCTTTGTTCAGTCGATAGGTACAAAGTTGAAGAAGATGCCACGCGCCCGCCGATCCATGCTCGCGTAGCGATTACTCGTCACGATAAAGCTGCGGTGCATGACTGGAGACATTTTCAGAAAATTAAGAATGACATATTTGGAGAGAACTGCGAAGCAGTCGAACTCTACCCAGACGAGTCACGATTGATGGACACGGCCAACACATATTGGTTGTATGTGTTCATTCCAGATTATCGGTTGCCATTCGGTCAACAGATACGGCAAGTTGAAGATGCGGATTTTGCAGGAACAACTGGTGCGGTGCAACGTCCGTTCGATGAAGAACGGACCGACTACCATACCTTAGAACGCTTGCTCAGAGCACAGGCCAATGGCCTGAGAATAGGAAAAATGTAATGAAGTATTTTGCTTACGGAGCCAACATCAGCACAGCGGGAATGGCGAGGCGATGCCCAAGAGCATTTCCCCTGACCCGTGCCGAGTTGCCAGATCATGAATTGCAGTTCTACGGAGTAGCGACCGTAGAACCGAAAGACGGGGCCAGCGTTCAAGGTGCGCTTTGGGAAATTACAACCAGCGACCTTGCGAACCTTGATAAATTCGAGGGTTACCCGACACTGTACCGACGCGGCTGGATTACAGTTATGGCGCATACTGTTGACGGCTACCCGCCATCGCCAGTTCAAGCACTCTGCTATTTTATGAATCTTACGAGCCACTCGGTGCAGTCGCCACCGTCGGATTTATATTTGAACATCATCTTGGAGGGGTACGAAGATTTCGAACTTGATAACTCGGTCCTTCAATCGTATACTGAAAACGTGGGCAGTCTCCTGAAAAGCTAACTCAATATATCTTGTCAGTTGGCCCACGTTCATCGAAAGGCCATCCAGTCGCAAGGCTGGGTGGCTTTTTCTTTCCCTACTGCCTTTGTCTCCTGACTTGACAAATTGTCACAATCATGTCATACTCAAGTTAATGAGTTAGTGAATAGGAGAAATAAAAATGACTTTAGAAAATGAAAGACTCGAACAAATACAGGCTCAACTAAACGCTATTGAAGTTGAACTGGGCGCTACAGTCGTGGCAACTAATCCTGAATTTCGGGATGTGATACGAACCACCCGTGCGAAGATTTCCAGTGCTCGCGATATCTTAGGTTGGACTTTAAGATTTGTTGACCCAGATGGCGAAGATCACAGAAATCGAATTAAGGCAGAAGTGCCAAAGATTGTGAGGTCATAAAAATTTATTCACGGGCAAGGCAGTCAATCAAAAACCCCCGACTGCTTTGCCCACCAATAAATATCGGTGAGTGCGCAGGGGCTTCCGCTTTGGTTTGTGTCTAAGTTAGGTTTTGTTTTCACCTAACGAATACATGGATTTCATTGTGAGGGTTGGGTTTAGCGGCCTGACTTTAATCCGCCAGAGTCTTTACCCTGCGCACCCACCGATAGTTATCGGAGAACGGGAGGCATAATTGCCAGAGGATGTAGAGGACCGCATAAAAAATGTGGTTACGAAAATTAATCAGGTTGCGTCAGATTCACATCTTGAGGATATGGAAGTTGACCAACTAAACATTCGCAGAATCTCGAAGTCAGTGAAGCGTGACGTGAAAGCGAGCGCCCAAGCCAGAGGTCTAACGATAGGCCAGTACGTTGGGCGGCTAGTTTTCTTGCACAGGCTTGCGCTTGAAGCGGGGATATCTGATGAACTGCTAGATATGGCAGGGTTAGGAAAAGTTAAAGTATGAAAATAAATAGTTCACTTTCACAGAAGACGTTGCTTATTAACGCGCTCGAAAGTGGCCTGAAGCTAACAAAATTGCAAGCATTAAATTTAGTAGGCACCATTAATCTGGGCGCTCGAATATTAGAAATGCGTAAGCTAGGTTACCCCGTCCGAACTGACATGATTCAGATTCCGAATACGGGAAAGCGCGTGGCGCTGTATTACCTACCTGATAAAGCATGTGCGTGTGATCCGTTTTCGTTTTGTCGAAGATGTGATTACGCAATACAAAATATGGTTGGATTACCGAATACATAGGAGGCAAACATGGTAACTGCAGATCATAGAAATTTAGATAAAGAGATGGAGGCAAGAGCAGAACTTTTTGTTGAAACATCGAACGAACTGAAAGCACCTTTTGATGAAAGCGAAGTTAAGACCCTGAAACAATCTTGGGGTGAGGTGAAATACATCACCGCCCGAATGGTAATGGACAGGCTTGACGATGTGCTAACGCCAGTCGGCTGGACGGATCGTTATGTTGAGATGAGTGACGGATCGGTTCAATGCTCATTGTCAGTTTATTTTCTCGGCTGGGGTTGGCTTACCCGCTGCGATGTGGGATCGCCTCAAGGAAGCGAGCCGATGAAAGCTGCGTATTCAGATGCGTTGAAGCGAGCGGCTGTAAAGTTTGGGATCGGTAGATATCTATATGCAGATGCACCGTCTCAACCGTCTCAACCGTCTCAGCCACAGCCCGAACCAAAAAATTGGGCTCCAGAACCCCCACCAACAGATTCTCCAGTAAGTGAAGTTCCGTTGTGCATAAATCACCAAAAGCCGATGCGACGGGTGACGGGGAATGGCGCTAATGGGCCTTATGATTTCTGGGGCTGTTCAGAAAAAGGTACTGGTCAGGGATATAAAGCAAACGGCTACTGCGCTTATACCGAAGAACCTGTACAAAAACTTTAGAATTAGGAGACATATATGACAAATCAAAATCTATTTGATGAAGTAGATGACATTGTGAGTGGGGTGGATTTTACTCACTCAGACTTTATACAAGAGCTATGCACACACATGAGATCTAAGCCCTTTGACGAGGGCTTTGAACTTGACATTTTTATGAATAGATTTCAAGCAATGATCGAACACGTTCACGATCTCTGGTGGGAATCGTTCGGTGATAAGTGGTTCGGCGAGTTGACTGCGGGCGTGCAAGCCGATCCCAAATATGATTCCGTTACGGGCGTTTTTGAGTTTGAGCCATTCCACGAAACCATGAGCACCTTTGACTGGCTAATGCACATGGCGAAAGCTGAAGAACTGATTCAAAACTTTTTGGATATGAGCACGATCCTTACGATTGAATTTGAGCGAGCTATTGCCACAATTGAAGACGGCTGGATCGTTGGGCTATCGGGACGGAACCCGCGCGAGCGTGAAGCTGAAATGCGAGCGCACGAAATGGACCCGCACGACCCTGCGGCAAAAGTTTGGCGAGGGATACGTGCTTGCGAACTTCATTTTCAAGAATACTCTAGGCGGTTAAAAGTCCGACTGAAGGCGCTAGATAGATATCAAACTTTGGGGAAAGAAGCGATCCGATACAAGGCAGCGCTTCTTCCTAAAATGGATATGCGGTGGGGACGGTTTCAGGTAGGTGAAAATTCTTGGGGCTTGATGTCTAATCAACTTACGGATGACGAAGATGACGAAGATGACACCGAATCTTGAGCCGTTTGCGATGATTCCTGAATGGGTTCTTTTTAGCGATCTGAGTGATCGTTCTGTCAGACTTGTTGGGATTTTGATGCGACATGATGGAGAGCAGGGTGCATTCCCTAGCAGGAAGCGCCTTGCGACCATCTTAAATTGCTCGACCGATTCGGTTGATAAGTCTGTAAAAGAACTAGAGTCATACGCACTAATAAAACGAAAAAAACGATTTAATGAAGATGGCAGCCAACGTTCTAATTTGTTTGAACTTCGGCTGGGTGGAGCCGCACACAGGCGACCCCGTAGCCGCGTCAGTGCGGCCCATAATGAAAGCAATATAACTAAAGTAAGTTATAAATTAAGGGCCGAAAAAAACGGCCCCATTAAAATCAACGGAAAAGGCCAATCTCATGGATACAGTTACACCAAACCCACAAGATGATCGCTCGCTTGAAGAAATCAAAGAAAATTTTCTTTCTTCTTGGAAAAAACTTTACGGGATAGATCACACTGACGAAGAAAAAGAAAAGCTGCGCAGCCTGTCGCGCCAAAAATGGGACGAGGCTATGAGCAGAGGTGTAGAACTGCCGCCCGAAAAATACAATTGCGAGCCGTGCCGCGATGGAAAGCGCATCAGAATTACCAACGACCGTAAGGATCGTTACTTCGGCAAGTCATTTCCTTGTCCTTTGTGCGTGAGCATTGAAGAACGTGTAAAAGCTACGGGCGTGCCTAGTTCGTATGTTGAATGGAATCTAGATCAACTCGACATGAGCAAAGATTTTCTGGCGCTGATTTCCGAACAAATAAACGCGGGTGAATCAGTTGTGATTTTCGGTCAGGTCGGTCGAGGTAAAACACATACAGCGGTCGGGTTGCTTCGCAACTGGCTTTTAGAGTTTAGCCAGACTGGTAAAAAATACAGGCCAGCGAAATTTATTTACTACCCACATTTTTTAGATGAAATGCGGAAGCGAATGGACAGCAACAACCGTGACGATGGAAAGCAATATGAAGATGAGTTGGCAGGGTTTGACTTGCTCGTTGTCGATGACTTAGGCGCAGAGCGCACGACCGAATGGACAAAAGAACGCACCACGCTTTTGATTGATAGGCGACTACGCGAGGGAAAGCAAACTATCATTACGACGAATGTTATGAGCTTGGGAGAACTTGCTGACCGATATGGAGAGCGGACCGCCTCACGGCTTGGAGCTTACCGTTGGAAAGAATGCGAGGGAGTAGACCACAGGATTCAAGGAGGGGCCAGATGAGCAAAACATTGCTTGAAGTGTTTAGTGGAAAAAGTTCAACAAAACGCACTAACAAAAACAACCGCCTGCGGGGAAAAGCTTGGGAAAAAAGGATCGCGGCTGTGCTCGGAGGCAAGCGCAATCTGGACAAATCCCGCCCTCATACCGATGTCGAAACTAAAACTCACGTCTATGAAATCAAATCAACTACCCAAGCGTGTCCCTCATGGCTTGCTAAAGCATGGAATCAGGGTGAAATGGCGGCAGAAGAATCAGAAAAAGAATTGGGTGGCGTTGTAAAAATCTGGACTAACAACGGGGGTAACGCCCGTGCTTTTCTTATTACTGAGATTGATTTGGGTTCATGAAAATGGGAATAGCAGCAGGAATCGTTCTAAGCCTTGTTTTATTATTTCCTACGCTACTCCCACCGAGCACATGGACGTACTCACTACCGCCTAGTATTCCTATTGAGACAGTTACACCGATCCCCCCTGCCGAACCGCCTCCAGCGCCCGTGGAGCGCCGTTTATTGCCTGATTTCACCGTGACTCCATCGGCTAGAACTGAAGTATCACTCATTTCCAAAGGTTACTTGCGATATCAAATGGCAAAATATACATCTTGGCGACCTCATGTTGAGTGGGGAACATATCAAAAAGACGATGGCACTTGGGGAACCAATGACGAGTTTTTTAATCTGCTCTGGGATATTATTCTTTGCGAGTCTGGAGCCGAGCATGGTGACTTTGTGCGCACCGATAAAATTGGAGATCTTGATATTGGCTACCGCTCCATCGGAGTATTTCAAATTAATGCAACCGTGTGGCCCGAACTTGCCGATCATTACAATCTGTTCGACCCCGCCGAAAATGCACAAGCAGCGTATATAATTTGGAAAACGCAAGGACTAGAAGCATGGTCATGTTATGAGCGATGAAAATGAAAAGCGCCCGCAAGGTACAACCGTAACTGGCGTTCAACTTTTAGTCGGCATAATTTTTGTACCCGTAGTCATGGTTTGGCTGGCTCTAGGCGCTCGAATTATCTGGAGCGCGACGGGTGACGCAGCTGTTCTTGACAATATTGAAGGATTGCTCACCGCTCTTGCTGTGTTGAGTTTGCCAGTTTCGGCTGGTCTGAGCAAACTATTTGAAGCCTTTAGTAATGAAATAGAAGCCCGCCGCCGTGACGATTGATCCGAATGATCGCGATCATCGGGGGTATATCGTAATTGATCGTAAATTTTTGTATCAACTGAGCGATGATCGTGTTGATACCGATCATCGCGATCAATCGCAGAATGATCCGCATTTTTTGTATCAACCGACCGATGATCTAGTTGATCGCGATCATCACGATCATCCGCACCATGATCGTAAATTTTTGTATCAACTGCGCGATGATCTAGATGATCCGTATCAATAGGATCATCTGCTATATGATCGTTTTAATTTGTATCATCGGCCCGATGAACTAGTTGATAGCGATCAAAGCGCAGTATTCCCTAATTGATCGTAAATTTTTGTATCATTGGCCGAATGATCGCGATGATACGGATCATAGGGATCATCGGCCCAGAAGTTCTTGTGCTTTTTCTAATCCACGAATGATTCCGTACAAATATGCGCGGTCAGGCGACGTTAACCCGACTCGCTTACCTGAAGAATTGTCCTTTAAGTGACTTTTATGAATCTGAATTTCTTCTTGAAATCGCTCTGAAATATCGCTCATCGTTATCCAATCTAAAGGTGTAAAGACCTTAATACCTAGTTTACAACGCCGCTACGGGCTTTCTGAGGCTGTTAATTTTCCCCAAATACCCCAAAATCGCCCCAGAACGCCAAATGCAGCGACTTTTGCTTGTAGGCGGCCCCTTTTACTTAACGCTCAGATTTTGCTCTACGTTGCCCGTTGAGGACAGGCTTGCGATCTTGGTTGTGGCTTCGATTGTGAATGATGCCACGTCGATTCCCGTGCCATTCCCGATCCGACTCGCCTGAATAGTAAGCTTGCCTGCCAGAATATTATCTAGATTGATGCCCGCTCCGTAGGCTGATACGTTGTTGATCGTTAAAGTTCTGCAATAGGAATCTGCCGTAAGTGTTGAAATAATAATGCGGTCAAAATCACCATCTGAAATCGCTGGAATTTTTACGGCCCCGCGATCCGACTGCACGGTGTAATCAACAACCGAGTTGGCAAGCGTTGGGCTAATGCTCAACCCGTCCGCCACATTATTGGTCAAGACTAGCTCGTATATTTCACTGTTGGATAGATTCAACGTTGTAGCTTCTACATTCGATATAATGATTTCATCGCAAATCAACGACTTAGCCGCTGCGCCACCTGCTGCGTTAGCTCCGATGATCTGAAGCGCGTCGGTAAGATTCGCCGCTTTACCAATATCAATATTTTGAATTGTAATATCAGAGGCCCGCGCCCCAGAAATATTCAACTGAAGCGTCTGAGTCTGAAGCTCACGCGCTTCAACTGTCTGGTTTTCGTGCGGCTCCCACTTGTGCCCGTTTTTTAACGTTGCGTCTGGTTCAAGTGCGTTCGCAAAATATTGCGCTGGTTCGGGCCACGCTGGTGCGGCTTTTGTCCAGACAACCGACGATCCGACTGCGAAGCCAGTTACCAAAAGTCCGATCATCATGCCGAGTGTGCCGACCTTCCAAACGCCGCCAACAATACGCAATCCAGAAATTGATGGAAAGCGAATTGTAGGTGGCTGCCACGATCCCGCTTTTGGCATTCTTGCCTGTATCGCAGGAGTTCGCCAATTAGGTAAACGCACCCGAATTGCTGGTAAATGAAAATCTCTTATGTGAAAAATTCGCTTGAAGAATGATGGCTTTTTTGGTTTCTCGTCCATAATCTATGACAGGATATTCGTACTCCCGTCCCCCTTCTTGGTCGCTACGAACGACTTTAACACCGACAAAACAGCAGCTACGCCCGCCGCAGCCCCAGCTTTGAATATGTCTGCATCCATCCCGACCATCGGACCAGCGGTCACGATAGCTAGGAAACTTTGAGCGAATGTCATTACGCATCGCTCCCCTAAATCTTTTAATTGTGTTTGGTCAAACATACTTATCTCCCCATATCTTCAACACGGCCTTTTAGCGTGTCGATTAAATCATTCATTATGCTCTGCCCCGAATCAATCAGGTCATTAGCGTTAGCTTGTTGCTCGTCCATTTCTAATTGTTTGGCAGAAACTAATGTGGTATCGGCTGTAGTTCCTAAAAATTTAAACGCATCGTTCAAACCCTTACTTCTACTGAAATAGGCGTTGTCAGCGACCGTACAACCCCAATGCAAGTGTGGCCCCGTGCTTTGACCTGTACTGCCAACAACGCCTAAGAGGTCTCCACGCTTGATTTGATCCCCGCGTTGAGTTTGCGGGTGACCACTGAAATGAGCATATAATGTAAAGCCCAAGAGACTGCCATCAGAATCAACATGGCGGAGCATGACGCAATTACCGAAAATCCTAGCCACGTTTTGACGCCATGAGACTGTTTCTTCAGTCGTGAATTGATCATTAACTTCTCCGTCCATTGGTGCGAGAACTGGCGTGCCTTCAGCGGCTGCAATATCGACACCGCTGTGCCCCTTGCCTTGACTTAGTTCGGGCCGAACAACCCCGTAGAATGAAGTGACGCGTCCACTCACGGGCATCCCTTCGTAATTGTTGCCGTCCAGTTTTCCTGAAAATCGTAAACGCGCCATGCTCTGTCATCCAATCAACTATTAAGATAACTAAAATAGTCACCAATAGTGTATCTATTGTTCGTCATCCTTTTCAACTGGTGTAGGTATTTCTGGGATTATCTCCGCCCATGAAGTTCTGAGGGCATACAAAATTGATGCCACTCGGTCAAGCTTTATATTTATTTCGTCGATTTGGTTTTGAATTTCTTCGCTCATTTATTCACCTGTCAAATCTTTCAGAACAGTTTGCATGTGCGGGGTGATAGTGGTGTCGTCTTTGGCCGCTATTTCTGCAAC
>MDSV01124044.1_pt1 | contig 20087 bp, 15 predicted proteins | sample 810851 | NCBI WGS metagenome assembly MDSV01 (sample SAMN05326640, study PRJNA326480) | marine metagenome | isolation source: seawater | place: Atlantic Ocean: North East | collected 2012 | reverse complement strand
GAGGAGCTGTCGCCTCAAATTTTTCAGAATATTTAAACAATTACTTTGAATTCTGGCAAAGACTTGTTCCTTCAACCCACTTTGATAGAATGTTAGCTCCACTAACGAGTGTTACTGATAAAATTGATGTTAGGGAGATATTTTTTGATGTATTTAAATCAAAGTCTAAGAAAGTTGAAAAACCAGAAGATTATATAAATTATTCTCTTTATTTAGAGTGTAAAACTTTTCTACATGGACTTTTAGTAGTGGAAGATAAGCTTTCAATGGCTCATGGTTTGGAGACAAGAGTGCCATTTTTAGACAATGACTTAGTTAACTTTGCTATGTCTCTTCCAGTTAACAAGAAATTGGATAATTTAGATAAAGTGGTTAAGATGAATGAAAATGAACCCGGCAAAGTGCAGCAATATTTTCAAAAAACTAAGGATGGAAAATTGATACTTCGAAGGGTGATGGAGAATTATGTACCAAGAGAAATTTCTAATAGACAAAAGCAAGGTTTTTCAGGTCCTGATGCAAGTTGGTTTAGAGGGGAAAGTATAGATTACGTTAAAGATACGCTTTTAAGAAATAATGCGAGCATCTATAATTTTTTTGATAGGAAAACAGTTTATTCATTACTTGAAGATCATCTTTCAGGAAAACGCAATAGAAGGTTGCTGATTTGGTCGCTCTTATCACTAGAGAATTGGAATAAAATTTTTATGGGTCAGTCATGGAAATCTATGAAAGATTAGTATGGAAAAAGAAGAAAAAGAAAATTTTTTAAAAGAACTTAAAAAAATATATCATGAGAAAGACGACAGTTTTTTAAAACAGTACGAACGGAGCTTGCCTTTTCAAGATGCAATGTTTGACCGATGGGAAAGAGCTGAAAAATTAGGTTTTTCTGATGGAGTCTCCATATACAATTCAAGTCTTGTATATGGTAAAGTGAAAGTAGATAAAAATACTTGGATAGGTCCTTATACCATTTTAGATGGATCTGGGGGAGATATAGTAATAGGTGAATATTGTTCAATCTCAGCCGGAGTGCATATTTATACGCATGATACAGTCCTTTGGGCGCTATCCGGTGGCAAAAAAAGTAGAAAAGAAGGGTCTGTGAGTATTGGTAATTATTGTTACATTGGCAGTAAATCAATACTTAACCTTGGTGTAAATATTGGTTCGCAATGTGTTATTGGTGCTGGGTCATTTGTAAATAAAAGTTTTCCAAATAATTCAATAATTATTGGTACACCCGCAAAAAAAGTAGGAGTAGTAAAAGTTAGTCAAAATAATGAAATAGATTTAGAGTTTGATAAATGAAAAATATCCAAAATCATCTAGACGCTCTGGAAAGTGAGAGCATTTATATATTAAGAGAAGCCTATAATAAAATTAAACCTCTTTCAATGCTATGGTCTTTAGGAAAAGACTCAGGTGTAATGGTATGGCTGGCGAAGAAAGCATTTTTTGGACATGTGCCATTTCCATGTATTCATATAGATACTGAAAAAAAATTCCCAGAAATGTATGAATTCAGAACAAAATATTCCAAAGAATGGAATTTAAATTTAAATTTAGGTTTTTGTCCTCCATTAGACAAAATTGATTCAACTCTTCCTCCTGCAGCAAGGTCAGCTGCTAGGAAAACAGCGGGTCTTAAAGACAAAGTTAGCGAGCTTAATTTAAAGGGATTAATAGCTGGTATTAGACGAGATGAAGAAGGGAATAGAGCAAAGGAAAGGTTTTTTAGTCCCAGAGATAAGAACGGAAATTGGGATTTGAATGATCAACCTGCTGAATTTTGGGGGCATTATAATTCGGTTATAAAAACAGATACCCATATCAGAGTGCATCCTCTTCTAGAATGGACAGAATTAGATATATGGAATTATATAAAAAGAGAGAATATCCCGGTGGTGCCTCTATATTTTTCAAGAGAAGGGTATAGGTATAGATCTCTTGGAGATAAAGATATTACAAATCCAATTAAAAGTTATGCATCTAATGTAGATGAGATAATTTTTGAGTTGCAACAAACAAAAATCTCAGAGAGATCAGGACGGGCGATGGATCATGAAGCTGAGGATGTCTTTGAAAGGTTAAGAACGGATGGGTACTTATAATCATGGATACAGATGTTCTATATAAGATTGTTGTAGTCGGGCATGTTGATCACGGAAAATCGACAGTCATAGGGAGATTATTAGCCGATACGAATTCTTTGCCTGATGGTAAACTTGATGAAATAAAAGCGTCTTCAGAAAAAAGAGGTATGCCTTTTGAATGGGCGTTTTTATTGGATGCTTTTCAAGCAGAGAGAAATCAAGGTATAACAATTGATACTACAAAGGTTTTTTTTAATTCATCACAGAGAAAATATAGTATTATTGATTGCCCAGGTCATAAGGAGTTTCTTAAAAATATGATTACTGGTGCGGCTAGTGCTGAAGCAGGGTTGCTTGTAGTTGACGCATGCGAGGGGATTCAAGAGCAGTCAAAAAAACACGCTTATCTTTTAAAATTAATTGGAATAAACAAAATAATAATTCTTATTAATAAAATGGACAAAGTTAATGATAAGGAAAAAATTTTTGCAGATATTGAAAGAGATTTAAAAAAATATTTTGAATCAATTTCTTTAGAATTTATAACAATAATACCTGTTTCAGCGAGAGAAGGTCATGGAATAGCTTCTCGTCCTTTAGAGTACGATTGGAAGTCGTTTCCATCAGTTATTGAGGCATTAGATCGACTGGAAAATAGTTTTGAAGAAACTCAGAAACCTCTCAGATTTCCTATTCAGGACGTATACAAATTTGATGATAGAAGAATTTTAGTAGGTAAAATAGAGAGTGGTGAAATTTCAATAGGTGATAAATTAATTTTTTCTCCCTCAAATAAGGTTTCCGAGGTTAAAAGTATCGAGTCTTGGGAAGCAAAATCTAAAAATATACGAGCTTTTCGTGGCCAATCTATAGGGATTACTCTAAAAGATCAGCTTTTTATAGAGAGAGGGGAATTAGCATCTCATACCAGTAAAGGAAATATGCCAATAGAAACTGACATATTTAAAGCAAGAGTGTTTTTTTTGGGTTCTAAGCCTCTATCCATAGGAAGTTCTTATCAGATGGAATGCGGAACTTTTTCAGTTAAAGTGTTTGTTCAAGATATAATATCAGTCATATCCACTGATGATCTTTCTCATAAAAAGTCCGAAGTAGTTGAGCGTAATCAAGTGGCAGAACTAGTAATTAGATCTGAAAAGATAATAGCAATTGACGAATATACCAATATCCCAACTACAGGAAGGTTCATTCTGATTGATAATTACAGAATTATTGCTGGTGGTTTAATCAATATGGAAGGCTATGCAGACCAAAGAGGTCTTGAGACTTCGTTACCTAAAAATTTAACCCGTGTGGAGCATAGAGTAACTCTTAAAGAGAGAGCTGAAAAAAACAAGCATCAAGGAGGCATTTTTTGGTTAACTGGTTTATCTGGTTCTGGAAAGTCTACAATAGCTTTAGATGTTGAAAGAAGGTTATTTGAGGCGGGGTATCAAGTTTATCTTTTAGATGGAGACAATGTTCGAGAGGGCCTCAATTCTAATCTTAGTTTTTCTCCTGAAGATAGGTCAGAAAATATTAGAAGAGTAGGGGAGGTTGCGTTCCTATTTGCTCAGGCTGGATTTATAGTTTTAAGTGCATTTATCACTCCATATATATCCGATAGAGAGCGTCTAAAACGAAATTTATCTGGAAAAATTCAATTTCATGAAGTTTACATAAAATCATCAATTGAGATTTGTGAAAAAAGAGACCCTAAAGGATTATACAAAAAAGCAAGAAAAGGAGAAATTAAAGATTTTACGGGTATCGATTCTCCATATGATGTGCCAGAGAAACCAGATTTGATAATTAATACAAGTGATGAAAACCAACTAGTTTCAGCAACTTTATTGGAGAGTTATATATATAAAAGCATTGGATTTTTGGGAAAAAGAGGCTAACAGTTAATTATTTGTTGTAATTTTGCAACAAATAGCTTCATAATTAAGAAAAAACACCTAACTTTATACCCATACTATTGTGTAAATATATCCAGAATACTAGTTTATTCATGTAGCGAATACTTATGTTGACTAATCTTCATTAGTATATTAAAAAACTACATATAATAATTTTTTTTCAGTTTAGCTCGTTAATTGGAGGTTTGCTTAATGTTTTCGAAAAAAATACTTGCGAGCGTAAGTGTAATTGCTCTACTCAGTGGAGCCCCAGCCGTAGTCAGCGCTGCTGATGCTGATACAGTTCTTAACAAAGGGCAGATTTTCAAGACCGGTAAGGGTGTAGCCGCTGGACAAAGTGCCGCCGCAGGTGGTGGTGCTGGTTCATCAGGTTTATCTGGTGCTTTAGGATCTCTTGGTGCAGGTTCTGTAGCGGCAGGCGTTGCGGTTGCCGCAGCGATTGGTGTAGCAGTCGCAGCAGTGATTGATGATTCATCAACAACTACTGCAACTTCAACTACAGTCACATGTTTTCAATGTGGAGCGGGATTCACAGAAATTGGTTCAGAAACTGGTTTCGCAAATCGACGCGCAAATTTACCATAGTATAAAATTTATTTAAATTTTTCGGATGGGTCGCAATTGCGACCCATTTTTTTTTAACCTGCGGGTTTGAGTGTCTCTAAAATTACTGGTGGAAAATCTCTTGATACGTTCTGTATAGACTTCCAAATAAATCCAGTTTCTGGGTCAACCCAATAAAAATTTTCAAACTTCCAGTTTATTTTTTTAGCGATACATGTCTCTTTAATTAGTATAGTATCAAATTCGATATCGTATATTTTAATTTTATGTAAACCTTCATATGAGAACATGGAGGAAATTTTTATTGTGCTTGGGAAATTTTGGCTTTTTGCTTGAAAATCAATTGTTCTCTTGAATGATGTAAATTTTTTTTTATTATGAAGACCTAAACTTATTGGATCTCTATCTATGTCAATGGTATTAAAAATCTTATCGGGAAGACCAGCAGTTTTAATGATTCTCCCATTTTTTAATCCTATAACAACTCCATCTGCAGCTAGCCAGAATTGTTCATTATTTTCAATTCTCCATAAGATTAAGAGGCTTTTTGGTCCTTTTCCTATCTTTGCTGAAATTGATGCGTATGGTAAGTTAGATATATATTCTCGTGTTATTTCAGGGCCGGGCATATCTTGGAAGGTCAATTTATATGCATCAATAACTGTTCTGCCGATTCTATTTTCACCACAACTTGACAAAAGTAGTGAAGCTAGCGATCCTCTAATAAACCATCTTCTGGAGATTTGTAATTGATTTTTGATCATAAAAAAATAAACCAACTTGTTCTTCTAATAAAAATAACTATTCTATCCATAGTTTTTTGTTTGTCACCATTAGATAGAGTAAATTCTCAATCTGTGGGTGATAATCCACTTAACTTAATCATTGAAACGCTAGGTAATTTGTCAGGAAACAGTGGTAGTGACATTGGCTCTGCTCCTAATTTATTAGATCAACTCGGCAACCCAGATCCAAGTGATCGTCTTTCCTCAGGAAACAATATTTCTTTAAATAACACCGAAATCATAATAGCTAATGCTTTTTGTAATGGTGGACTTCCAGCAGATGATGCAAGGATTCTTTTATTAAAAGATAAATTTTCCATAATTGAGCAAGATTTTTGTAGAAGAGTTGGTTCATATATACCTTTATTTGGATATGATATATTTGAGAGGAAATCTTTATCAAGCGTTGTTACTAATGGTGAAATCAATGATGATTATATTATTGGTGTTGGAGATACTCTTGTTTTAACATTTGTAGGTTCTCTATCCAATACCTTCTCTGTTGTCGTAAATAGTCAGGGGTCAATTGTTTTAGACAAATTACCTCCAATGCCAACTGCAGGAAAGTCATTTGGTGAAGTCAAAAAGTTAATCCAAGAACAGGTAGATCTCTATTTTGGTGGGACTGATGCATATGTAAGCATAGGCAATATCAGAGAAATTTCAATTGTTGTAACAGGTGAAGTGAAAATACCTGGTCAACATAGAGTTACTGCTCTTTCATCTATTCTTGACGCGTTGTCAGTTGCTGGTGGAGTTAAGAAAACAGGTTCTTTAAGGAATATTAAGTTAAGAAGAAAAAATAGTAATATAGAGATTGACCTTTATGGCCTGATTGCCGGGTCAGCCTCTTTTAATAAGTTAGTAATGAGAGAGGGTGATCAAATCATTGTGCCTACTTTAGGTCCAGTTATTGGTATTGCAGGTGACGTCAAAAGGCCAGTATTAGTGGAATTAGTATCTGAAGATTCATCTATAGAAATGGAGAGACTTCTAGATTTCGGAGGAGGTGAAATTAGACCTCGAGGAAATATCTATACTTTATCAACATTTGATGAAAATGGAAACCAAAGCGTTAAGAGTCTAAATACTTTTGATAGTGACTATAATTTTTTAGATGGTGACATGTTGGTTGTTTCTAGAGGGCGAGAGATTTTAAAAGGAGGTGTTTGGTTAACAGGCCATGTGTCACTTCCAGGTAGAAGAGTTTTGGAAACTAATCCAACAATTGGTTCGCTTATAGGTTCTGATTTGAGTAGTCTTAAGAAAAACCCGTACCTTTTATTTGGGGTTTTAGAGACAGTAGATAATAAGACTAAAACAAGAAGGTATTATGGTATTGATCTTGAAAAAATAGTTGATGGTATTGAAGATTTTGAATTACGGGACGGGGATAATTTAATTATTCTTGGTAAAAAAGATATTAAATTTTTGTCTTCCAAACTTATTCAGTCAATACTTTTAAATGATATCTCTTCAATAAGTGCTATTGATAATTCTGTACTTAAAAGTTCGAATAGCCCTGTAGTGTCGGGAGGGCAAAATTCTTCAATTAATGTATTAACTGACTTAGCTAACAAAGTTTCAAATCTTACTGGATCTTTAGCTTTACAAAATAACTCTCAAAATGTAAATCGTAGTAATGATCAAAACCAAAACACTGCGTCGATAGAACAAAACAATTGTACATCTGCCAGTGAGTTAAGAAAATTAGTTAATGATTTCGGTTCCAAAAGATTTTCAAACGCAATAATTTCTACAGCGCTAAATAACAAGAATGATAAACTTCCTAAAATTACTTGTCCTAAAATTTATGAAGATAATTCAGGGCTTCTTGCTTTCGTTTTGGAATATTCTGCTCTAGTTTTAGGAGAAGTGAGAGCACCAGGCATATACCCCATAAATGAAGTCTCAATGTCCTCATTGGTATCAGTCTCAGGAGGATTGACAAGGGATGCAGATCTAAAGAGAACTGAAATGTCTAATTTCAGTGCAAAGGGCCCTCAAAACAGTGCTCGTCAATTACTCAATTTAGAAAATATTTCTTTATCGGATATATATGTTAGACCCGCAGATGTAATTAGGTTTAATTCTAAGCCAAGTTCAAGGGATAGTGGTCCAGTTCAAATAAGCGGAGCAGTCCGTCAACCTGGAACTTATCAAATTAGAAGTGGAGAAAGAGTTTCTGAGTTGCTTCAAAGAGCTGGAGGTCTAACAGACTTGGCTTATCCTTATGGCTCAGTATTTTTAAGAGAAAGTATAGCAAGAGCAGAAAAAGAAGCATTAGTAAGGTTAACAAGAGAGTTAAATACTGCATTGGTTGCTGCAGCAACTAATAGAAGAGTGTCAAGTGATTCAATAACTGCTTTAGCGCAACTAGCATCAACACTAAACACAGCTCCAGCTACAGGAAGAATGGTAATTGAAGCTGATCCAACTGTACTGATGTCCAAGCCTGAATTGGATGTAATTCTTGAACCTGGAGATATTTTATTTGTTCCTAAAAGGCCAAGTTCTGTATTGGTAACAGGTGATGTATTAAACCCTGGTGCAATGCAATTTATTGCAGGAAAAACGGTTAATGAATATGTAGTTTCAGCAGGGGGATTTCAGAGGTCTGCAGATAAAAACAAAGTTTTTGTTGTTTTGCCTAATGGTTCAGCCCAACCTGCTGGTAGTTTCTTCTTCCAATATGCTGAAACTCAAGTTCCACCTGGAAGCACCGTAGTGGTCCCGAAAGATGCTACTCCATTTGATGCATTTAATTTAACAAGGGAAGTTTCGCAAGTTTTTAGTCAACTTGCAGTTGGAACAGCTGCTTTGAAGTCTATCTTAGGCAATTAAATATAATCCGGTAAAATAAATTTATGAAATTTAAATTTCTTTTCTTATTATTTTTTTCAACTTGCCTTGTTTTATTTAAACCAAATATAAGTGAGGCGGATTTACTTTCTGAGTTTCAGCCATCTGCGTCAGATTATGGTGGAATGGGTCTTTTCCAAACTCGTAACGCGAGATTTTCAAGAGATGGAATGATGGATTTCTCGAGGTCTTATGTTGCTCCATATGAAAGGTGGCTGATAAATATTCAAATTTTACCCTGGTGGGAAGGAACGTTTAGATATACTTCTATAGATAATAGAAACTTTTTAGGTGGAAATCTAATTGTAGGCACTACATTCAAAGATAGAGCTATAGATTTTAAATTTCGCCTTCTCAAAGAGGATTTTTTTGTTCCAGAGGTAGCTATTGGTTTCCAAGATTTTTTAGGTACAGGTTTATTTTCTGGAGAATATATTGTTGCCTCAAAAAGATTTGGGGATTTAGATTTCTCTTTTGGTTTAGGTTGGGGGTATATGGCTGGCTCTGGTCAAAGAAATATAGGAACTCCCAAAGGTTTAAGAAAAAAAAATCCATTAATAAGTATAGCAAATAGTTTTGAAAATAGAACTGCAGGAAGTAGAGAAGGCGGGTCTTTTGCTCCAGGAGCTTGGTTCTCTGGTCCTGAGACCTCATTTTTTGTTGGAATGGAATACTTTACCCCAATCAAAGGTTTATCATTTAAAATCGAAAGTGATCCACATAATTATTCTCGTGAACCTGTTGGTAATCAGTTAGCTCATTCATCAAATTTAAATTGGGGAGTTAATTATAGAGCGTTTAACTGGATTGATTTTGCCTTAGCTAGAGAAAGAGGTGAAGAATGGATGTTTAGAGCAGGTCTTAGAGCTGATCTAAATGATAAAGGGGTCCCAAAACTTATGGATAAACCCCCTAAAAAATTACAGCTCAGAAAAAAAAGTATTTCTCGACCAGCTCCAGAGATAGGAGTAGATCCACTAAAATCAAAAAAATCAACCAATGATATGCAACCTTGGTTTTATGATAGGTATAGGCCAGATGCTACAAGTTTACAAACCTCAAAGATAAAAAAACTTCTTCAAGAAGAAGGAATTAATTTTAGTGCAGTAGAGTATAATAAAAAAACATTATTTGTGGATATGCTAAGTAATTATGACACAAGAAGTGTCGCTCAGATTCTCTATAGTCATTCAGAGTTAGAATTGAATTATATTTTGATTAAGAATAAAAATACTATAGAAAAATATGATATCAATGATTTAAGAGAAACATCAGCTATTGATAATCTTTTTTTACAATTAAATAGATCTGGTTGGCAAGTTTCAGAGGTAAAAATTGATAAAGATATTATGCTTTTGTTTGTTTTACCTGCGTTAGGAAACTTTCCAGTTAGAACAATAGAAGAATCCTTTTTAATTTTACCCCCAGGTATTAATAGATTAAGAATTATAACCACTATAAATAATCAAAGCAAAGATATAACCTCTTTGATAGTTTCTTCAAATCCTAAGAATAGTGATTTGGGGAAAAGTCTAGCTAAATCAGATGATATTTTATCAAGTAAAAATTTAGATGCGGATCAAAATGATAGATATTCAAAAAAAATATATAATGAATTAGTTTCTGTTTTTACAGGTAGTGCTAGTCTTCGTAGTTTGTTTTCTAAGGATATACCGTATAAGTGGAGTAACTCCATTGTTAGTGAAAATATTATTAATAAATTGAAAAAAGATAATATTAAAATAAAAAAGATATTATTTCAGAATAAAAAAATAACCGTCCATATATTTAGAGGTAAATATAGAACTATTCCTAAAAATCTAGGTAGAGTACTAAGAGTAGTATCAGAAAACATTGATGAGGATATTGAATATATAACTCTTGTTTTAGAATCTCAGGCTGGTGAAATAGTTAGATTTACAATAAATAGAGAACAATTTGAAAGAGCAACAGTCTCACTTGGTAGTGCTCAAGAGATATGGCATACAACACAAATAGAGCCACCACAAAGTAGCTGGGCCAAAGATGGTGAAATATATAATAATACTTTATTTCCAGACATAAGGTATAGTGTAAGACCGGGTTTGATGCAGCATGTAGGGGGTGGAGATCAATTTTTTCTTCATGAGTTATTTGGAAATGTTGCTACTAAAATTTCATTTGCAGACGGATTCGATTTAGATGCAGCATTTGCTATTGATCTATATAATAATTTTAACCGTATCACTGTGCCTAGTGACAGCAGACTTCCCCCTGTACGTTCTGATATCAAAAATTATCTACAAAGGGGAAATACAACTATTAGAAAATTAAGACTAAATTATATGTTCAGTCCTTTTTCAAGTATTTACACTCGTCTTACAGCCGGATATTTTGAATTTATGTACGGTGGATTTGGAGCAGAAGTTTTATATAATCCTTTCGGGAAAAGATATGCATATGGTATAGATATAAATTATGCTAGAAAAAGAAACTTTGATCAGCTTTGGGGTTTCCAAGATTATTCTGTGATGACTGGACATTTAAATTTTTACTATCACCTTCCCTTTTATAACCTAAATACTGTCACTCACATAGGTAGGTATCTTGCTGGAGATGATGGAGTAACACAAATTTTATACAGAAGATTCAAAAGTGGAATAAGCGCTGGGGTTTGGGCGACGCTAACAAATATACCCTTTAAAACATTTGGTGAAGGTAGTTTTGACAAAGGTTTCTTTTTGAATGTGCCAATCGACTTATTTTCAACAAGAGAAAATATTTATCACGGGGTTTTTGGATTTAGACCGTTAACTAAAGATGGAGGGCAAATGCTTGATCTAAAAAAGCTTTATGATCATGTAGTTTTTTTTCCAGATGAAATTAATAGAGATTGGAAATATGTACTGGAATAATTACTAATGAAAAAAAAAATTCTCTATATCATTAATGAAGGTTATTTTTTTCTATCACATAAAAAAAATCTAGCCTTTGCGATGAAAGATCAGGGATATGAAATTCATGTAGCAGTGCCGTCCAATCATGTTTGGGCTCCCTTAAAATTTAGTAATTCAGAGATAACTGATAGGGGATTCATTTGCCATGAATATAACTTATCAAGAAGAGGGCAAAATATATTTCTTGAATTTTTTAGTTTTATTCAGTTATTTTATATTATATTTAGACTTAAACCTTCTATCATTCATCTAATGACAATTAAACCAATAATCTATGGTGGTCTAATTTCAAAACTATTTCCAAAGACACAGACTGTCTTGAGTGTGACAGGTCTTGGGCAAGCATTTACTGAGCATTCATTATTTGCTAAAATTAGAAGGTTATTTATCCAGAAATTGCTTAAAACAATTTTGAAATCTAGTTTAAGTTCTTTAATTGTGCAAAATAGTGATGACTTTCAAAAAATTAAGGCAAGGAAATTAGTCGAAGAAACTAGGATTTCTTTAATCAAAGGTTCTGGGATAAGTAGTAATGAGTTCCCTTTCAAAAAGGAGCCAAAAAATGATGTTCCGATTGTAATTTTAGCGTCTAGGCTTCTTTACGAAAAAGGTGTTAGAGAATTTTATGAGGCTGCAAAAATTCTTTATGAAAAGAAATATAATGTGAGATTTATTTTAGTGGGTGATACACAGAAGTCAAACCCAAGGTCAGTTCCTTTAGACTTAATTAAATCATGGGTTGACACGGGGGTGATAGAATGGTGGGGCAGAAGAGAAGACATGTTTTCTGTTATTTCTAGTTCAAATATCGTTTGTCTTCCATCAAGATACGGAGAAGGTGTTCCAAAAGTTATTTTAGAGGCAGCATCAGTAGGAAGGCCTCTTGTTGTTTCAGATAATCCTGGTTGTATGGAGCTAGTCACTCACAAAGAGACAGGTTTAATAGCAAAAAATTCTGAGCCAAACCAAATAGCCACATGTGTTATTCAGCTCTTAGAAAATAAGGGTTTAAGAGAAAAAATAATTCTTAATGCTATGAAAAAGATTAAGTCAGAATTTTCATCTAATATGGTAGTAAATCAAACCTTAAAGATTTATAAAAAAAGAGATGATGAAATCAGGTTAACGTCTGGTTTTTAGCCAATTATAGCTTGCTTTATTAGAAATAAAATAAATTGCTAATATACCTAAAAACGGGATAACAGAAGTTCGATATCTGATGGCAGTGCCAGGGTTCATTACTCCAAGGGGGTAAGTCCCAAAGAGGATCCAGAAAAAAGTAAATAATACAGCTATAACAAGAATTGCAGGTGATTTTTTAGAATTGTATAAAATTGCTACTGATAAGAAAATTAAAATTATCATTCCTTCAACAAATCCAAATATATGTACTGGATTTCCGTCCCGGAAAACTTCTTTATAAGTTGGTCCAATTAGGCTCATGGTGAAACCTTTAGGTATATTCCAAAAAAAATCTCCTTTTTCTTCAAAAAAGATATTTCTAGTACTTCTACCTCCAGCAAGACCGTCGTTACCAGAAAATTGAAATTTACCAGTATAATTATTTATAAAACTTTTTGGGATTTCTACTAGCGTTATATAATCAAATTTATCTTTAGCAATATATAAAGAACTAAGTGACAATAGTCCTGCAAATAAAATAATAGAAGTTTTTTGTTTAACTTTGTCCCCAATTAATAAGGTGAAATAAAGAAATAAAAAAGCTGGTAAAAATTGAAGTTTATATATTCCAATTAATATTGCGCTAATAATTTCTTGAATATTAGGGAGTCTTTTTTTCTTTGAAAAATTTATTAAGTATGCTGAGGCAATTCCTACAGCAAAAACTACTATTGCTTCTTTGCCCGCTATGGAGGACCAAATTGTAAATGATGGAAGAATTAAAAGAAATAAAAGCCACTTCCTATGATATGGGTCTAAAGCTCTTAAAACTGATATTATTCCAATGAAAGCTATTGTTTGGAAAGCTATATTTACTAGTAACGATAATCCAAAAAAGCTTTTAAGGTAATAAGCTATCGCTACTGTTAGTTCAGTAGAAAATTGTCTTGGCGCCTCAAAAATTCTGTGCACTCCAAGACCGCCTGAACTTGCCTGTGTTTCTATAGAACGAGTCAAATATGTATCATTGTCACCTAATGGGGTTATTCTAGAAACAAATAAATCAGCTATTATTGATATAATGCAACGGTAACAGTATAGAAAAAAATAGACTAATTGCCAGGAAAGTTTCATCTTTCAGAATATGACTCACGAACAAATATTGCGTATAAGGTCAATATAGCAAATCCTATGAAAATTGAAATAAAAACAGGAACTCCGAAAACGAATCTAATATTTGGCGATGTAGGCGCATCTGAAACAAATATTGGCTGCATAATCTTAGCTGCATAAGGCTCAGAACTGTCAAGAAGCATTAATTTATTTTCCTCATCCTTCAACAATGAAAAAAGAACTTCTCTTAGTTCAACCTTTCTCTCTAGAGAGAGTTTATTTAATAGGTAACTTCTTTTTTCAAGAGCTAATTTTTGATCTTCCTCTCTTAATAGGGCGTCAGCTTCGAAATATATTAACTCCAAATATTCTTTAGCTAACATCTTATCTTTATGTAAGAAAATAACATCAACAAAACCTTCTTCTGTTTCTTCAAATAATATGGAAGCTTTTAAATACTCAGCTAACATATTTGTATTTGGTTTAGACCATAAGGGTTGTTTAAAAAACAATTTTCTTGCTTGTGATCTCTCGAAATCTTTACCAGATGGTATAATCCAGGATTTTTTTTCTGCATCCCAGTTTGTTGAAAAAATTTTTACTAATAAATCATATTTTTTGTCTAGTCTTTCAGCTAACATTTGGGAACCTATTAGTAATTGTAACCTGCTAAAATTCTCAGAGCCTAAACTTACAGATCTCTCCGTGACACCTGTAAAGGCGGAAAGCAAAGCAGCTTCCCTAGATCTATTTATCGTTGCTTGGAATGATACGTCGCTATTGCCTTTAACTGTAATTTTAGCCTCATAAAGGGATGCAAATCTCTGAAGGTCTCTATACCCAAAATATAATCCTATAAGAATAAGAGGAATTAAAATCCAGCTCCATTTCATCCAAGTTGTGAAAATCGACCTTAAATCAATTAAATCATTTTCTGAATATGATGAACTGCCATGGTTTTTTTTCATTTAAATTGTTTCCTGTCTTGGGGTGCTTAACTTAACATATACAATTATTTCTTCCCAAAAAGTATATACATTTTAGACATCATAGATAATAATGCAAGGGATCCAGCCATCAAATATGAGAAAGCTGTAATTCCTTGCAATAAAATTGAATATGCTACAGCTTCATTAATACTGATGTTGAACAGTCCGAATGATACGATTGCGGATACTTGATAAAGTCCAATATAGCCTGGTGTAGCAGGAAGAACAGAAGCAAAGGACATTACTACCAAGTACAGTGGAACGGAAATTAATGGAATATCCCAACCAATAGACATCATTACTAACCAAATACTTAATAAGTCAAAAAAACTGATAATTAACAGGTAAAATATAATCGAAAAGGGTGATTTTTTTAATACTTCCAGAATTTCGTATAAATTTTTAAGTATTGAGCTGAAAATATTTAATAATTTTTTTGCAGAACTGCTAAATTTTTTATTAAAAAAATATATTTTTTCTTTCAAAATTAATATTGATATGAATAAAGTAATAATGATAAAAAAAATAATAATTGATATTATTTTTATTGAGTTTAGGTGATCTGGTAATTTAATGAAAGGAATGACGCAAATCATCGTTGCGGATACAATTAAAAAGTCTGTAGACCTATCTGCAATCAGGCTAAAAGTAACTTTTATAGCCTTTCTTTTTGTCAATTTATATATTACCCATATTTTAATTAATTCACCTGTTCTAAAAGGTAAAATAAAATTGCCCAAATAGCCCAAGCAAGTAGATTTGATGTATAAAAATATATCTTTTCTATCGCTTCCAGAAATAAACCACCATCTTAATGCTCTACTTAAGGTGCTAGCAAGTATAGATAGAACGCCTAAGCCTAAATAAATTAAAGAAGCATTTTTGATTGTTCCCCATGTTTCTGACCAGTCTATAACCTTAGCTAGAGTGAAAATTATCAAAATAGCAATTACTATTGCGATAATAAATGATACTATTTTTTTTGTATTAACCATGTAATCTTTTTACCATTTTATTTCTTTTTGATATATAATTCTTTTCATGAAAGATAAAAAAAATGAATAAACCAATAATTTGGATTGTTATTGGCACGAGGCCAGAATGTATAAAACAAGCACCTTTATACAAGGCCATTTCCAAGAATAAAAACTTTTCTGTTAAACTTGTTGGTACTGGTCAACATAAAGATTTACTTGACCTCACTTTAGCAGATTACGATTTATCTTTAGATTACTCTTTTCAATCAATGCTTCCTGGCCAAAATTTGGCACAACTTTCATCAAAAGTAATTTCAGGATTCGAGGAGTTAGTTAACAGTTATCAAAAACCAGATGGAATTATTGTTCAAGGAGATACAACAACAGCATGTTTTTCATCAATCACAGGTCATCAATTAGGTATAGAAATATTTCATAATGAAGCTGGGCTTAGAACAGGAGACGAAACAAATCCATTTCCAGAAGAGACTAATAGAAAAATTATTGCTACATTAGCCTCAATGCATTTTACACCTACAATTGGAGCAACAAAAAATCTAATAAAAGAAGATATTAGCAGTAAAGATATACATTTGGTTGGGAATACAGGTATAGACAGTTTGATCTGGGCATTAAATAAAAGCGTGCCATCCAATATTGAATCCTTGTTACTAGAGACAAGAGAACAAGGTTTAAAACCGTGTCTTATGACAGCTCACAGGCGGGAGTCTGCTGGGAGTGGATTTGATACTATTTTTAGAGGAATAGAGTTATTTTTACAAAAAAATTCAGGTTATAAACTTTTTTACCCTATACATCCTAATGATTTGGGGAGGTCTGCTGCAAAGAAAATTATAACTAATAAAAATTTTGTTATGATTAAGCCTCTAAATTATATTTCATTAATTCATTTGCTTAATAACTCATCCTTTGTTTTAACTGACTCAGGCGGTATTCAGGAAGAAGCTGCAACAATAGGTTGTCCCACAGTAGTTTGTAGAAAACTTACTGAAAGACAAGAAGCCGTTGAAATAGGAATTTCGAAAGTATCTGGATATGATGAGAATGAAGTTTATCATTGTCTTAAATGGGCATCAAATTTGGAGATAAATAAGGAAAACTGGAAATATAGACCTTTTGGGGATGGAAATTCATCAGTAAAGATATGTAATATACTTTCTGAAAAATATAGAGATAGGTGATTCTTGTCGTTAGTACAATTTTGTAATTTAAATGATTGAAAAAAATAAAAAAAATATAGAAATAATTGTAGTCATACCTGTTTATAATGAGGGTAAGAGTATCTATGATTTGCTGTGTAACATAAATAAAGTTGGAGTGAGAAACCTAGCTTTAATTATAATTAATGACAAAAGTACTGATGATAGCCTTGATTGGATAAATAAATTTAAAAACGATAATAAAGGTATATGTCTTCAAGTTATATCTCACGAGGATAATCTGGGTCTTGGTGGAGCTCTAAATACCGGTTTAACTTATTGTTTAAAAAATTATAATTTTAATATTCTTTTTACAATGGATGGTGATAATACTCATGATCCTAGTTTAATTCCTAATATGATTAATGAGATCAATTCAGGCAAAGATATAGTTATAGCATCGAGGTATCGTCCAGGGGCTAAGGTGTCAGGTATTCCTAGGCATAGAATTTTTCTTAGTTACTGTGCGAGGATTTGTTATTCAATTTTTTGGAATTTAAAAGGCGTAAGGGACTATACATGTCTATTTCGAGCCCATACTAAATCTATATTGGATATGGCTTTTCCCAACAAAGATGAGGTGATTTTGAAAGAAAAAGATTTCCTAGTAACTACAGAAATTTTGCGAGTAATAATGAAATCTGGGGGAGTGGCTTTCGAGGTTCCTATAAGAATTAATTATTCTAACAAAATTGAAGTATCTAATATGAAAATTTTTAAAACAATAATTAGGACTTTCAAAGTTCTACTTTTTAAATAGTTTATTTTTAGAATTAAGACAAAGAATTATAAATATTTTCATACTTATCTATCATCTTATCTAAGGAATAATTATCAATAATTTTTTTCCTTAATTTTTTTTCCAGAGATAATTTAATTTCATTTTTCATTTTTGATATGTTCTTAATCCTTTCAGATAACTGTTGGGGATCTCCTGGATTTATTAGAAAATTGTATTCTCCTAAAATTTCTTTTGTATCGCCAACATTTGTAGCAATTACAATAGTTTGGCATGACATTGCCTCTGCTATAACTGTTGGAAAGCCCTCGCTATAAGAAGTAGAAACTAATATATCAAGGCAAGAAATGATTGATCCTATGTTTTTTTGTTGTTCCATTAATGTAACTTTTTCTTTAAGTTTTAGTTTATTGAGTGCAAGTTTTAATTCTCTAGACTTAGTGACTCCATCGCCCACGATTAAGGCATGACAATTGTTAAATATAGATATGCCCTTTAAAAAGTCACTATGACCTTTTATTGGGTCATAACGTGCCACTATTCCGATTAATAATTTATTTTCTGGAATACCTAAATTTTTTTTAAATTTTTTATTATTATATTTATCTGGTTTAAAAATATTTGTGTCAATTCCATTTTTTACTAAACAAGTTTTCTGATCACTATAACCACGCTTTAAATGAGAGTTTATTCCAGCTTGTGAATTGTATAAGATCATATGTGGAGTTTTTGAAAGATAACTAAGGACTTTTATAAAAATAAAATTTAATCCTCTGTCATAACGTCCACCCATATCAGAGCATCTGATATTCCAAATTAATTTAGGTTTTTTCTTCATAAAAAAATATAAAATTGTTACTATCATGTCTGACTTATATAGCCATGTTTTAATTATATTAGGAGAGAACAATGTTATTTTTCTGTAAAGGAAAAATAAATCATAAATAATTTTTGGGCTTATACGAATTGGGCATTCAAAATAGAAATCAAGGCTCTGTCTAAATTCTTCACTATAGATTCCATTTTTCTTAAGTGAAATAACGCCATACAATATATTCTTATCCTTTGTGTTTTGTACCGTTTTGAGAAGGGATGCTTGAGCGCCACCAGCAGTAAGGCTGGTTATGATATGAAGAACTTTAATCATGAATTTTTAAATGTTTTTTGTATAAATTTTCAGAGTTATCAATCATAATTTGTTTTGAAAAATTATCAATTATTCTTTTTCTATGAATTTCTCCAATTTCAATTCTCTTTTCAGCATTTAAATTGACTATTCTAAGCCATTTTTTAGCCAATTGATCTGAGTTTTTTGGGGAAAAAATATAATTATTATCTCCTAATATTAATGAAGAGTCGCCACAATTTGATGCAACTGTTGGTATGCCACAAGACATTCCCTCTGCTACTACATTAGGGAAGCCCTCTCCAAAGGAAGATGTGAGGGTATTTATGTCAAATGCTGGGTATATTTTGTTTGTTTCAATTTGTTTTGTTTTAATAATAAAAGATTTATTTAAATTATAATCTTTAATTAATGATAGGATAGTTTCTTTCCTATTCGTTATAATTGCAAAATAAATTTGTTTATTTGTTTTATGAGCTATTTTTGCTGCTTCAATAAATGTATTAAAGTCTTTTTTAGGGTCATCCCTTGCAACTATTCCAATAACAAAATCACTATTTTTTAATCCCCAAATTTTTCTAGTTTCATTTCTAAAGAATAATGATTTTCTAAAATATTCAGTATCTATTCCATTGTGAATAACAGAATATTTATTTTTTTTAAATCTTTTTCCAGTATTGACGCTCATTCCTAAAAATGAATTAAAAACTATTTCTTCTGGAATTCTATGCAAAAATTTTTCTAGGTAAACACTCAATCTTCTATTTAATGGATAATATCTTAAATCCATGTTTGAGGATCTAATTCCCCAAAGTAAAATGTATTTTGGAAAGAAATATTTATAAAGAGATGTTATAATATTTGGTGAGTCAAGGAATGAATGAACTATATCTGGCTTTATTTCTTTTATAGTCTTATGAAATTTTTTTAAAAAAGGATACAAATCATACCTACTGTTTTTTTCTAAAAAAATAATATTAATTTTTTTTTCTATAGCTACTTTTCTAAGGTTACCACGATTATAAAAACATATAATTACTGATTCGAAATTTTTTTTATTTAGCCCAGAAGCTAACTCAATAACTTGACGTTCAGCTCCTCCTGTTTCAAGAGATCTTAGTACAAATGCTATTTTAATTTTCTTATTTTTTTTCATTAAATATTTTTAAATAATGGTTCATTGCTTGGTATTATTGTTTTTTTTCCTATAAACATTCTTTCCCAAATTTCAAAAGATATAAGTCTTAGAAGAATTTTGCTATTATCTTTAATCCCATCTCTGTGTTCATTTATCAATTTATTAACATACGTGGAATCAAAATACTCTTTTTCTCTAAATGTTTGATCTGATATTAAATCTAGAAAAGATCCCAAAGTTTGATTTTTTTTAAACCATTCATTGTAAGGCAGTGTAAATCCAATTTTTTTTCTATGTATAAACTCCTTGGAAAAATGATTATTAGATATATCTTTGAGTATACTTTTAGTAGTTTGATTTAAAATTTTCCTTTTTGGATTAATTTTGTTCATTATTTCAAATAATTTAAAATTACAGAATGGCACTCTAGTTTCGACTGATGCGGCCATTGACATTCTGTCTTGCCTTTCTAGTAATGATTGTAAATAAAAAGTT
>MDSV01033464.1_pt1 | contig 20088 bp, 11 predicted proteins | sample 810851 | NCBI WGS metagenome assembly MDSV01 (sample SAMN05326640, study PRJNA326480) | marine metagenome | isolation source: seawater | place: Atlantic Ocean: North East | collected 2012 | reverse complement strand
CTCGAACGGCGCGGACGTGTTCGTCGCCGGAAAGGAACTGAGAGCTCCGCTTTCGCGCGAAAGCGGAGCTTTCAGCGGAGCTTTCAGCTCGCCGTGCAGCCATTTCGTTTCGCGCGCGCCGCCGTCCACCACGAGCTCGGCGAGGTTCGGGCACGCCGCGGCGACGCGCAGAACTTCCGCGACGTCCATCCCCGTGCGCTCGACGTGCAGCGCCACGAGCGACGGCAGCGCCGCGGCGAACGCGGAGATGCCCCGCGTGGTCAGCCGGAACGCGCCGTCGCACAGGTGCGAGCCCTGCAACACGAGCCGCCGCGGAGCGCCGAGACGGGCGGGGCGAGACGGAGGCGATGACGCAAAAGCCGCCCCGTCGCCGGTGGCGGAGGACGCTTTTTTGTCGGACGCGCCGCCGCCGCCGCCGCCGCCGTCTCCGCCGGCGACGCAGTCGTCGCTCTCGTCGCCGTCGCGCAGAGCCGTCGCCAGACCCGCCAGCGCGTCGTCGCCGAAAACCACCGCCTTGCGCACCTCCACCTCGACGCACGTTCGGTCCAGCACGCGGCGCCATTGCTTGCTCACCAAACGCAGGCACCCGCGTTTCGCGACCGCGCGACGTCGCGTCCGCGGGGGTCCCGTCTCGTCGTCGGACGCGCCGTCGGTTTTTTTCTCGAGACCGCCACGCCTCTCGAGCGACCGGCGTCGGGCCGCGTCCGGCCCGGGGACGCGGAACCGGCCGCCGACGCTCCAGCGCGCGTGCGCGCCGTCGCCCTCGCGCTCGCCTTCCAGGACGAAGCGGAGAATGCGCGCGACCACCTCGTCGGGGAGGACGACCGCGCTGCGGGCCTCATTTTCGTCGCTCTCCACGACACCGCGTCCCGACGCAAGCGCGGTCGAGGGGTCGGCGGGGACGGCCGATTCCCCCGCGCGCGCCATCGCCGCTGCGCCCGCGCGCGTCACCGTGTCGCGCATGTCGCCGTCGTGCGGCATGAAGTGCGCGCGCGAGAGCGACCCCGAAAGAGGTCGTCGTCGAAGAGCTGCGGAGTACGCTTTCCGAAACTGACAACGGGGTGGCGGGCTTTTTTCGTCGCGAAGGGGCTCTCCGCGAGCCAGCGCCCGCCCACGCACACGCCCCACCGCGCCGCGCCGGGCGCGCGCGCGAAGTGCTCGCCGTCTGTCCATCTTCACCCACACGCTCCCACTCGCCTCGTCAGACTCGCGGCGCGTCCTCGATTTCGACATGACGCGCGCGGCGGAAACGCGACGATGACCGATGTCGATGCGCTCGAGTCGTTGTGGACGCAGCTCTGCGTGGAGACGACGGCTGGAGATGACGCGGAGGACGAGACCCGAGCCCGCCGCGCGCGATGCGAGACGTGCGGACGCCCTTTCGTCGCGTGTCCTTGCGCGCACTTGCCCGCTGAGCCGGCGCACACCCGGGGCGCGTTGATCGTCCTGACGCACCCCAACGAGCGCAAGCGCGCGCTCGCCACGGGGTGGATCCTGCCCGAGTGTTTTCGGCGGTGCGCGGTGGTGACCAAGCGCGAACCCCCGGCGACGTTCTTGCGGATGTTCGCCGACGAGAAGGACGAAGACTCGGACGACTCGGACGATGACTCGGACGACTCGGACTCCTCCTCCTCCTCGGACGGCCGCCCGGTCGTCCCGCGCGACGTCCCCGTGTACGTGCTGTACCCAGCGTCGAACGCCGAGGACGTCGACCGCGTCGACCCGGTCGCCGACCGCGAGGCGCTTCGCGGCGAAGCCCCCTCGTCCCGCCGAAGCGAGGAGACGCGCGAGGAGAAGCGCTCTTCTCGCGCGCGCGAAAAAACGCGCGACGACTCCCGAACGATTCCGCCGACGGCGCGCTCTCGCGCGACGCTTCGCGAGCTGGCGAACGCGCGGGACGCCCTGCGCGGCGCCGCGTACGTGCTCATCGCGCTGGACTCGACGTGGCGGCAAGCCAGGGAGATGGCGGCGGCGGCTGTGCCCGCGTTGCCGCCGCGGACGAAGCTGGTGAAACTCCCGGCGGCGCGAGCCGACGCGCCCGGGCTGCGGCGCGTGCACCGACTCGACGCGGACCGCGCGGATGACTGCGTTTCGCCCTCGACCGCGCTGCGCGTCGAGCCCGAGATCGGGTGCGCGTTGACGGCCGAGGCGTGCGCGCTTGCGATGGAACGGCTCGAGCGCGTCTTTTCGCGGGAACCGGCGACTGATTACGCATACGGAACGTCGCCGGCGAGCGCCGCCGTGGCGACGATTCGCGCCATGGCGCGGACGCAGGCCGCGCACGACCCCGCCATGCGCGCGGGCGCGACGAAGGCGCGGGCCATGGGGAAATACCGGCAGCGAATAGCGGCGGCGCGGAACCTCGTCCGTCCGCCCCCGGAACGATAGTATCAGATCTGGTTCATACGCGTTATATGACGCGTAGGTATATATACCCTCCGTACGACTCGCTCGATATCTACGAGGCGTTCGCGATACCGTATGAGCTAGAAAGTACGTATTAACGACGCGCGCGCGATTCTCGGCGCTCACCCGAGCCTTCTCATCTGCTCGACGATCGCCTCCGCCATCTCCTTCGCCTCGTAGTTCTTCCCGTAGAAGGTCACGAACTCACCGTTCTTGTCCATCAAGTACATGATGATGGAGTGGTCCACCAAGTAATCCGCGTCGTCGTCGTCCCCCGTCTTGTGGTAGTACACGCGGTACTGCTTCGCCGCTCGCTTACAAGCCTCCACTGTTCCGGTCAGCCCGAGAAGTCGCGGGTGGAACTCCTTCACGTACTCCGCGACACGCGTCACCGTGTCGCGCTCGGGGTCGATGGAGACGAACACGGGAGTGAGCGGCAGCGCGTTTCCGCGTGCCACGTCCTGGTCCTTCGCGGGCGCCATCTTCGCGTTGACGATGTCCACGCACTCCGCCATCTTCTCGAGCTCATCCGGGCAAATGTCGGGACACATCGTGAACCCGAAGTACAGCAACGCGTACCCGCCGCGCAACTCGCTCGTGTCCCACCGCCTGCCGTTCTCGTTCGCCAGCCGCAACTCGAAAGCCCCCCCCAGGCTGGCTTTGCCGGCGGAAGGGCCGGCCTTGACCGAGTCCAGCCGCCGCGACCGCTCGCGCTCGAAGAAGTACAGCACGCCGCCGCCAGTCACCGCCATCATCGACAGCGACTTCCACCCCACGGGACCGCCCGATCCCGAGGCGCTCGACATCGCCCGCGGACGCCCCGCGCAGCGAGCGATGAGCGGAGGCGAGGAGGCTGCTTCGGCCGCGTGGCGGGCGGCGAGGGGGGCAGACGGCGCGAGCCCCGCGCGCGCCGCGGCGCCGACGCGCGCGGGAGCGGACAGCCCTCGGGACCGCTGCGGCGCGAACGGCGAGGCGACTTCCGCGCCGAGCGAACGCAGAGAGGACGAAGGGGACGCGCCCGCCGCACGTCGCGCCGCGTCAGCCGCGGCGGCGGCGGCTCGAGACAGGATACGCGATGCCATGATCGACACGCGCGCTGGTCCACCACCGAGCTCGCGCGGGGACGTGTGCGTCGGCCGCCGGCGGAAGCGGACGCGTCCGAGTGAACGATCGAGATCGAGACGCGCGAATCGCGAGTCGACGAGTGACGTCACGGACGCGCGGGTTTCGCGCATGCGGCGCGTCCGACGACGTGCGCGCGGCGTCGCGCGGACGCCGCGACGGAGCGGCTTTAGTGAGGGCGACGTGACGAAATCGCGTGACGAAATCGCGCTTTGTGTCGGTCGGTGTGTCGTGAGACGATGCGCCCTGTGGCGCGCATTTGGGCTCGCGTTACACAAGCGCGCGCGTTACGAGCGCGTCGTCGCGCCGTCGTCGCTCTCTCGTCCGAAGCGGTTGGTTCCCGTTCGGTTCCGAAACCGGTTTCGCGCCTCCGCGCGTCCGCGCGTCTTCGTCATCAGCACAGCTCCTTGAGCCCGTTCTTCTCGAGGAACGCGGCGAGCGGCCCGTCGAACTTCTCGTCGCCGGTCAACGCCGCCTTCACGTCCAGCCCGCTCTTCGCGACGTACTCCGCGAGCCCGACCTTCCCGTTCTTTTTGAGCTCCTTGAACGCCGCCGCCGCGAAGTCGCGGCGCGTGGGCGCGGCGCCCTCGTCGATCTTGAGCGTCGCCGTCGCGAGCGCCGTCGCCTCCAGCGCGCCCTCGACGATGAGCTGCGCGAGCATCGTCCCCAAAAGCTTGGGCGCCATCGGGACGTCGATGGCGATGTCCTCCAGCGCCTCGATCTGCTCCTCCAGATCCGCCGACACCGCCGCCGCGTCCACGCCGCACTGCTTGACGCAGGCGGCGAGGAGCTTCGCGATGAGGTCGCGCGCCTTCTCCGTGGAGACGTCGATGACGTGCGCAACCATGTGCTTGGTCATGGCGCCGAGCGCCCGCGCGTCCTCGGCGCCGGCGACGATCTCTTTGACGCAGAGCACAGCCTCCTTGAGATCCGCAACCTGCATGTACTCGCTCACGAGGGACTTGGTCTTCTCCTCCACCTTCTCGGCGTTCATGGAGCCGCCGGGCGCCGCGGCGGGCTCCGCCGACACCGCCGGCGTCGCCGGCCCCACCAGCGCCGCCTGCGCGCGCTCGCGCGCCGCCTCGCGCAGCTGCGCGTCGCGCTTCAGCTTCTCCTTCTCCGTGGGCATCGCGGCTTTGTGCGACGCGGCGACGTACGGCCCGGAGAGCGAGCTCTGCTTCCCGCCGCCCATCGCGGCGAGGTTGTTGGACGACCCCGCCTTGCCGTTCTTGCCCACAACCTCCCAGCCGTCGCCCGGGCCCTCCGGGAACAGAATCTCCTCCGTCTGCGCGGGCGAGATGCCGAGCGCGGCAGCCGCCTCGGCGTGGATCTCGGAGAGCGTCATCGCCTCCAGCTTCTTGACGCGGGGCACCCAGTCCGCCTTGCGCAGCTCGATCACGTCGCGGCACAAAAAGCGCACGCGCGAGTCCAGGGACGAATCCTCCTCCGCCAGCGCCGCCAGACGCGCAAAGTACATCTCCATCATTTGTTTAGGGAGCTTGGGCGAGCTGTCCAGCTCTTTGCCCACCGTGACGAGCAGGTTGCACAGCGCCTCGACGTTCTCTTCGGGAGGCTCGACGGAGGGCGCGCCCAGCAAATCCGTCACGCACGCGTGCAGAATCTTCTCGGCGATCATGCGCTTCTTGTACAGCTCGCCGATGAGCTTGATGTTGCCCATGGTGCGCACCTTGACGCGCTTCGCCGCCGCCGCCTTCTCGGCGGGGTCGGCGATGGACTCCAGCTCGTCCCGCGCCTTGCCCGCGCCCTCGAACTCCTCCTGGCACGTGTTCAGCAGGATGCGCCGGAACGTCACGGGCTTGCCGCCGGCGACGCCGCTGGGGAACTCGGGCAGCTCCTTGGACAGGCGCAGGCAGACGTCGGCGTACATGCCGCAAAACCCGGGCTCCCAGATCGCCTTGTCGAACACGATGGAGATGGTCTCCGCCAACGTCGCCGCGTCGTCGATGCCGCACTCCAGCAGCTGCTCCATCAGGCGGTCGAACTTCTCGGGGGTGATCTTGTTCAGAATGCCTTTGATCGCGCGCGTCGTCTTGGTCTTGGCGTCGTCGGTGGCGCCGCGCGCCCACGCGTTTTCAGCCTTGACAATCTCCGCGCCCTCCGTGCCCTCGGGGAGGGGCGTCAAATCCACGCGCCCGCCGGATTTCTTCTCTTTTTTGGTCTCCTTCGTCGTAGACACACCGGGCTTATCCTTCCAGTCCTTAGAGGCGTCGCTCTTGCCGTCGCTCCGCGCGCCCGCGTTCGTCTCGGCGGCGGCGGCTTCCTTCTTGCCCCACTGCGCCGCCGCGGTGTCGTCGCCCGCCGCCTCCTCGTTCGCGCCGTTCAGCACAACCTCCAGAGGGGACGTCGCGAGCTCGACGGGCATCTCGGAGCAGCGCTGCGGCGTCGCAGAAGAGGAAAGGAAGGAGAGCGAGCGTCAGTCGTCAGTCGTCAGTCGTCAGTTGTCAGTCGGCGAGATCGCCGCGCGAGCGACGCGCCGCGAGCGAAGAGAGGGTGCCTTGAAAAGCCTTTTCGCTGTGTGGCCTTTCGGAAAAGACAGACTGGCGGCCTGAGGAACGAGCGACCAAAGCCCTGATGGCGCGATCACGCGGGGGGAGGCCTTTCGCGGCTGCCAGGCGGCGCGTCGCGGCGCTCGACGCACCTCTCTGAACTGCACGATGAAGTCCTTGGTGTACTTGATCACGTCCTCGGAGCTGAGGCGCTTGGACGTGGACTCGGAGGGGGCCTGCGCGGGGAGGGGAGGTGAGCTGCCGCTCGATCGCGAAGGGGGCGCCCGTAAACGCACAAAAAGCTGTCGCCGAAGGGGCTGCGCGGGCGCGCGCGCTCCTCGGGTGAAGACCGCGCGGCGGACGGGGGGCGCTGTTCGAGTGCGCGTCGTATGCGCGCGCGTACCTGCGGCCTGGATCCCATGGCGAAGCTGGCGAAGGTTCCCGCGGTGGGCCCCGTGCCCCCTGGGCGGAGGGAGATGGCTTCCATCGTGGCGTGTCTCGACTCGCGCTTGGCGGCGGACGCCAAAAGTCTGCCGAGTCTCTGGCCGGCGGGGTGCGAACTCGGTCCCGAAGCGACCGACGAACGACACGCGGGGTCGGCGATCCGGCGCCGGGAGAGTGTTGCGGGGGCGACTCGACCTGCCGTCGGCGCGCACGCGTCCTGAGGCGGCGACGGACGCCGCGCGCCGGGTTACTTCGCACCGGCGAAAACCGACTCATCCGGCGCGCGCAAGTCAGCAGACGAGCTTCCTCCCGGACCGCGCGTTTCACCCGAATCTCCGCGATTGAGCGCGAGCGCAGTCGGTTCCGCTGATGGTGATCAGGGTCTAAAACTCCCCGATCCTCCCGGATTCGCTTTTTACGCCCCTTTTCGAGAGAAACTTTATCCGTACTGGGCCGCCGCTGCTCGCTGCTGCTTCGTCCGCGGGACCCACACACCCTCTCGCGCGCGCCGTCGCCCGCGACGAGTCCGCGCACACCCACCCCGCGACCCTCGTCCGCACGCGACAAGGCACACGCCGCGCCCGCCCCGCTTCCCAGCTCAGAGACCGGCCCGTCCGAACGCGACATTCGTTCGCCCCGTCAGATTCGTCGACTCGCACGATGGCGTCTGCGATGACCGCCGCCTCGCTCACCGCGCGCGTCGCGCCGCACGCCGCGTCGGGCTCGTCGCGCCGCGGCGCGCTCGCCGCGCGCCGTGCGCCCTGCTCCCGGCCGGTCTCGACGCGTCGGTCCCGCTCGGTCGTCCGCGCGTACGATGACGACGAGGGATCCGGGGCTCCCCCGAGCCAAGGCCCCGGCGGGTTCGGCGGCTCGCGGCTCATCGTGCCCGGCATGGAGGGCTTCGACAGCTCGTACGGCAACGTCAACCCCAACGCGCCTTCGATCCCGACGCCCTCCAACCCGGGAGGCCGCGGCGGGGTCTCGAGTCCCCCGGGTGACCCGCGGCTGTCTGGGAAGCCGGGTTCGTTTCCGGGCGGCTACGACGCGCCGCCCAAACCCGGCTCGGAGAAAGCCGCCGGCGAGGCGTTCGCACCGTTCCGGCCGCCCAGCGAGTACCTGGACAACAGCGGGGACTTCGCGCAGGAGGACACGCAGATGACGTTCATGCGTTTGAGACAAAGAGCCGGGTCTTGGTTCCAGCTCGCGCCTCTGTTCCCGAAGCTCATGCGCGAGGGGTTTACTCCCGACGACATCTTCGACGAGACGGGCGTGGAACCCAAGGAACAGAGCCTGTGGGCGACGTGGACGGCGGCGCGCGGGTCGCTGGTCACGGACCCGCGTTTTCCGGACGAAAAGCTGGCGTATTTCGACCCCGAGTGGAACGCTGAGAATTTGAGCGCGTTGCAGTACCTGCCCTCGGAGAAGCGCGCGCCGTTCAGCGAGTTTGTCGTCGACAACGAGTTCAACCTGGACCAAACCAAAGAGCTGGTGAAGTCGGTGGAGATTCGCGCCGCGCACGACTCGCAGGCGAAAGGTTTCGGCGTCGGCCCGGGCGAGTGCCTGGCGTTCAAGATGTGGCGCGACGTGCAGGAAGTGCAGCGCTACGAGGGTCTCGGTCGGGTCGTGGAGCTGGTGGAGAAGGGCAAGAAGTACGCCACCGAGCCGTCCACGAGCGACCGCCTGGACGCGCTCGTCGAGATGTGGCGCATCGACTTGGCTGAGGGCAGCGATCTGATGGAGGGCGGCGCGATGGGCAAGGCCAACGCCGCGGGCAACGCCAAGATCCAGGCGGTGCGTCTGGACGCGGACGAGCTCGCGTTCAAACCCGTACCGATGCTCGGCCCGCTGGAAAAGCTCCAGCCCGCCGCCGTGATCGCCGTCGAGGCCATCAAGCCCAGCGGCTACTTCGACGCGTTCAAGCCCGTCGGCGCGCGGGAGTGGGTGGCGCTGCCGGCGTGGTCCGCGCTCACGGCGGCGAAGGTGCCGTTCGCGGTGCTGGTCGGGAACACGGGCACGCTGCGCGGCGCGGGAGACCTCTCCGACCGCGAGGAGCCGGCGCTGCTCATCGTGGACAAGGCGGACCAGACCCCCAACCCGACCTCCTTCTACCTGCTCGTGCGCGAATCCGCCATCCAGCTCTCCGGCGGCGGCGGCGCGGAGGTCCTCGACGTGTACGGCGGTAGGGAGACCATGGAGATGGAGCGCGACGGGACGTGCACGGTGATCGGGCGCGTGGTGCTCGCGGTCCGCGCGCCGGGCCTTGGTAGGGACGACGGCTTGGGGGTCGACGCGTCCGAGTTCATGGGGTGAGAGGTGTTCGGTGCTCGAGAAGGGGTTTTCAGTCGTCGCGCGCGCGCGCGCGCGTTCGGGGCGTCTTTTTCGATGAATTCTCTAATTTCGAACGCCGCGCGTTCGTCCGTTCGTACTCATCAGTCGTGTCTCAAAACGCAGACGCCCGTCTCCGCCCGTGCGATGTTCGCGTCATGTTCACGCCTTGGGCTTCTTCTTCTTCTTGGACTTGAGCGGCTGCGCGATGAGCGCCTTGAGGTCCTCGTCCGTGAGCTCGAGGTCGCTCTGCAGCGGCTGGTGCGTCCAGGTGGTGACGCGGTCGTTGCCGTTCTGCATCACCAGCACGGTGGCTTTGAAGTGCGCGACGCAGTCGCCCGGCTTCTCGTACAGCACCGGATACTCGTGCAGGAGCTCGTGCGACATGCACTCCACCACCCCCAGGCGCGCGCCGCGCGTCTCCGTCATGGCGCGCATAGTGAAGGGCATCGTCGGGAACCGGGTGGTGATCTGCGAGAAGAGCTGCTTGCTCGCCTGCATCTTGAGCTTGTAGTTCTTCTCGATCGCGCGTTTGTACACGTTCGTCTCCTTCTCGTCCTGCATCTTGGGCTTGCCCTCGCCCGAGGACAGCACGATGTCCAGCGCGTACACCTCGTTCAAAGCGACCGTCTCCTCGTCCGCCTTGAGCTCGGGCGACGACTTGTGCAGCACGACTTTGTTGCCGTCGATGACGAACCGCTTCATGGCGTGCGTCAGCACGCCCTCCACGACGTTCACGCCGAAGTCCTCCGCAACCTTGGCGATCGCGGCGGCCACATCGGCGTTGGACGCGCCGGGCCGCAACTTGCGGATCGCAGCCTCGCCGGCGGTCACCGCGGCTTGCATGACGTCCGCCTGCTGGCCGGTCACGGGAGCCGCCGCGTCGCCAGTCAAGACGACGGTGTTGGCGACGACGGCGATGTAGCCGTCGACGTGCGCACCCAGGTCGATCTTCACCGCCTGACCCTCTTCCAGGACGACGGCGTTGTCATCCAGGGGGGAGTTGTGGCACACCTGGTTGTTCACGGAGACGCACGTGGGGAACGCGATGCCCTTGTCGATCTTGTTCCCATCCTTGTCCTTCTTGTTGTAAAACTTGGCCGCCTCCGCCTCGACGGTCTTGTCGCCGAGGCCGCACAGGTCGCAGACCTTCGCGCCGGGAACGGCAGCGGCGAGCACGGCAGCGAGCGCCTCTGCGGTGTTCGGAGGAAAACAGAGCGCGCGTTCGAGAGCGGTCAGCGATCGCGGAAGAGCCGTCGAGGGCGGGACTCGACGCCGAGACGTGTCGGAGACGCGTCCGGTGCGCGCGATCGCGAAAAGCAGGGTTGGCGGGGAGGGGTCGCGTCCACGCACTGTTGGCGATCTCGGCGGCGACCTTGTACTTGTCCACCACGGCGGGCTGATGCGGGGTGAAGAGGGACGCCGTGTCAGTCGATCGAGCGATTTCGCGTGGGAATCGGGCGGACGGACGACGCCTTCGACTCGCGCGCGTGCGCTTGAACCGCATCCGACGTCGGGAAACGAAACACGCTTGAAAACAAACCGAGCGGGGAAACCCTACGTTGGCCAGGGTGTGCTCGGAGTCGTCCTCGACGTCGCTGCCGTAGTCCGACATCGTGACGGGGGGCGTGTGAAGGCTGGGACGGTGTTTGGTCTCGATCGGCCGGCGGCACAGCTGCGGCGAGAGATGTGTCCCCGCCGACGCGCCCCGGCGGTTTTCACAGTTGCAAAGCAAAAGCGCCGGTTGGCGGCTTGCCTTTTTGCAGATGGGGATTTCGAGACGGACGAGGAGGAGTCACTCAACCCACCGAGTGACGAGTCACAACCCCGAAAGCATCACAAAACCACGGAGTTCGTGAATCCACCCGCTCGGTTTCGTCGTTTCCACGAGAGCGAAAAAACGCTCCACGACCCCGTCGAGACACGCACACTCCTTCGCGCGCGTCCGCCCTCGCGGCCATCCGCAAACCCACTCGGCAGCTATGCCGCGCGACATGACCGGTGCGTGACCCGCGGTGCGAGACCTGCGCGCACCTCACGCGTCTCCCGACCCCCGTCCCCACCCCGCGCGCGACGCGGGTTTCGTTTCACCCGAGGCGCTGGTTCGCCTCCTCGCCGGTCGGGGCGCGTCCGCGCGCGCCTGGGAGGGCGGCGAGGTCGGGAACCGCGCGCGCGACTGGCATTTCCTCGACATCGATCGATCCTCGCGCTGACCGGACCGTCCGCTCTCCCGTCACTCCCATGCGTCGCGCGCGCGCGCCCGGGACGCGCCCGTCGCCATCCCGCGGGGGACGGTCTGCCTTCTCGGGGTGACGCGCTCGATCGAATCCGGTCCGCGTCCGCGTCCGCATCCGCGTCCGACCTCGACATCCCGCGTCGGTGACGCGCCAGGCACCGGTCGGTACCCCCCCCAGCCGAAGTTCGAGCCGTTCGCTTTCTACAGCTGCTTCCGCCTCGGCGACCCCGAGCAGGCGGCGATCATCATGGACACGGATCCGTACTACTGGACCCAGGACAACGGCGCGGGCGGCCCCGTGCACTTCGCCACCACGTACAAGCAGATCGACATGCTGCACCACATCATCCGCAACTGCCCGCAGGCGATCAATCAAAGAGACGTTCGCGGGTTCACGCCGCTGCACCGCGCCGCGTACCTCGCGCAGTACGACGGGTACTTAGAGCTGTACGAGTATTTGCTCAGCGAAGGCGCCGATCCCGCGGTGGTGACGGAGGATTACGACCCGTACCTGAACCCCGGTCGCAAGACGCCGATCGAGGTGGCGATCAAGGACGGCCCGACGCGCGACGCGCTGCGTTTCCTGGAGGAGAAGTACGCGGACACGCCCAAGAAGCCTCGCGCGCACGCGGACATCGGCGACTGGTGGGCCCTGTACGACTACGGGCCCGAGACCGTGTACGGCTGGAAGAGCGACTTCGAGCCCGACTACCCCGAGCGGCGGCGCGCCGCCAAGGACGTCGCCGAGAAGCGCGAGTGGAAGCGCAAGCGCAAAGCCGCGCGGGACGCGGCGATCGCCGCCGAGGTGGCCAAGCGGGACGCGGAAGCTTCTGGGATGGAGAAGCCCGCGGACGCGCTTCCCATCGGCGAGCTGAAGGTTTCCGAGGAAGACACCGATTTGGCCGCGAAGGCGTCGACGCCCCCCCCGGCGGCTGAGGGAACGGCGTCCTCGCCCGTGGCGTTCCTGTTTCCCGGGCAGGGCTCGCAGAAGGTGGGCATGCTGGCTTCCGCCGCCGCCGAGCTCCCTTCCGTGCGCGCGATGTGCGACAAGGCGCGCGAGATTCTCGGGTACGACCTGCTGGACGTCTGCGTGAACGGCCCGAAGGAGAAACTCGACGACACGGCGTTCGCGCAGCCGGCGCTCTTCGTCGCCAGCCTCGCCGCCGTGGAGAAGCTCAAAGCCGAGTCGCCGGAGATCGTGGCCCGGTGCTCGCGCGCCGCCGGCCTGAGCCTCGGCGAGTACACCGCGCTGGTGTTCGCCGGCGCGATGTCCTTCGAGGACGGCCTGCGCGTGGTGCAGTGCCGCGCGGAGGCCATGAAAGCCGCGGCCGCGGAGGGCGACCACGGCATGCTCTCCGTGGTCGGCCTCGGCGACGACGTCCTCGAAACGTGCGTGGAGAAGGCGCGACTCGCCGCCGCCGAGCGACGCGCGAAAAGCGCGCCGACCGAAGTGGGCCCGCCGCGGGACGTGGTGTGCGCCATCGCCAACTACCTGTTCCCGACCGGGCGCGTCGTTTCCGGCGACGCGGACGCGCTGGACGAGGTTGCGCGGCTGGCCACCGAGGCTGGCGCGATGAAAACCGCCAAGGTGGCCGTGTCGGGCGCGTTCCACACCGAGCGCATGGCGAGCGCGCGAGACGCGCTGCGCGAGGCGCTCGCCGGCGCGACGGTTCGCGAACCAAACGTCGCGACGTACTCCAACGTGACCGGGACGTTCTTCGAGTCCGCGGCTGCGATTCCCGACGCGCTCGCCGCGCAGCTGGTCTCGCCCGTGCGCTGGGAGGACACGCTGCGCGCGCTCGTGGCGGAGGGCAAGGACGAGATGTACGAGCTCGGGCCGATGAAGCAGATCAAGGCCATGGCGCGCCGCGTCTCGGCGGAGGCGGCGGCCAAGTTCAAAAACGTCGACGTCGCGTGAGGGCGTATTTTTACGCGCGAGATGAGACGCTCTCGGAGCGCGCGCGCGTACAGATCGCTCGATTCGGCGTTCGCGCGTTCGCGCGTTCGCGCGTTCGCGCGCGACGGGTGAGGGTTTACGGTATCGCGCGTGTGATTTTTAAACCGTCACGAACCCCGCGCCTCGGCTCGGTACCGCACGACGCGCACGTCCGAGCACTGGTACAGCTCGTCCAGCTCGTTTTCCGGCACGTCGCTCGGCGCGAACGTCACCGCGCGGCGCTTCGAAGCGCACGCCACCTCGAACGCGGACTCGGCTTGCCTGTTCCGGCCGTACGAAAACAAAGCCGGCGCGCCGAACGGCGCGCGCGACGAAGCGAAGCCCTGGCGTCCTCTCGGCGTGTCTTTTTCTTTTCCCGCCGCAGCGAGCGCCGCCCGCCCGACGAGCGCTTCGATCGTGTCCGCGAGCGCGCCCGCGCTCTCCGCGACGTACATGCAGTCCGTCGCGACGACCAGGTCGAACGGCTCGTCTCCCAGGCTCTCGCGCGCGTCCACCCCCCAGGAAAGCGCCTTGACGTCCCACGCGTCGCCCTCGCGCGCGCCCTCCGGCGCGTTGCCAGACACGTTGGCGCGAAGCAGCGGCAGGTTGGGCGCCAGGTCGGTGGCCACGACACGCGCGGCGCCCGCGTGGAGCATGGCGACGGAGACTAACCCGCAGCCGGCGCCCAGCTCGCAGACGCGCACGCCCCGGAACTTCTCCTGGTGCTTCTCCACGAACTTGGCGAGCACGATGGCGCTGTCCCAGACCGTGCTCGCGAACCCACCGTCCGCGCCGGCGTTTCGCGCGTCGTCGAAGCGTGCCTGTCGCAACGCGAACGAGACGGTTCGCGCGGAGCTGTCGCCGTCGCCGGCGTCGAGCCCCATGGGGACGAAAGATCCCGTGCGCACGGACATCTCGTGCTCGTACGGGTACTCGAACCGCTCTTCGTCCGATTTCGCCTCCCTTTTCCACGCCCACCGCTTGAGAAAGAGGCACGCGCCCGACCCGTCGAACACGCGACGCGGTTTCTTCGCGCGCGCGGGCGCGGGCGCCGCGGGAGACGCGGGGGGTTTCTCACCCGCCTTCTCGCCGCCGAGCGGGTCCGCTTCGTCGCCCGATCCGCCCCAGCCGTCGGGGTCGTCCACCCCCCGCGCGTCTCTCCGTCGCTTCCCCACCTCCGTACCCTTCGCGACGTCGAGGCTCGCGTTGCCGTCCTCTTCCTCCGCGTCCGAAGCCTCCGAGTCGTCGGACGGCAAGCGGATCTCGTTGGCGTCGACGCCGGCGACGCGCGCCGCCGCTTCGGCGGCGGCGACGGCCAACCCCCCCTCCCTCGCCTTGCGCATGAGCTCCGAGGGCGACGCGGGCGCTTCCTCCCCGCACATGCGCCACGGCGAGGACTTCACAAAAGTGTCCACGAAGTCCGCCTGCGTCGCGAGCCGCGTGAGGTACGCGCGCAGCGCGCCGCGCGGGCCGAGCACGTCGTCCCCGACGACGTGCTCGGAGGATGGCGACGGGTTCGCGTCGCGCGTTTCGGCGACGGTTTCGTTTTCGTCCGTCCGCCGCGCGGGCGAGACCCCGGTTTGGTCCCCGACCTCGTACGCCTTCGGGTGGATCGCGCAGTGTTCCGGGTTCATGGCGGCTTTGTACGGCGAGTCGTCCAGCAACAGCGTGTTCCTCGGCCCGAAGCGCTTGAACGAGGGCGACGCCCAGAGCTTACGCAGGTCTTTCAGCAGGATGGGCTTCGAACGCGGCATCCGCGGGTCCATGGCACCGACGTGCGTGCACTTGTCCTGCCCCCACACGAACGCGAGCTTGTCCCTGTGCTCGCCCCAGATGTGCGACACCAGCGTCTTCGCGTTGTGCTGCTGCGCGCTGGACCACACGCCCACGGTGAAGTGCTCGAACGCCCACTCCGCGAACGCGCGCATGTGCGGCCGGTTGTAGATGAAAAACTTGCCGAACGTGGCGTCGGGAGCGCGCTTCGTGCCGTCGGGCTCGACGAACGGGGTCATGCGCCGGTCCACGAGCAGGCCGTTCAGGTCCACCACCAGTAAATGCTTGTGCTTGCGCGTGCCCTTATGCTTGCGTAGCTTGCGCTCCTCGCGCGCGGCGTCGTCCCGCGCGCCACCGCCCGCGGAGCACGCCGCCTCCGAGTCCTTCGCGGGTGCCGAGGGATCGGCAGCGAGAGGCCCGGGCGCCAGCTTCGGGATCTTAAAGCCGCCGCCCGTCTGCGGCGGAGGGGCAGCGGACGGCGCGTCGCCGCCCGCTGCCTCGCCGCTCGCGTCGCGCGTCATCTTTGCGCGCCAGATCGACTACCGCCGACGATGAAAAAGCGCGACGAAAAAGCACGCGCGATACCGAGTCTCTCCCAAGTTGTAGTCACGATGCTGCTGTCGAGAAAAAGATCGAAAAAAAAACTGATGTTGTGTTTGTCGGTGACTAAATGGACACTGGATCTCCTTTCGATTGAAAATCGAGAAAAAAATGAATATGCTAGTGGATATGTAGTAATGGAAAAATATGTACAAAAGTTTCGTATGCGTATTTAGTAAGCAAAAATGAATCCGGTGGGGGTCGAACCCACGATCTTGAGATGACTTCTGAACTTTCTTGTCAATTCGGACCGAAGTCTCACGCCTTATCCACTAGGCCACGGATCCGCTGTAGACTACACCTCCATACGAGTCAGTCGACATGTCGGAGGCAAAACCAGAGCGTTGCGGTCGGCCGATCGAAAGCGCAATACATATAAAGCATACAAATTCCGCCCTGGCCTTTTGCTCGGGCGCGCGCGGCCGCCTCGAGACGCGTCAGGCACGAGAAAAGCGAAGGAAGATACGCAGACCCGCTTGAGATGTCTTCACGCGGCGTTCACGCGTGTGTTTTCAACCGAGATGTGCCTACGCTCGAGGTTCCCGCGCCGCCGCGCTTGTCTCCGCGTTTCGCGAAGAAAAAAAGCTTTCCCCGCCGCTCACCTCGCGGCGCGCATGGAATACGACAACGCGCCGTACCCGATGATGGCCACCGCGGACGCGCCCAGAAACGCGCCGTAGACGTACGCGGAGTAGTCTCCCGAGGCACCGAGACCACCCGAGGCGCCGAGACCACCGCCGTCGTCTCCGGCGGCGGCGGCGTTCTTCTGCGCCTTCTCGCACTTTTTGCGCCACTCGCTCGCTTCCATGGTCTTGGCGTGCATCGCGTTCGTCGCGCGCGCCGCCGCCTGCTTTTGCCGTTCGAGCTCTGCGGTCAACACCGAGACCTTCGTGGTCAACGCGTCGATCCGATTGGCGTGCTGTGTTCCGTCTGCCTTCTCGGGCGTCGGCTCGGAAGCCTTCGCCTCCTCGCCCGCGTCCACCTGCGCGACGAGCATCCGCAGTTGCTTCTCAAGCAACTCCACCTTCTGGTTCGCGCTCCGAGCCTCCTCGCGTTGCCTCGCGGCTTCGTCCTTGTACTTCTGACGCGACTCCTTGAGCTTGTCAAAACGCTCCTTGTTCGAAAGGCTCTTGTCCATGTCCATGTGCTTCACCGTGTCCTGCCGCATGCCGGACGTGCGGAGCCGAGTGCCGCGCGGGAAAGCGCGGACGTGGTTTGAAAGCCGAGGAGTGCCGAGACGCACCGCCGCAGAGCGAGATGGGGAAGACTCGCGTCACGCGGGGCGACGACGAGGCGTGGCGAACGGCGAAGCGCGCCGGGACGGCTCGATGCGGCGTGCGTGAGCACTTCGGCGCGACTTCGGTGCGCTCCGGGGTTGTGGCGCGAGACAGATCGGCGCGCCCGAGAGAGCTTTTGGAAGCAAACGTTTTAGGCACACCCGAGACCACGTGGCGGCGACGGCGGACGTCGCCCCGGGAAAACTTTTTGCGTCGTTGGTCGGGCGCTCTTCGTGTTGACGAGCAGAATCGCCCGCGCGGCCCTCCTCGGTGCGTTCGCCGCGATGAGCGGCGAGGCGGCGGGCGACGCGCGCTGCCCCTCGTGCGGCGAGGCGGAGGTGCGGCACGAGCTCGACCTCGGGTGCGATATTTGCGCGGCGTGCGGCCACGTCCTGTCCGAGCGCGCGCTCACCGCCTCCGTGCAGTTCGACGAGGATGGCGCGCAAGGCGTCTTCCTGCACGACGGGGGCACGCGCGGGCAGCACCTCGCAGCCGCGCGCTCCGGGCTCGCCATGGCTCCCGGCGCGGCGCCCGGCGTGGCGCGCTCGATGTTCCGCGACGAGCAGTCCACGCACCTCGCCAACATCCACCGCGCGGTGGACTTCGCGGCGCAGCAGCTCCGGCTGACCAAGGATGCCGCCGCCGACGCGCGCGCGCTGGTGGTGCGCGCGTGCGAGGGGCGCTGGGGCGAGGGTGACTGGACCACTCTGCTGGTGGGCGCGTGCGTGTACTGCGCGGCGCGGCAGAACACGCTCCCCATCGCCATGCGCGACGTCGCGGAGGCGTGCCAGCTGGACGTCTTCGCGCTGGGGCGCGTGTACAACAAGCTGAAAAGGCTCTTCGCGGTGGTCGTCCCGCCCGTGCGCGCGGACGCGTTCGTCGCGCGCGCCGCGGCTGCCGTCCCAGAGCTCACGAAAGACAGCATCGGAACCTTCGGGACGCGCGCGCTTCGCAAAGGCGGCACCGCGGGTGAGGAAACAAACGGGCGTCACTCCGGGACGGCTTCTTTCACGAGAGACGAATCAACGCGATCGAGATCGAACGACGATGCGTTCTTTCGGATCGACGAGACGCGCGGGGAGACGCGCGCCGCCTCTGCTTCGCGCGCGAAGGACCTGGCGCCGTTAGTGGAAGACGCGAAATCGTTGCTGAGCTTCGCGGAGACGCGCGGTCTGCTCGTCGGACGCAACCCGGTGCCTTTCGTGGCAGCCGCCCTGAGCGTCGCCGCCGAGGCGAGGGGCGTGACGCTCAGTCACGAAAAAGCAGGCGCCGCCGCGCGCGCGAGCGCATCCGCCGCGCGGCGCGCGTCGCACAGCCTGCGCGTCGAGCTCGTCTCGTTCGCGAAAACGTTCGAGTGGGGAGCCGAGGTGCGTCTGAAAACCCTGCGCGCGTTCCTGCCGTCGCTCGTGCCGCACGTCGCGGGCGCGCTCGAGGCGCGCCAGTCGCGGAAAACCGCACACGGCGACGAGACGGAGACGCGTCGTCGCGAACCTCCGATCGGAGGCTCCGCCGCGACCGTCGTCTCGGCGGAGCTCGCGCGCGCCGCCGCGATGCGCGTGGAGGCCATGCCCGTCTCTTTCCGCGCGCACGAAAAGACGAGACTGGCCCGCGAGGCGCGTCTGTGGCGCGCCAAGACCGAAACGCTGGCGGCGCTCGCCGAGGCGGGGGACGCGTGTTTCGGCGCGCGCGAAAAAAAAAACGCGGAAGGCGGACTCGGACGTCTCGATCTCGATCGCGGCGACGACGACGACGACGTCGAACTCGCGGCGACGAACGCGCTCGCTCGACCCGAACCCCGAACCGCGACCGTGACCGCGTCCGCGAATCTCGACGCGACCGCCGAACCCTCGAACGCGGCGGACGACGACTCGGAAGCGCGTCGAGGAGGCTCTGATCTCGTCGTCCTCGCGGAGCGCGCGCCGCGCTCGTCGACGGCGACCGTGGCGGTCAAGCGTCCCTCGCGAGGCGGCGTTCGGGCGAAGGGGCGGCGGAAGAAGGAACCCGATCTTCCTTCGGGCGTCGACGCGCCCGCCGAGACGCGAACGGGTCCCGGTTTGAACCCCCGGGGTATTTCGACCGCCGAGACGCGCCCCGCGCTCCCCGCGCCGGAAGGCGTGAGCCCGGACGCGTCGCGGGAAAGCCCGCCGTTCGCCGAGCCCGACGGAGCTCCGCTTGACGCCGCGGATTTCGACTGGAGCGACGTCGCGCTGCGCCGGCTCCTGCTGGAGGGCATCCCCGAGACGTTCCTCGCGCAGGAGCAGGCGCTTCACGCGGACTCCGACGCGGCGGCGGAAGCATCGCGTCGCGGCGCCGACGAAAGCACAAAAAACAAAAACGCCAAAAAGAACGCGGGGTTCGCGCGCGCCGTTCGCGGTTCATTGAAAAATCCGTTCGCGATCGGCGCCGACGCCGACGCGTCGGCGACGGAGGCGTGTCGCCGCGTTCGGCGCCGGACGCGGGACGCGCTCGGCGGTCGCGACGCGTTGTTGGGCGGCGCGGCGCTTCCCGGGGGCGTGACGTGGAAGACCCCGCCCAGCGCTTTCGTCGAGCGGTGCGACAAAGAGGCGATGGACGCCATCCCGGACGCGGAGATTCAGTGTTTGCTGCGCACCGCCGAGGAAGCCGCGTTCGCGCGCGCTCTCGCGGAGAGGGAGCGTCTCGATCGCGGCGAACCTTCGCGCCGCGGAAGCGCGGCGGCCGGGTCGGAGGAAGCGGACGAAGCGGACGAAGCGCCGAGCGCGGCGCTCGCGGCGAGCGCGACCGCGGGTGGACGCGGGACGGGGAAGGAAAAGCGCCCTCGCTCGAACCGCGTGAAGTTCGAACGTCGCGTGGAAAACCGCGCGCGATGAGTGGTGTCACGTGTCGATGCGAACGAACGAACGGCGGCGTCGCGCGGCGAAACGCAATACCCGGTTTTCGTACCCCGGTCTTTGCAAACACGACGCGGCGACGTCACTACGCATACGAACGCCCGGCTTCGGAGCGCGCGCCGCGCGTCGTTCACGTTTGTATGAAATCCTTTCGTCTCGTCTCGCCTCGTCTCGTCCAGCTCGTATACCGTCTTGGCTCTCTCGTTTGAAACGCGAACGCCCGCCGCTCAGATTTCGACGTATCTAATCAAAGCCGCGACTCGGCGCGTCCACTCCTCCCGCGGGCAGCCGTTCGCGCGCGCCCACTTCAACACCTCGAGGTGGCCGCCCTCTGCCGCGCACCAGCACGTTTTGTCGGCCCACGGGCAGCCGTTCGCGCGCGACCACTTCAGCACCTCGAGGTGGCCGCCGTACCCCGCGGCCGCGCACGATTCCTCGCTCCATGGGCAGCCGTTCTCGCGCGCCCACTTCAGCACCTCGAGGTGGCCGTACAGCGCCGCGAGCGCACACTTCTCCCAGTCCCACGGGAACTTCTCCGCGCGCAACGCCTTCAACTCCTCGAGATCTCCGTTTCTCGCCGCTGCCGCACACG